>Ga0209541_10015593_pt1 | contig 11332 bp, 17 predicted proteins | sample RifCSPlowO2_01_FD_184027 | JGI IMG/M metagenome (GOLD analysis project Ga0209541, IMG submission 184027) | Groundwater microbial communities from Rifle, Colorado - Rifle CSP2_plank lowO2_0.1 (SPAdes) (version 2) | ecosystem: Environmental > Aquatic > Deep subsurface > Groundwater | place...
GGAGATTAGCCAGTACGCTCCGAGTCTTGAGGAGGTCAGAATGAGACTTGCCAGGCGAAGCGGATTGCGGACAGAGGAAATACTGCTCACCGCTGGAGCAGACCAGGCGATCGAGATTGTGCTAGACCATCTTCTCGACCCCGGAGATGTGATTGGCATTCACGTGCCTACATTTCCAAGATTCGAGATTGTTGCAGCGAGCATTTGCGATGCCAAAGTTACGTGCTTCTCGGATCTTGCTCGCGTGCCGGAATGCAAGGCTGTTGTGTTTTGCACGCCGAACAATCCGACAACACTGGAGATTCCGCTTCAGGACATTCGCTCGATTGCGCACGCGCATCCTGAGATCTGGATCATTGTTGATTCTGTGTTTGCCGAGTTTGGATCACAGGATGTTTCCGCGCTTGTACGCGATTTTGAAAATGCCATCGTACTCAAAAGCTTGTCTAAATCGTTTGGACTCGCGGGATTGCGGATTGGCTGGATTGAGGCACGACAAGAAACACTCGTGATGTTGCAAGAAGGGATTTCTCCGTTTAGGGTTCCTATTGTTTGCCAGAGGGCAGCGCTTGCGGCGCTCAATGATCCTGGACATATACTTAGAACGCTGGAGTTTCTTGACAAACAGTTTGTGCTCATCAAATCAGCGGTGGGAGATTCTGTGGTGAGAACAAGCAATGTGCCCTTCTATTTGTTCATGACGGATGAGCCAGTACGTGCACGAGAATGGCTGCTCGGCAAGGACATCAGCGTCGTAGATTCTACTGCATTTAAGGGATCCAGTCATGGTTTTTTGAGAATTATGATTGGCACTGCCGCTGAAAATCAGGAAGTCATTGATGCCTTGAAAGCGTGGATGGCGCTCGTTCCTCACTAATTTTTTCTTTTTTCATTTTCCAGTTCCACAAGCTTTTTATACTTTGACTTAACGATTGTTTAAGAGGGGTGATCGTATGAAAAACCATGATGAAATACTGAAGGGCATCAAAGGACAGTGTGATGGATTGTTGAAGCATTCGGCGCAGGCAATCTATGTGTACCTTGACGAAAGCCACAAGATCTGCAATAAAAAGTTTGCCACGATGCTCGGATACGCATCTCCCGACGCATGGACAAAACAGCGAGGATCGTTTATCCAGTTGTACGTTGATGGGAAAAGCCAATCCACGTTAGTAGGGGCATATCAAACTGCGGTGAACAAACTCGCTGGGTCTGCTCTTAAGGTAACGTGGAAGACCAAAGTAGGCAAGAAAGTTAATACGACAGTAATCCTTGTTCCCATGATCCATGAAGGGCATGCATATGCTCTGCATTTTATTGAGAAAATCTGAACGCCGCAAACTTATTATAGTACGTATCTTTAATTTAACAACGGGGTTGATCGTATGCACACATTGCTTAAACTCGATTACGCGTATGACGCGCTTGAACCGCATATCGATGCGAGGACGATGGAGATCCATCACACAAAGCATCATCAGGCGTATATTGACAAGCTGAATGCTGCGATCAAAGGAACGGATCTTGAAACCAAAGACGTGTTTGAACTCTTGAAACATTTGAACACGGTTCCTGAAAATATTCGAGGTGCTGTGCGCAATCATGGAGGGGGACACGTGAATCACTCCATGTTTTGGAAGATCATGGCGCCACATGCAGGGGGACATCCTTCTGGAAAACTTGGTGATGCTATTAACGCAGCGTTCGGAAGTTTTGACAAGTTCAAAGAGGCGTTTGCAGCTGCCGCAGTGGGCCAATTTGGCTCTGGATGGGCGTGGCTCGCAGTTAAAGATGGAAAACTGCAGATTGTCGCTACGGCGAATCAGGACAATCCAATTTCACAGGGGATGAATCCAATCCTGGGCATTGATGTGTGGGAACACGCGTACTACCTGAAATTTCAGAACAAACGCGCAGAGTATATCGCTTCCTGGTGGAATATCGTGAATTGGAAGGAAGTGGAGAGAAGGTTTGCGCATCACTAAATTTTACTTTAATATTTTGTTTTAAATTTTGGCGGCGGACGGTCAAAAAGCTTCGCTTTTTGCCCTGCTCGGCACCCCGTAAGGGACATCCCCCGCCTCGCCCGCGCCATAAGCTTTTTAATCTCTTCACTTCTCATCCTTCTCTATGCACCGATTTCCCTCACAAATATTGAAATCAACACAGCTCTCTCCAGATGTCAAGCTCCTGCGGTTTTCTGTGCCAACAGACTTTTCATTCATTCCCGGGCAATTCGCGTCGCTCATTATTCCTACTGGTGAAAAACCTTTGAGGAAGCCGTATTCAATCGCGTGTACTCCGAACGCCGAGTATGTTGAGTTTTGCGTGAAAAAACTTGGTAGCGGATCAACGCTGCTCCATGAGCTTCCTAATGGATCCGAGATAGAGATCACAGGGCCGTATGGGAGGTTTACTATACAGCATCCTGAAAATCCGATGGTTTTTGTTGCCACGGGGACGGGAGTTTCCCCATTCCGGGCAATGATTCCGAGCCTGCTCATGACAGGCTATACTTCCCCCGTTCATCTCATTTTTGGCTGCAGATCTGAAACGGGAATACTATTTAAAGACGAGTTTGAGCAGCTTGCCAGAAAGCATGGCCACTTCACGTATTCCTATGTTGTGAGCAAGCCACAAGCGGACTACACGGGGGCGCATGGAAGGGTTGAAGTGCTGCTTGAGAAGCTTCAGGATTTCAACGCTGACTTCTACATCTGCGGGTTAAATGAAATGATTATCTCCGTAAAGACGTTCTTAGAGAAAATGGGAGTGCCGAAAGAGCGCATATTTACGGAGAGGTATGATTGAATCTCGTTCAATAATCTTTTTATGTGGACATTCGTTTTCAATGCTTATGCCCCATTTCAACGTCTTCCACTGGGCTGCTGAGCCAGAGTATCGTATTTTGATGAGCTATTACTGTGAAAAGAATGGGCTCTCGTATAAGTGGGCGGAGAAGATGAGCGACGTGCACGCACTAGTTCGCCGCAACGTGTTTGACGTCTATGTTCTTGATCCTTCCAGAGGGTGTTCGCTTGAACTCGGGCCCCTGCGCAGGACCGTTGAGATCATTAAAAAAAGGAAGGAAGACGCGACGATTATCCTATACGCCCCGAGAGCACTTGAGCATATCGCAAATGAGTTTAATGTTCGCTGCGTCTCGCGCTCGGAGAAACTTGAGGATCAGTTTGTCGCAGATCTTCGCACGCTCATAGAAGCAGCGGGTAACTGAGCACGATATTCACCTATTAGGTTTATAAGCCGACGTGCACTTTGCTCGGGCATGACCTTGAGTGAATGTATTCGGGATCCTAAAGTGAGATCAGCAGAAACGCTGATGAAGGCATTGCACGCTCCAGGGCCGGTTCAACAGCTTTTTTTGGATCACGCGTTCTTGCAGGAAGTTCATGTTCAGGAAGCGATGGCCGAATTTGTGAATGGGTTTGTGGCAAGGTGGAATGGGCTTTCAAATGGCGCGCTTGAAGATGTATTTGCCTATCTGACGAATATGCATCGGTTCTATGTTCAGCCGAATGGCGTGGTTGACACAAAAGCGTCCGCATCAAACCCCCAAGTGCATCGGACAATGAGCGCCGAGCACGGCGTGGAATATCTTCAAACACTCACTGCGAAGCTTAATGAGTTTGAGGCGTTACTCGCATACAACCGCAGGGCGTGTCCGGACTATCGAGAGCGGCTTGATCATGGCAGGGTTATTGAGTTTGCCAAGGAAGCGTTTATGGATTCTTTTAACGTTGCTAGAGACTCTTATAGGGAGTATTAACTACTACTTAGTGGCTACAATACAGAAAGGTTTAAATACAAGTGCGTTTTATGAGCATGTATCGGGGTGAAAAAACAATGGATCAACTTCAACGATTGGATAAATACACGCGGGATATTGCGACGCTGGAGGATCTTGAAAATACAGTTGTGCAATTACTGAAAGATGCTGCACCGCTTGCTGTTTTACTCGCCAAGAATCCTGGGCAAGCACATTATCCCAGCGCTGCTGCGAATAGAGTCCACGAAGGAAGACATAATCGGGATGCGCTGACTGATGCACAAATAAATCTAGCGTACTTAAATTCGCCACTTCTTTCTGCACCGCTGCGTGATGAAGTGGATGCCACAACAGTTTTTTGGGATGGTGTGTATGCACTTGTTGAAGATAACTTTACTCGGAGAGGTATCATGGATGATAGCAAACTGAAGATCCAACATGTTGCGGATGGAGTTTCTGCAAATATGGAAACTATTGGTATGAACGGCGGGCTATTGTACGAAACGCTACCCTTAGAACATGGGTTAAAAAATCGGATTTTCGAAAGACGATACCTACGTGATCATCCAGAGATTGCAACAGCACAAAAACGCACTGACTTGGGTTGCGAATTGGTACACAGTTAGATATATCTTACAATTCCCTTTCTTCTTTATTTTTCATATTTGTTTTCTGGCCAGATAATCCAACTTTTGGCGTTTTCTTGATGTAATCCATGGATGTAAATGGTTTTCCAGAAAGAACAAGCTCATGATATTTTGGAAAATCAATCCACGTGTGCCAAACACCATCAATTTTGAATTTCTTTTTTGCGAGCATGACCGCGCGAGAGGTAGGATGATCAACAACGATTTCATATTCTGGCATGACGGCTTCTAATTGTTTTGCGTATTCGACAACCTGTTCATGTAATGGCATGTTATTAATACTCAATCGCTGCCGTGAAGCTCCTACAAACATGTAACCTTTAACTTCAATAAAATCAGGATCACCTTTCTTGATCATGTCAGCATACTCTTTTGGATCAACCATGTTCTCACCCATAACGGCAGTGAGCCTGATTGTCGTTCTCTGCGGCTTTTTCGCCATATACTCAAGACTCTTCACCAAGCGCTCCCAGTAATCCTTGAACAATGGCTTGTCGATTTCTTTGAGGAGCTTCTTGTTCGGCGCGTCAAGGCTAATATAGAGCTGTGTTACGGGATTAAGATCGCGAATCTGCTCAGGATACTGTGCGTTTGTGACGAGAAATGTTGAAATTCCTAGCTTATTGAATTCGCCAATGATCTCATTGATTCTGGGATACGTAATCGGCTCTCCCGTCAGAGATAAAGCAACGTGCTTGACAGTTTTAGAATCCTCATGCGCTTTTTTCACCATGTTCGGATGTCCGCCCATGCCAGAAAGCAATTTTTGGTGTTGCTTCAAACTATCTTCAAGAATCGTTACGGGATCATCAACGCCCCATGTCCATTCTTTCGCGACGGGCGCTTTATAGCCGCGCCAGCAGAACGTGCAGCGATTCGCGCAGCTAATGGACGTGGTCATCTGCATGCACTGATTGCTCATGATGCCGTAGAATGTGAGCTTATAACAGCCACCCTCTCCTTTGATCATCTTCTTCGTCCAGCCGCAGACTTTCACGGCGGAGTGCTTGTATTTTCCAATCACTCTGTACTGCTGCTTCGTCAACTCTGCCTCGGCTACTGAGGAGATTTGCAATTCTTGTTTTGGAACGGCTTCGGTTAACATGCGATAAGAGAATGCGTAAAGAGTTTAAAATGATTATGTTAATTGCATTAACCTTTCTTTAACCATTTGCAAGTCTACGATAATGGTGTCAACTTTGCTTTTCAACTCACCAAGTTCCCGATCCATTCGGTTCACTTGCTCTTTCATGGGCCTGAGGTAAAACTGCCATGATCCGAAAAGCACAGTAAAAAGAGAGCCAATCCATTGCATCTGCAGTGGAATGTCAATGCCTAGAGACGTGAGGGGGTCATTTGTCACGACTGCGATAATTGCCAGGGAAAATAAAAACATCATGAACGGCATTGCGTACTCATCTATTGCTTTTTTCATAAGGATTACATGTTTAGAAATAAGATATGCAATAATGAATAGCGCTACGAGGATCCAAAACCGCGTAAGGCAAATCATCATGTATTGAGGACGTTTGGGCTTTTATGTCTTGTGGAGAAAAATCCGGAGGAATTTCGAGCTTTATAAGATGATACTCGCAGGGGTATTCATTCCCCTGCTGACGCACTCTCCGAACAAACCTTTAAATACTCCCGTGCCTGAATTTAAGTAGCTATGAAAACGGTCATCATCGTCGCATTGTTAATCATGCTGGTAGTGGGTGGATATGTAGCGTACACGTTCTGGAATCAAAAAAAGTCCGAGGGTGTGAGCGGGGATAATACCTCAGTCACTCCTGGAGCACCGACCTTGTTTGCGTTGACCGTAGCTGTGGTCGGGCCCGGAAATGTGCTTTCATCACCTGAAGGAATCAATTGTGGAGCAGATTGCACAGAGCTGTACGCCGCAGAATCTCTCATTAAACTCACCGCGCAGGGCTCGCTCCTGGGATGGGAAGGCGCTTGCGCAGGGACCAAAGATTGTACGCTCTCCATGAACTCCAATTTGTCCGTAATTGCCCGGTTTGCTCCCCGTCAAAAAACCAGCAAGGAATCTTTTATAGACAATTTCAACCGGGAGGATTCGTCCACGCTCGGCAAAGGCTGGCAGGAGATCAGCGGCGATTTCTTTGTGTATGGGAATGCATTGCAGAACAGCGCACTCTCAGGAAACCACATCGCGATCACTCCGCTTGACGCTCCTAATCAGGAACTCGAGGCTTCCTTCGCGTCAATGGGCAACCGAGAGGATCCAGCATACGGATTTATCCTGAGATATCAGGACACTGAAAATTATTATTTGCTCTACAGACAAGTTGGATCAAGCCCCGAGCTGCGCATATCAAAAGTGATTCAGGGTAAAGAGACTGTGATTTACTCCGAGCTTGTCCAGAATCCGTCAATGGATATCTATTATGTTATGAAAGCTGGCGTAACCGATAGTACAATTACATTCACGACGCTGGGCAGGCAGATTTCCGTAAAGGACAGCACGTTTCCTAATGGTGTGTCAGGAGTTTTTATACGTGTGGGCCAGTCTGTCAAGCAACACAGCATTGATGACTTTAGCGCACGGCAGATCTAAGCTACGGCACAAACTTCAGAAGATCACTTAACTTCTTTCCTTCCTTGAGAAAAAATGACTGAAATCCAAGCTTTGCGGGCATGACGACATCCTCTTCCCACGAATCTCCTATGATGATGCAATCCTTTGGGGGAAGATCGTACATGGCGATAAGCTTCTCCCAGTACGCGCGCTGCCACTTCTCCGCGGCAGCATCATCTTTACAAAATATGATATTCACTGCCTGTTCCACTTTATAGACTCGCGTGAACAACGCAACGGTTTCATGCAGCGCATTTGAGACTATCCCTATCTTCTTACCTTTTGCGGCCAGCGCTTTGAGCACGACCGTTGCCGTTGGATTTGTGGCTTTATGCCGCTTCAACGCTGCTTCGAGATGCTTGTAGTACAGTTTTTCCAATCCCAGCGCCTTGCACAGCTCTCCCGTATCCACTTTCCTATCCCTGTTGATCTTCACGTTTTTCTTCTTGATGAAGCGTATGAGCTCATCTGATGTCCATTGCTTTTCCTTGAGAATGTCATCAATGATGTCTTCCCGTGTTTCCGTATAGATCCTGGGCGATATGAGCGTCCCATCAAAGTCAAAGAGGTATAACATAGCGCTTTTTGCGCAGTCGAAGTATTTAAAGATACTGGAATGCCAGGGCATAACATTTAAATATCCCTCATCGGAAATGGGAGCATGGGGTGATTACATGCTGAAAAACATGGATAAGATGATACCTTACTATTACGTGGTCTTTCGCGTGATTGTGGGGATTGTGTTGGCCATACATGGCTATGGAAAACTGTTCGCGCAGCCGGGCATCGCCGGATTCACGGGCATGCTTTCGGGAATGGGACTCCCAGCTGCAGGCTTCTTTGCGGTGCTTGTGGGTTTGATTGAGTTTGTGGGGGGCATATGCATTGCCGTTGGCTTATTCACGCGCCTTGCAGCGATACTCGGCGGCATTGTGATGATTGTGGCGCTGTTGTTTGTGCACTTTCCTCAAGGGATCAATCCGCTTGCGAATGGCGGAGAAGCCGCATTGCTCAATCTTGCGGCGTTCCTTGTCATGAAGGCGTACGGCGCGGGCAAGTGGAGCCTTGAAAAAGCACTCTGGAAAAAAGAGATGTTTTAGATGAATACGCTCGTTATATACGCTCACCCGAACACGGGTGGGCATTGTTTTTCTATTCTTCAGGAAGTTAAAAATAACCTCGATCAGCAGAAAAAACCATATGAAGTGCTTGATTTATACGCGATGCATTATGATCCCGTGCTTCATGAAGAGGAACATTATGTCTCTGGGAACAGAACCGTCTCACAAACGAATCAGGATATCCAGAAGAAGATTGAGCAAACGGACAAAATCATTTTCATATTTCCCGTGTGGTGGGGGTCGATGCCTGCCATTCTCAAAGGATTTATTGATCGCGTATTTACATCGCGCTGGGCGTATCATTATGAAGGAGCTATACCTCTTGGGCATCTTAAGGGGAAGAAAGCGCTCGTGTATATGACGACAGGATCAGCATGGTGGCAATATTATGCTCTCGTTTGGGCGCGCCCTTCTATGACGTTTCGCATAGAGTTTCTTTGGTTTTGCGGGATCATGAAAACAAAGTTCATCCGCTTTCATAAGTGCAGGCAATTCACAGAAAAGCGCAACACGGAAATCAAGCGAAGAGTGCCGACAGGTCTCCGGTGGCTTTATAAATAGAGACGTGTTTTATTAGGGATATGCTCATTCAGCCGAATGAAGTCATGGGCGCATTGCGACCATTGTCGGACGCCGTCTATCGAAGCAAAGGGACTATTGAGGATGGATATTATCATTTCTGCTCGGCTTTTTTTGACCCCAGATTTCAGGACTATTTGTATGATATCGTAAAAACCGGACTTGCTGTGGATAATCCCCGCATACAAGAGACAACGCTTACGAGATATGGCGCATTAGCTGGAGATGTTATGGCATTGAGCGTGTCCTTCTTTAATGGGCGCAGGGAACTTCCCGACCTCATACGGGACATCATTGCCGACCTTCAGGTGCTCGAGCCGCTCAGACAAGCCATCCGCAGAGAGTTTAGTGAGCATCCGCCGAAGTTCTTCACACCTCCGCGTCAACAATAGGTTTTTTAAACGCTCCTGCACTTTCTTCTGGCATGAATTCAAGCGCAGCATACGCATCGCTTCCGATCTACATGCGTGAGCATCAGGGGTCTATTGATGATGTTTGCATGTTTGGTTTGGTGGGTCATGCACACGGAGTGCTGCCTTTCGTAATCACCAGGCATCGTATGTTCAATGGCATGATGCATATGTATGAGAACCACCGTTGGCATCAACGGAAGGGTGTCATGGTGGAGCGCACGGGTGAGACCCTATGCCTCACGCTCACACCGGCTCGGCCTCCGTTACATATCGCTACGGAGTTGGGAAGATTATTTGGCTCTGCGTTTATGGACCAGGCCGGATTGGCTATAAGCGCTAAGGCTAAACCCGCAATGGAGCTTTTTAGAGTAGGCCAAGGAAGATATGAAGGAGCGTGGAAGCTCAACGGCAGCTCCTATCGTGTTGCGCTCATAGAAAATCCCAATTATAAAGAATAATGGCTTATTCGTCCTGAATCCAGCCATACCCTCTTTCTTCGAGATGGTCAACAAGGTCTCCCTCGCCCTCAAGCTTTATCTTCCCATCAATCATGATGAACACTTTGTCCGGCTTGACATATTCGAGGATGCGCTTGTAATGCGTGATGATGAGAATGCATTTCTCAGGAGTCATGACCGCGTTTATGCCTTCCGCGACGGTTCTCAACGCGTCAATATCAAGGCCCGAGTCTGTTTCATCCAGGATCGCGAGCTCAGGATCAAGCACGGCCATCTGCAGAATCTCCGCGCGCTTCTTCTCCCCTCCCGAAAACCCTTCATTCACATAACGTTTCTTGAACTGAGGATCGATTTTGAGCAGTTTCATCTTTTCGTCCATGAGCTTGATAAAATCCGGGACGCCGATAGGTTCGCTGCGTCTAACGTTTAAAGCAGTCCTAAGAAAATTCGATATGGTTACTCCTGGAATCTCGCTGGGATACTGGAATGAGAGAAATATTCCGAGTTTCGCGCGCTCATCCGGCGGCAGTTGTGTGATCTCTTTGCCTTTAAAAATTATTTTGCCAGAGGTTATTGCGTAGCTTGGATGGCCCATGAGTGCGAATGACAGCGTGCTTTTCCCGGAGCCGTTCGGCCCCATGAGCGCGTGGATTTTTCCAGGTTCAAGCTTCATCGTTAGTCCTTTTATAATCTCTTTGCCTTCGATGCTCACATGCAAATCCCGTATCTCAATCATTTTGCATCACCAATTGACTTATGCAGCGTATCGAGAGCCAGCAATGCGCATTTCAGCCGGACAGGGCCTACAGGAATGTGCAAGAGATTAAGGAGATCCTCTTTGCTCATGCGCTTCACTTCAGCTATTGGTTTTCCTTTCACCGCGTCCGTTACAAGCGACGCTGCGGCCATCGAAATCGCGCAGCCTTTCCCATGAAACTTAATATCCCGGATTTTTCCATCTTCCACAATCACATCCATCGTCACATCATCACCGCATAACGGATTGAACTCACGATGCGTGTTTGTAGCTGCCTTGAGCGTGCCAAAATTATGCGGATGCTTATACAAATCAAGAATATGCTCCCTGTACATCTCATGCGCTTCCATTGTCATCCCTGATATCTCCCTTCGAACACGATTTCTGATACCTTTTTGCGCTGGTTCGGAAATTCATTCTTTCTGAGTTCCTTGGGAAGACGAGATTTTTTTCCTTTTTTTCCGATCGCGACCATGCACTCGATGTCGCAGTCGTCCGGAATGCCTAATTCCGTCCTCGCGCGATCGTAATCAAACCCTTCCATTCCGTGAACGACGAGCTTGCTGAGGCTCCCCTGCAGCGCAAGGCTCATCCATGCGGCGCCCGTGTCAAACTCATGCGTGCGGGATGGCTTATTATTATGCTCGAAATTCTTTTTAGCGCATACGAGGACAAGCGCTGCGCCGTTCTGGCACCATTGCTGGTTAAATTGGCCTAAAAGATTCATAAACGTGCTCCATGCAGGAGTATCGCGCATCGCATACACAAATCTCCAGGGCTGGTTGTTGTATGACGAAGGCGCCCACTTCGCAGCCTCGAACAGCGTCATTAATTGTTCTTTGGTTACTGGCTCTCCTGACAATGCTCTGGGGCTCCACCGCTTCACGAATTGTTTGTGCACGGGATATTCGGGTGTTCTTTGATTTTTCATGTCTTTCCCCCCTCCTTAAACAGGTGTTGTATTTTTGATA
>Ga0209541_10015595_pt1 | contig 11331 bp, 12 predicted proteins | sample RifCSPlowO2_01_FD_184027 | JGI IMG/M metagenome (GOLD analysis project Ga0209541, IMG submission 184027) | Groundwater microbial communities from Rifle, Colorado - Rifle CSP2_plank lowO2_0.1 (SPAdes) (version 2) | ecosystem: Environmental > Aquatic > Deep subsurface > Groundwater | place...
CCTCGCGGACCATACGTTCCATAGCTATCTCGGCGGCTAGAGCCACACGGCGCTCAACGCGAATACGACCGTATGCCTGAATAAGCTTTCCTATAGATAAGATAACAACTATGGAGACGACGGAAAAAAGAGCGATATAGACAACCAGTTCAATAAATGTGTAACCTCGCGAACGATTCATAGATACGAACAAAGAAACATTTTGGTAAGATACATATCTGTCGATACGTTTGCTCCTCCACCGGCGACATTGAGACTGGCTAATTTAGTGAGCGGATCGGCAATGCGAGAACCCGAACATGTGCCATTGATGGTCGATTCGGCTGAAATATTAAATGTGCTTGCTTCAGGTTCCCGACAAGCATCTTTGAATGTTACGGTGCGAGAGAATTTTTCATCGATTTTTTTGCATGCAGAACCTGCGGCATATTCTTCATATATTTCTTGATCTGTAAGCGCGCGGCTGAAAACCGCTACTTCATCAATAAGACCAGTGAAGTACTCCGACGGTGTAAGCACGTACGCAGCGCCAATCGTCACTCTAGACGCAATAGCATAAGAAGCTGTACTTGTAAGATTTTGAGTTGCCACTAATTTTCCATCAACATACCATCGTGCAGTTTTTGTTGCTGATGTAATATCGCGCACTACTACAACGTGATGCCACAGGTTATCATTCAGGACGACTCCCTTCGTCACTGAAATAGTATCAAGAGATGAACCAAACTCAAGCATGCTGTTACCTAAAGCCATCCGCCAATATACTCCAGATGTCCCTTGCTGAGAGACAATTCCCATGCGACCTGTATTCGCGCTTGCCGTCTTAATCCATGCTTCCAATGTAAATGACCCCATGTCGAAATCGGCATGATCAGCAACAGATACAAAGGCATCGGTACCATTGAACTGTAAAGCGTTGGTGCCCGCGACACCACTTTGTGCATAGGAAATCGTGCCGTTAGGTGTGCCAGGATGGCTTGGATTTTTGCCGGAAGAGTCAACAAGAGTGCCTGAGGCCTCTTCCATATGAACATGCAACACTCTATTGGGAGTCGAACTGGCAAGACCAAATTCATTGCCTCCGGCACCTCCTCCGAAGTCAAGGCAATATGATTGGCCAACTTGTTTTGAAACAATACGATTATCCCAGCTGATATCACGTAAAAATTTTATAGCATCGATGCCTCCTTCCAAGAGAAACGCGGCTTGGGTTTTTTCGCTTGCGGTAACGCTCGCTTTCAACGCAAAACCGGCAGTAACAAACACGGCAACAAGACATGTACCAATAATGACCGCGGAAACAATGATCTCAACAAGCGATGCGCCGCGAACGAGGCGAGAATGAAAAGAAGCCTTCATAGTGCTATACGTAAAATTATAACACAAAAAGATCTTCTCGCCGTCATTTAACCTCGACAATCCCTGTGGGATACGCCTTGATCTGACGCGTGAGAGACGTCGATCGATTGGACTGTATGGTAATGGTTGCGTATGGACTTAAAAACGGAAACGTAGCATCATTTTTTGTAAGTGCGTCACCCGTTAAACGCTTGAAAATAATCGAATTTTCATCTCCCGTGCATCCCAGCGGTGGCGGATTGCAAAGAATTGTAACCGAGCTCACCGAAACAAAGATAAGAGGGACCCGCTCGATCTCGCGCGTAACGTCATATCCTTGAGTATCGTCCCCGTAAAAAATAACATAAGCATCGGGATTTGCAGCTGTATCGAAATAAATGCCGTATCGCCTGCCTTCATTAGCATTTGGTATACCACTTACACCAAGACTACCTGGGTCACGGGAAGCAAGCGTGAATGTTCGTGCGCGCTGTATCGCTGATACAATTAGTTCAACATCATTATTAACCATTTGTTGGTCAAGAGCACGCGCGTATGTTGTAATCCCAATTGAAACCAAAATCCCCAATATAGAGACAACAATCACCATCTCGAGAAGTGTGAAGCCTTTGTTTTTATTGTGATTCATAATATGCGTAATATACGTAAAACCCGCCACTTGGACGTTTCACGTCCAAGTGAGCTACTCGAGGAGTAAATTAGCCAGTTCTTTTGAACGCTGCTTATTTTCAAGAATATCATCGAGCGCTTCTTCAGCAAATATCTTGTATTCTCGAACATTTTTAAATTGTTTCAGAATAATATTTTTTTCGCAAAGCTCCGCGGGGACACTACCCATATACTCTGCCCAGCTCGACCGACACTTGGACGTTTCACGTCCAAGTTGATGGACGCGGTTGTTGAGGTTTACATACGCGCTCGCTCGGAGAAGATAATTATTGGAATCAATATAGCTTGATTGAAAAACACTTTGAAAGAGAGCGCCGCTTCTTTTATATCGAATATTGAAATATTTCGTGTATCCTCCGAGTCGCTTCATATATTCGCTAATGCCGCCATCGATTTTTTGTCGCAAGACAAAGTGGTAATGATTTGGATTTAGGCAATAGCAAACCATATCAACCAATCTCTTGTTTGGTTTCTTCTTGTTTTCCTTAACAAAAGAGAGCTCGAAGAGACTGCCGACGGGCTCAACCACATTGAATTCAACCGTGCTCTTCAAGAATCGATCTAGGTCTGTGGCATCAGAAAAAACGTTTCTTTTATCAACGCCTCGATTATAAATGTGATAAAACTCACCTGTTACAAATGTTGTATTTTTCATACCCACATCTTACCACTTGGACGTGAAACGTCCAAGTTACTGTGATTCATAATATGCGCTGAAAGTGGGGACGCGCGAAAGATCTTCGCCCGGCTCCTGTGGGTTTACGAGCACATCCTTGTATTTTATGGTACCGGAATTTTGAGCGGTGATTTTTGCCGCGCTCATCGCAGTAACCTGCGCGGAGTTTGCAATGCGAATTTCGCCGAACGGAGCGAACAGTACAACATCTATATAATCACCGATGCTGTTGTTTCCAAAACTTATTGTGTTTTCCGGCTCCGAGTTGACTGCCGATGTAGGACTGTAATACGTCGAGATGATAAAAATATTACTTCCATTTCCAATATACTTACATGAGTTGTCTGACGTCACTTTTCCGGTAACAATAATGAATCCCCTGTGATTAGCTTCTTTATTATGAATTTCACACGTGTTGTTGAGATCCATTTTGCCGTTTACAACAAGAATGTCATCCACATACACCTTACCATCGCCCGTTACCGAGAGATCCCCGTTTATAGTAGCGGGTCCGTGATCAAATGGCGGTTGACCGTTCCCAATAGATTGAGCTGGGTACGAATTTGAACTCACCGACCGTTTCCACGTGTCAACTTGTTCTTGCCAATATTCTGTGCCAAAAACATCGACTATTTTAAAGGGTTCGAAAGCTGCTGGATTCAGCTCACAATTTGGACCTGGGGTTTGGCAATTTGTTCCGTTAGCCGTTACTGTCCCAACTACACGGCGATACTTTGCCTTAACTCCTGCTTTTGAGCTTTCAATTGTATCCGCCCATATATCACGACCGGTCTCCGCCTCTTTCGCTTTTGTTGTGTACGGGTTAGATGTATTAAACGGATCGCTTTGATTTTCGTATGTCGGCTCGCCGAAAATAACTTTGAATGCGATGTCTGTGCTATCATCGGGAGTCCAATCGGGATCTGCCGCAATCATGTTGAACGACGTCTTAACGCGTCCTACTACAGTGGATTCTAGCTCATTTGGATTTTCGCGCTTCGCGTCTGATGTGTTACACCACACATAGTCATAGCAACTTCTTTGAGGAACATAACTTGCTGCACCAGCGCCATACAGACGATAAAAACTTGTATACAGAGTACCAGCGGTGTCGAGCACAAGCCAGTAGCGCTCGTTTTCATACACGGGGCGATTCACATTTAGGCGGATTTTAGTCCAACCTGGAGCAGTAGCAGGAACGCTTGTATTTAGGGGGATAATACCAATATTATCAAATCCGCGATATGAAATCGTACTGCCTAAATTGAGTGGGCGGTCGTTGCCCCTGTCATTCGGCAAAATTTTTACATTTATTGGAGGATAGGTGGACAAGCCAGAATAATTGCGGTCAATCTTAAGCCATATCTCCGTAACATACGCGGTTTTATCGGCAATAAAGCTCATGGCGACATCTTTATTTAAAGGGCCGCTTCGCATCAATACGATATGGCTTGCGTCCGCTTGTATCTGTGCCTGCGCAAATGAATCGTCATTCGCAATAGGCCGCGAAACCTTTACGTCTCCGGTCACGAGATCTCCACTCCCAATTGCATTTACAGAGCCGTTTGACCAAACATTGCCCTTAAGATTCGAGTCGGCATTTTGGATCTGCACGCTATTGTTGAGAATAGTTCCGAGATAACCTACGGTAATCGCGGCAGGAAAGCCGATGCCTTCTGCATTTGCAACAGTAAATTTTGCTGTCAGCTGGCGAAAACGTTGCGAGACATTGCCGGTTGTTGTGAGAATGAAAACACCGTTCTGATAATTCTTTATAACCATGGACGCGCCCTGATTTGCAAGAGTCACCGTTTCAGAATCGTTGTACACATAATTCACCGGATCAGCAGCGCGCAAAGCAACGTCCTCAATGCCGGATTCGGCTGTAGCAAAACTTTTTTTGCCGAGAAGAAATTCGTTTGCAACTTTAAGCTGTGATACGCCAAGCGCCACAACCGCCGAGCTCACAACAGTAGATATAAGCATAAAAAACACGGCGACAAGTATGGCTACCTGCCCTTTATTAGTTTGCATACGATCCCCGTAATGTTGCTGTTGCATAATACTTGCGCGTAACCTGATAACTTCCCGACCCGCTCGTGAGTGTCAGTGTAATTCTCACGGCCTTTGTCGGTGCGCCATCACCGGTAATTTCCGTGAACTCTAGTGAGCTTGCGGTTACGCCGGTTGGCATGAGAGAGTTGCCGCTAATCTTAATTACATTCACGTCAAGAAGTATCGTGCGATCTGAAAGTGGTCCGCTACTGCATGTGCCAGCGCCCTCCAAACTACTGAACGTAGATAGCGTGAGAGAGTTCCGCACAGGCGAAGATATTGACACGATACTGCACGCGAGCCGAATTTCGCGCACGATGCGCTCCATTGCGGTTTCTGCGGCAATACCCACAAGCCGATCAGTGCGATTTTTGCCGTAACTGCGCGAGATCTCGACCATCACAAAAACAGTAAGCACAACAGCCGCTATCAAAAGCGCAATATAAACGACGAGCTCGACAAGCGTTATGCCTTTTTTAAAATGCGCGCTTTGCATAATCAATTTTTAAACAAGTTTGCAAGATAAAAATCGACCGACTCGGTATAACCTTTCCATGTGACGGTGACAGTAACTTTTTTTATATCAGAATCGGTGTATGCCCCAGGACACGAAACAATATCGGACTTTTTTCCTGATTCATCAGCGCGACAAACGTTATTAAATATCGCAGTTCTGGTAAATGTGCTGTCTATTTGAGAGCAGGGATCATCAAGCGTAAATTGTGAACCGACAAAATTCAGACAATAGCTAGCTGTTCTATCTTTTATTTTTGCATCCCAGCCAGCATCACGCATGCGGCGCACGGCCTCTACTCCCTCTTCCAGCAAAAACGCGGCTTGGCGCTTTTCGCCCGCTTTGTTTACCGCTTTGTTTGCAACAGTAACCGAGCCGTACACAGACACTACAATAATCACAAAAATCGCAAGCCCAACCAAAACTTCTATCAAACTAAAACCTCGTTTTCGCGCCATTGCTTTTATTATATATTATAGATTGTTCGTTTGACAAAGCCACCTACTCTCGTGATACACTAAATCCACACTAGGAGTTAGCAACATGCCAACGACCCAAGAAAAGTACGCGGAGCGCAAAGCGCCTACCAGTTACGCGATGAAACCGGAAACACGGCGCCTTATCGCCGAGCGCGCGAAGGCGTGGAGACGCAGCCAATCTTCCTACCTAGAGGAGCTCGTATATGCGGAAGCCGGAAAGGCCTCGACAATCCCTCCAGCAATACGCACCTACACGCCGAGCGCAGCCGAGAGGCGCGCGATTGAAAAAGGCCGAGCCGAAATCGCCAGAGGCGACTACTACACCCTAGATGAGTTCCGACACTTCCTCTTGGGCTCTTCACGTCCCAAAGAGCGAGCGAAAAAGGTACGAACGTGCACCACGTCCCGAGCGCGAGCGCATCGTCGCAGCGCTTGATGAGCTCGCGCGAGACCCTCGCGTAGCAACCAATGTCGAGCCGCTTACAGAGGAGCGAGCCGCTTTCCGCAAGCGTGTCGGAGACTGGCGGATTTTCTTCGACCTCCATGATAACGTGCGGCTTATAGAGATCGTAGCCATCAAGCGGCGAACCTCGACTACATATAGAAAACATTAAAATTTTACTGCGCTTGCACAACGCCGGTTGATGAAACGGTAACTGTTCGCGTTTTAAGAGAGCTTTGCGACTTAAGCGTGATTGTTGCAGATGATAAGGGCAATGGATTCCCGCTAACTTTTACAAAAGCGTCTCCAGAAAGTCGCTTGAAACATACTTCGCGCGGGATACCAGGATCTGGGTTAACCAAAACAGAGTAAACGATAACGCCTTCGGAAACCGTGTATGACTCGACAAGTGTCCCATCAGTATCATCGAGAATGAGTTTGTTATTATTTGGGTCACCCGGAACAGGATCGTTAAAGCCATTGAGCTGTACACAATATTGTCGCCCGAACGTAGTAACCCCGCCTGTAGCATCATAAGAAGAAATCGTCATCGCGCGGGCTTTTTGTATAATCGTTACCACCTCTTCTGCCGCCTTATTGAGACGCTGGCGATCCAAAAAAGCAGAATACGCCATCACGCTGATAGCCAAAAGTATGGCAGCGATAGCTATTACGATAATAATCTCTAAAAGCGAATACCCGCGCATACCAACTAATTAATACTCTCCGTAAGCGAGTACATCGGCGTAATCATTGAAATCGCAAAAAAGCCAACCACAGCTCCAATAATAATCATCAAAACCGGCTCTATAATAGTAGAGAGATCTCGCGTGGCGTCTGCCACCTGCGTCTCATAAAATGTGGCGACCTCTCCAAGCATGCGCGAACTTTCCCCAGTCTCCTCGCCCACCGAGAGCATCTCGCCCACAAGCGATGGGTAAAGGTCTTCGTGTTCGAGAAAAATTTTTGATATTGTCTCGCCTTTCTGAATGGATTTTTTCGCGTCTATCAAAACCGCCGAATAAAAATGGTTTTGCACAACGCGGCCGGTAATATCGAGCGCGTCCATCACCTGCACACCCGCCGATAATAGCGATGAAAGCGTGCGCGCCGTACGCGCTGCGTTGAATTTTTTTGCAAGTGGAGAGACAAGCGGCATTTTTATCATCACCGTATCCAGCGTGCGCTTGCCAAGCGGAGTCCTGCGAAAATATACGAGGCCTGCGATAACCAAAAATGCGCCGAGCGCCATGAGAATCCCGTGGTTCACAAATGCATCCGAAACACCGATGATAAAGCGAGTGCTGGCCGGAAGCTCTACATCCAACTCCGCAAAAACCGAGGTCAGTGTCGGCACCACATAAATCATCATCAACACCCCAATAAGTATCATGGCTATAAAAATAATTGCAGGATACATCATGGCGCCCTTCACCTTGCGTATAAGATCATAATCCGCCTGCATCTGGGAGGCAATGACTGCGAGCGATTCTTTGAGCTTGCCCGATTTTTCGCCCGCCTCCACCATAGCAATGTAGAGCGACGGAAAAACTTTTGGATGCCGCCCGAGAGATTCGGCAAACGTCTTTCCCTGACGGACTTGATCGGTAACGTCACCGATCACATTTTTAAATTTCTGGTTGTGCGATTCGCGCGAAAGAGCGTCGAGCGCGCGCGTAAGATGCAAGCCAGCGCCGATCATAACGCCGAGATTTTTTGAAAAAATAATTTTTTCGGCAAGCGATACGCGCTGTAGAAACGTCACCGACGACAACGAAAAATTTATCTTGAAAAATCTTTTTCTTGCCGATGCCTCGACATCGTCTGCCTCCAAAAGCAAAAGTCCCTGCTGGCGCAAAATGCGCGCAAGCTCAAAGCGGTCGGTAGCATCGTGAATGCCGCCCTGCTCCACACCACTTTTATCCCGCGCTCGATAACGAAACTTCGCCATATTTCTTGCGCTACTCTTGAGTAACTCTTAATACTTCCTCAATCGTGGTAATCCCCTGCGCGGCTTTGAAAATGCCATCCTCAAGCATCGTCATCATGCCTGCGCGTTTCGCCTCTTTCTCAATCTCGTCGGAGTTGGCGTTTTTCATAATTAGCTCTTTTATCGTCTGGCTTACAAGAAGCACCTCGTGAATGCCGATGCGGCCTTGATAGCCGTCGGGCGCATCTGGCACGGCTTCCGGCGCATAAAATGTGACATCCTCAATTTTTGTTTTCTGCTGTACAATTTTTTCTTCTTTCAAAATCTCGAGCACTCGCTCGATGTCAACAGCTTTGGCAAGCTGTGCCAACTCGTCTTTCGTAAGCTTGTGCTCTTTTTTAGATTTGTAGAGCGTGCGCACAAGACGCTGGGCGATAATAACATTGACGGTGGATGCAATCAAAAACGGCTCCACGCCAAGATCAATGAGGCGGGGCAGAGCGCCAGCCGCGGAGTTTGTGTGCAGGGACGAAACCACTAAGTGTCCTGTGAGCGCGGCATTGACCGCAAGATTTGCGGTCTCGGCGTCGCGAACCTCTCCAACCATAAGAACATCGGGGTCTTGGCGCAAAAGCGAGCGCAGTCCGTTTGCAAAAGTATATCCTATATCTGGCTTCACCTGCGACTGGTTGATGCGCTGCATCCGATATTCGATCGGGTCTTCTATAGTAGAGATGTTTAACTCGGGCGTGTTAATGAGATCCAAAAGCGTGTAGAGCGTGGTGGTTTTGCCGGATCCCGTAGGACCAGTCGCGAGAATCATGCCGACACTTCGTTTTATATGCTCGTGGAGTATCTCTAATGCAGGACCGTGAAAACCGAGATTATCGAGCGTAAAGCCCTGTGAATTTTCTGGCAAAAGCCGCATAACTACTTTTTCGCCGTCGTAAATCGGAAGCACCGAAACGCGCATGGAGAGCCGATAGTCGGGCGAATCAATTTTAAAACGGCCGTCTTGCGGTAGCCTTTTTTCATCCAGCTTGAGGCCGGCAAGCACTTTGATGCGCGCAACGACAGCTGATGAAATTTTTTTGGGAAGCACCATCGCGTCGTGCAAAATTCCGTCAATCCGATATCTTACTATGAGTTCGTTTTCGAGCGGCTCGATGTGAATATCGGAGGCCTTTTGCAAAATGGCGTGGCGCATAAGCGTATCAACAATCTTTATAATAGGAAGCTCCTCCGCAATCTTTCGCAAATCTTCCTGCCTCTCCTCTCCCATGCCTTCGAAAGCCGCGCTTGTCACAAGCGCGTCCGATTCCCCTTTGATAATCTCGCCGAATTCCGCCTCCAAACTTTTTTGGTAAAGCGAGAGCAGATATTTCATCGACTCGTCGTTTGTCAGACGCGGCTTTATCGTAAGATTTGATTTTTTACGTATAAACTCTATCGTTTCTAGATCCTCCGGATCAAGCATAGCCACCTCCAGATCTTTGCCGGTGCGCTTGTAAGCAACAATATTGTGCGCGCGGGCAATCGGCTCCGGAACAATCGAAAGGACGTCCCTGTCAATTTTCTCGCCCTCAAGATTTACAAACGGAATCCCTAAAATATAGCTTTGAAGGTGCTCGTAATCTTTCTTAGAAAGCTTTCCCTGCGCCACCAAAATATCGCCAGGCCGCTGGCGCTGCTCGGCCGCGCGCTTGAAAGCCGCCTCGATATCGCGGGCGGAAACTAAGCCCGAGTCGAGCAGAAATGCTTTGAACTGTGCCGGATCAATTCTCATTACCTACCCAAGAATATCTTTGACTTTTGCAAGAACTTCTTTGAGTGCGTAGTTTGCCTTGATGAGATATCCGCGCGCGCCCAGCTCAATCGCCTTCATAACCTCCGTACTTTCTTCAAGATTCGTCAGCACCAGCACGGGCAAATCTTTTGTCGCCTCATCGCTCTTTATTGCTTCTAGCACTTCGAAGCCGTGCTTTTTCGGCAATATAAGGTCAAGAAGCAAAATATCGGGTTTTATCTCTTTTACCATTTTCATCCCCTCTTCTCCGTCGAATGCTTGCGAAACCTCGTATCCTTCTGCAGTAAACGCCTGCTTGAGCGCATCTTGCAACGCCGCTTCGTCCTCTACAATTAGTACTTTTTTCATAAATCTCCTAAAAGTAAAAACTAATAAACTTGCGTCTAGTTTTTCGCGCCGGCCACAAGCGGGAGCGAAAACCAAAACGTCGACCCTTTTCCTTCAAGAGAAGCAAAACCGATTTTGCCCCTCATCGCACGCACGAGCGATTTTACCAAAAAAAGTCCGAGCCCAGTGCCCTCGGCACGCAGCCGCAATGCGTTGTCGGCACGGAAAAACTTGCTGAATATCATATGCTGATCGGCAAGCGGGATACCTACGCCAGTGTCCGCAATCTCGACTCTTGCGTCGCCTTTTTGGGAAGCCACGCGCACGTCAACAGAACCTCCAGCTTTAGTATAGCGAATGGCGTTATCAAGTAAATTTTCTATAATCCACCGGAGCTTGGACTCATCAGCAAAAATACGAAGCCCGCGATTTAGAACCGCAATCGAAAGTTTTATCTGCGACTGCCCCGCAAGCGGCTCATAGCTCTTGACTACCTGTTCTACAAACTCGTCGAGCACTATCTCCACCGGGCGCAGAATCACGCGGTCGTCTTCAATGCGGTTAACCTCGAGCAAATCGTTTACAAGCGCGATCATCCGTTCGTTTTGGCGCATTATTGTGCCAACAGTCTGGGAAGCGGCTCCGGTTACTTGTTGCATCTGCTCATGCATTATCTCGAGCTGCCATTTTATGGCAGAAAGCGGCGAGCGAAGCTGGTGCGAGACGATACTTACAAATTCGGATTTTATGCGCGAGGCATCAGCAAGCCGCTGAAACGATGTTACAACGGCATTGCCTACAACAAATAGAAACGCGGTCATCATGGAAACCGATATCACGACAACAGCCGGATCGTCCGAAAAGCGCTGGGCTATAACGGCTGTCGCGATCATGCCCGCTATATTAATCGCGCCCATCACTATAAAAAGGAAAGGGGCGCAAGTCCAGAGTGATACCCGATACTTGCGACACTGCTCAAATACATTAATAGCGCCAAATGAAACATTCATCACTTTTTATTATAGTAGCTACATTAAAAAAACACGAGCCGCCACTTGGCATCCGGGATGCCA
>Ga0209541_10015596_pt1 | contig 11331 bp, 8 predicted proteins | sample RifCSPlowO2_01_FD_184027 | JGI IMG/M metagenome (GOLD analysis project Ga0209541, IMG submission 184027) | Groundwater microbial communities from Rifle, Colorado - Rifle CSP2_plank lowO2_0.1 (SPAdes) (version 2) | ecosystem: Environmental > Aquatic > Deep subsurface > Groundwater | place: Rifle...
AGTTCTCGGTAAAGAAGTTTTTTCTACTACTGCCTTCGCTCTTTCTCTCGCTTTCTCCCTCGTCTCATGGAAAGCATTTGTCCAACGGATTTTTCTTTTGTCTCTCTTTAACTTTGTTGAATTCTTTCTGCATTTTGACGAACAGAAAAATTGAATAACTCCGGTGTTTCTAATAAAATGAACTCCTTTATGAGCGTATTCTTCTTTGCCGCAAAAAAAACATTTTGTCATTATTAAAATCCTCTTGCACAACTTTTTTTACAAATCATCGCATACCCCTTTCTCTGCTCCCCCTTATCCTTCTCGCTTCGATTTCAGTTTCTCTTAATGTGATTAAATCCCCTATTCTTACAGGACCCTTGACATTTCTTCTTAATGATCTGTCTTTATTCCTTCCATCGAGAACCTTTGCCTTTACTTGGGTTACTTCTCCTCGCGCGCCTGTTCGACCGACAAAGGATTCAACTAAAGCATTAACTGCCCCTCCATCTCTTATTTTTCCTATGTTCTCTTCCGACTCTTTAGTCTTGTCTTTTATTCTTTGGGGTTTATTTCCGCCCATTCTACAATCTCCAACGAATTCTATGAGTCCAGCAACCAAATTTATTTTTCATTTTAACTTATTCCTTCTTTATTTTTTCAATATCAGAAGCAGTTTCTCCGGGATCGGTAATAGCTATTGATGCTGTGCTAATTTGCAAGCCGACTGAAATTCCTAATTTTTGTTTAGAGTCAATCTCAAAGCAAGGTATGCCTTTCTCCTTGCATAAAATCGGTAAGTGTGCGACAATTTCTTTTGGCTCAACATCCTTAGCATACAAAACTAATTTTGCCGTCCCAAGTTCAACTGCCTTCGTGACTTCATTCGTGCCTTTCTCGATTTTCCCGGTTTTCTTTGCTCGTTCTGCAATGTTATAGAAGTCCATTTGACCTCCGTAAAAATATCATTGGTTTAGTTAATTAGATTTGAGAATTGTGGGTATATAAGTTTTTGGGAAGGACCAGTATCTCCGCACAGCCATAAAAATCGTCATGCGGTTTTTTTGCATTATATACCAACAAACTCAAATATACATCTTTCCCCTGATTGCGTTAGATTTTTTGGGAAAGATGTATTAGAGATTCCCGAACTAAAATCTAACTTAATTATCGGGAATCTCTATATCTTTTCCTCGTTATGTTTTTAGGAAAAGATATGCCGGAGATTTCCGAACTAAATTCTAATTTAATTATCGGAAATCTCTGTGAATGATCAATTTCGTGCACTAAAAAACTCCGCAGCGGAAATTGCACGAAATTGAACTAACGGGGAGAGTGAGCCGAAAGAGTTTAGTAAACTAATAAAAAATAAGGACTCTCTCGGGGAATAGTGGGTGGGAGTGAGCGCGTTACGCACCAGTAATTCTACAGCTAATAAGGTGCGTGGCGGCGAAAAAAACTGCTAAAAATCCTTATGCGGAGATACTGAGGATTTAGCATAAGAATATTCAAAGGTAACAAATATATACTAGTATGTTCTAAATAATAAATGAATGTTAGTTTGTTAACGAGAGTTGTTAATAGAAGAAGAGAAGCAGCATTTCTTGCCAAAGGCGAGTACGGCCGTTTAGAAAAAAGAGTTCTTGCGAAAGTTCCTGAAGATATCGGTGTTGTCGTGTATTATGCTTTTGATTGGAGAACCAGGGTTGGTCCTTTTGTTGGTTCTGATTTGAATATGCCAAATTGTGGTGCCAGAAATGTAGGATCTTCGTTTCAAAGAACTGGATTTAATACGAGGGTAGTTCTTGGGACATGGAATCCTAATTTTGATTTTCGTCACGCCCGACTTAATGGAAAAGTTCCGCAAATTTTTGGTGTTAGCAGTATGCAAATACATGAAAAAGACGCTCATGAAAAAATAAGACAAGCCATTTCAATGGGAGATGAAAGACCATTAATAATCGGGGGAGGTCCACATGCAAATTATCAGGCTTGGGATTATTTTGATAGAGATCCAACTAATAGTGTAGATGTTGCAGTTATGGGAGAGACCAATGTATTATATGAACTTCTTGAAAGAATAGTTGAGCATAGAGGAAATAGTCAAACTATGTTGGAAAGTTTCGAAAATGCAAAGAGAAATGGAGCTTTAGACGATGTGAAAGGCATTATGTACCTAAGTGATGATCGAGAAATCTTGATAAATACCGGGAAGCCCCTTCTCGTTGCTGACCTTGATGAATTTCAACCAGAGATAGAGGGATTTAGATTAATTGAACCAAGAAGCTGGAGAAGAAAGGGGTTGAAGAATAATCCTATCCCTCTCGGTAGAATAAGAAATAATGGAGGAACGATTGTGTCAATGATAACAAGCCGAGGATGTAATTTCGATTGTGACTATTGTCCAATTCCTGAAAATGCTCAATACACTGAAAGATCAAAAAGTCCTGAAAGAATGGTTGAAGATTTTAAAGAACTTACAGCATTGTTAAGACCAAGTTTTATATTTGGAACATGCGATAACGCTCTTGCATTTGGTCGTAGACATCTTGAAAAACAATATGAAGCAATGGCGAGAGCGACAGTTAACGGAAAAAGGTTTAGGGATGCTATTAGATATGGAACTGAAGCAACACAACATCAAGCGGATTTGAATAGGGATCTTTTTCCAATAATGAGAGATGGTGGAGTAAGAGCGTTATGGTTTGGAATTGAAGATTTAACTCGGGAATTAGTAACGAAGGGTCAGAGCCCTGAAAAAACAATTAGAGTATTCGAGGCTATGAATGATAGCGGAATTGCGCCAATGGCGATGATGATGCACTTTCAAGGACAGCCTTTAAAGAGTGAGGATGGAAGTTTAGTAGGAATACTTAATCAAGTAAATTTTTTGAGACAGCATGGAGCAGCGAGTGTTCAAATAACATACAATTCTCCAAGTATCGGAAGTAGGGCATACAATGGAGACCATTATGATCAAGGAACTGTTTTAAGAAAGGCTGGAGATATGTCAGTTGATTTATACTTGTTTGATGGTAATCATGTGGTTTCAACGCCAGAAGAAAATAAATTAGAAAGACAAGATAACATAGTTGCAAGTTACGAACGTTTCTTTAATTATAAAAATTTATTTGAAGCTTTAACCAACGTGTTCAAAACCAGCCGTGATTTAAATAGAAATAGAAGAGATGTTGCTTTATACAATTTATCATTTCAAATTGCCGCAAGAAAGAGTTTAAGAATATCTAAGAGGAATATAGAGAAATGGAGAGGAGCTCTTGCAACCGGAAGATTTGAATACGCTGACAGGGCTCCGGAAAGTTCGATTCCTATTGCTCGTGGAGAGGACATTAAAAGAGTCTGTAATGCGGGGGAAGCTCCTAAAATTAGGATTAGTTATAAGGTTCATGCTAAGGGTTTGTATGATCGGTTTGTTCATGGAGCGGAAGATTTTATCAGAAGACACAGAGGAGATGTTTCTATTGCTAAAGAAAGATTAACTGAAATGGCGGGGCGAGTTGTTTTACATGAAGGAAAAAGATTGGCGGATCTTGGTGATAGAGCGCATAGAACATATCATGATTTTGGGGAGAGAGCAGACGGCGCGTTAGACGATTTGAGAAAAAAGATTAATGCGTATATTGAAGCTAAATTGCCTTTGCCAGATTAATTATCCCTACTTTTTAAAACCTCATCGAGATTTTCTTTAGACCATTCAAATATTTTTTTACACCTTTTTCTATTAAGAATCTTGGTTCATAACCAAAAGATTCGATTGCTGAAATATCTATTTCTATAGAGAACTTTGCATAATTGAGTTTTCTTGCAAAGTTCTCTTAGAGAATTTTGAAAAAATCCGATAATTCAAAATTCTCTATAGTGGTTTCTTTTGAATAATCTCTTAAGAGAACTTTACATAATTACGGTTTCTTGCAAAGTTCTCTTAGAGAATAGTTCTTTAAAAATCTTTTGTGCAAGTTTTTTTGGGGCTATTTAAAATTCTTTCTTATCGGAGCAATTATTCTGTCGAGAGATTCTGCGACAGCCAATTTCAAATCTGCTGGATGTAATAAACCAGAGACGAAGTCTAATTCTAATTGTTTATAATCAAAGTAGGTCTTGTTTCCGCCAAATTTTTCAGGACGTGAAACTTCTATTTTATTTAAATGGGGGAAGATAATTAAGTTTAAGACTTGTAATATCGGATTGTTATCTGTTTTTTTTTCAGGACAAAAAGCTTTCATGATTGTGTTTTTTATTGTTTCCTTGCTGTCAATGATAGATATATTTGAGCCAGGAATTGAGGAAGACATTTTTTGTCCGGGGCCCTTTAGAGAAGTTATGATGGGTGTATGGACTGCAATAAAATCGTGCTTTGTTGTATTTGATTCATCTTTTCCAAGCATGTATATTTTTCTCTGATCCATTCCGCCAAGAGAAACATCTGCATTAAGATATTTCACATCGAGAATTTGCATCAATGGATAAAGTATTTGTGAAACACTGGCATTTTCAATGTCCCGAGCAACTTCCTGCATGCTTCTAATTCCTCTATTGATTGTTATTTTTTGCGCTAAATTTAGCATGCCAAATACGTAATCTTTTTTGAATTGAAAACTAGATCCCAAAACAAATTCTGCTTTTATCCCGATTGCTTCTAATGTTTTTTTCCATGCTTCTGCTTCAGGAATTTTTTTGTTTAATTGGGTATGCACATCTGCTAATAAAATTTTTACTTTGAAACCTGCTTTCTGAAAGTCAAGCAATTTTGAGAGTGTCACAAAATGTCCTAAATGAATCGGTCCAGATACTTCATAACCACAATACGCAACGGGAGATTTTTTCTTCTTTATTAAATCCAGAAGCTCTTCTTCTGTAATTATTTCCTCCGTGTTTCTTTTTATTAGGTTAAATTTTTCTTCGGAATTCATTTTATTATAGTCAACGACATTGATTTTCCCCCGTTTTGTCGTTGACTTATTAGGGAAAGACCTTTGTCTTTCACTATAACGAACGAAAGATTAATTTAAATGTTTATCTATAATAATAATCGAAGAATTCGTTGTCAAATATTATCGAACCAGTGATTCCGCTGCTATCTCCACTTCCAGAAGATTCAAAGCCACTACCACCTCCTCCGCTATCGCCACCACTTGATTCACCGCCTCCTGAGCTTTCACTACCAATCGAGCTTGATTCATCTTGTCCGCTACTTTCTTGTGATGGGGGAGATTGTTGTGGTTCTTGTTGAGGCTGTTGAAATTCATTTTGCGGCTGTTCTCCTGGAGGAAATTGCTCTTGCGAGGGGAATTGACCAGATTCTGGAGGCCTGAAATCTCTAAATTCTTCTGGAGACCTGAATTCTTCTCTGTCTTCTCTAAATTCTCTTTCTTCGGGAACACGGCATTCACATCTTCCATTAGAAAAGTCCCATGCTCCTCCTTTTTGACTACAACTTTCTGCGCATTGTTTTTCTCTTTCTTTTGTTTCTTTGAATCTTTCATCAAAACTTCTACTTTCTCCAAAATCTTCCCTTTTATCTTCAAATCCTCTTATTGCACCATCAAAGCACTTTAGTCTTTCATCATTATTTTGTATTTTTCCGCAATCAAAATTGAATCCTTTTCCCGGACCTTTATTTGGCCCGCGATTTTTTTCATCATCAAATTCTCCCTCAAATTTTCTCATTAGTTCTTCACATTTTTTTGGATCGTTCCTCTTTTCTCCGGTTATGCCTGCATCGAGGCATTCTTGAGGAGCATTTTGCTGGAACATAAACTTTCCGCATTCTTTATGATCTCGCAGACCTGCTTCTATGCACTCTTCTGGAGCGTTTTCCTGAAACATTATTTCTTCGCACGCCTTTCTAAATTCTCTTTCATTAGTTATTTCTATTCTGCCCTCGTCCAAAGCATCAATGCATTCTTCAGGTGAGTTTTCTCTAATCATTATATTCTGACATCTTTCTCTCGCATCGTTTTCTCTTCCTGTTATTCCTTCTTCTCTACATTCAGGAGGTATATGTTGATCAAACCTTTCACCTTCGAAATCATCAAATCTTTTTTCTATTGATTCTAATGCATTTTGTAGATGTGGCGCGTCTGCAAGAGATCCAATTATATCCTCCCCTACTTCGTCTGCAATGTCGCATGCAGTGTCATCTCCTTCTCTGCATTTTGCTTCTGCTTCTGAAATGACTTTACATCTGGTAACAAATGCTTCGATGCTTGTGCTTTCTTCACATTTACAATTTATAGGGTCATCAAAACATTCGCTTATGACTTCTATGAATTGCTCTGCTTCTTTTTTCTGCTCTTCTGTTAAATCATCAAATAAATCTTTTTGCCATTTTGGGGAATCGTTTTCTGTTTTGCATGTTTTATGAAATTGACCAGGATCTAATTTAGCTAATTCGGTGCATAAATCTTTTATTTTGGAGGCAATCTCTACAGCCGTGACAATCGATCTTTCACTTTTTTCTATGTCGTTGAAGAATTCATCTTGATCAGATTCTGAAAGTTTCGATCTAATTCTTTTTAATGATTTGTGAATTGCTGCGGCTGTTTTTCTTGCTTTTTCCCTGTCTTCAGGAGCTACGTTTTTCTCTAGATCTTTTGCACGCTCTTCATAATCTTCGAGTGCTTTTCTTGCATCTTCGATTTTTCCTGTTTCGATCATTGCTTCTATTTCTGCTATTCGTTCTGCTCTTACTTCTAAAGGATCCGCAAATCTGTCAAAGAACTTATCAACTGCCCACAACGAGCTATCTGGATTTGTTCCCCCGTCAAGTTCTAATTCTTGATCTGAGAATTCAGATTCTATTTCTTCTAGATCTGCGGTAGCATCTTCTTCTTCATCAAGCTCTTCCTCTTCATCAAGCTCTTCCTCTTCATCAAAATCGTCTTCATCACTAAATTCATCTTCTTCCTCTTCACCAGCTTCGTCTTCTAATTCATCTTCAAAATCATCTTCTATTTCTTCTTCAATTTCATTTTCACTATCGAGTTCTAAATCGTTTTCTTCAACATTATCTCCAGAATCTTCGTTATCTTGAGGATCGTCTTGCGCTGTTGCATATATTGAAAAAGCACCAATCATGATTAAACAAATCATTAAATATCCCAACGCTCTTTTTTGCATGTATGATTAAACTTATTAATATATATAAACTTTAGCAATGAGGCGTTTGTCTTTTGTTATTGCAATAGTCGGTCTTTTTGTTTTAAGTTTATTTCTTAACTTTGAAGGAAAAGAAGTTGAAAGTCTGGACAATCTGAGAATCAATGAAAAAGTTATTGTTGGAGGAAATGTTGTTGAGGAAAGAAATATTTATTTTGGGACGAAGCTGTTTATATTAGATAATGGAATCGAGATTGTGTGTGAATGTTCTGAGAGTTTTTTAGATAGGGAAGTGAGAATCGAAGGACTTGCTGAAGAGTATGAAGGAAGAAAGCAGATTAGAGCTCTGAAAGTTTATTTTTTACCGCAGTTAAAAAAGAATAAAATTTATAATCTGGCTTATTCTTTTTTTTAAATGGTAAAAGATCTTCCTCTCGGTGAAATTACGTTGAGGAGATATGAAAAGCCGTATGATTCTTCACAGAGAGAATTGATTAGGAAAGTTTGCCTCTCACTTGGTTTGCTGCAGCCCGGAGATTCGCGAGACATCATTGTTGATCTTTTAATGGTTTTAGAAGAAAACCGAAAAGAAAAGAAATGGATGAACTCATTTGAAATTAGAGATAAAGTTGATTTAGCCAGAAAAGAAAATTCGCGGGAGAATAGGGGATTAGCAGAGAGCAATATCAGAAGGCAATTGAAAAGATTGAGAGACGCGATGTTAGTTGATAAGCAGGAAAATAAATATCGAATGTCGGAGTTCGCGCCCTTGTCGGAATTATTTGAGAATAAGATTGAAAGATTTTTAATTCCACAGACGATTGAGAGGATAAAGGAATATCTTGGGAGATTAGAAGATGGGAAAGAGAAAAAATAGATTGGAGAGATTTGGGAAAGTGTTAAAAAGTTGGGATTTGTTTTGAGTTAATGTTTGATAAAGACAAAGCTAAAGAAAATCTTAAAGAACTTGTTGAACAATTTTTTCAAGCCAGCAAGAATAAAGATTATATTTCTAAATTTTCAGAAGAAGATGTAAAGAATCAATTTATTGATCCATTGGTTTATGATGTTCTAGGATGGGAAAGACAAGACATAAGAAAAGAACAAAGAATTTTGAAAGGAAGAGCAGATTACATACTAAAAATCGGAAATGAAGAACTCGTCGTTATTGAAGCAAAGAAAACAAATGTATCTCTTTCTGAAGAAGAAGGGAGACAAGCAGTTTCTTACGCTTATCACAGAAAAATAAAATTCGCTATTCTAACAAACTTCAAAGAAATGAAAGTTTATCATGCATTAAGCAACATAAAGACAATTGATAATAATTTGTTGAAATTCGAATCCGACGGTTATTTTAAATTGAGCTTTGAACAATTCTTGGATAATTTTGACAAGTTACTTTTGTTATCAAAAGAAAGTTTTGAAAAACATGAAATTAATAAATTGCTTTCTAAAAGAGACGAAAAAATCAATAAATCAATTGATGAACATATTCTTAATGATTTGTTAAAAATAAGAGAATGGCTTTCTAAAGAAATTAAATCTAAGAAAAATTATTTAGATCAAGAAAAGATTGACGAGATTGTTCAGGTTTTGATTGATAGACTTATTTTTATTCGTTCTGTTGAAGACAGAGGTTTAGAGCCGATGAATTATTTGAAAAGTTTAGAAGCAGACGTCAGACAGCAGAGAGTTAAACTTCAGCTTTTTCCTTATTTGCTGGAAAAATTTGTAGAATTTAACGACAAATATGATTCAAAACTTTTTGAGCCTGGAATTTTAGAGGAAGAGGGCGCGTTTTCAGACGAAGTTTTGAGAAAAGTTATTCTTGTTTTGTATTTTGGAGTTGAAGGAAATCAAGAGAGATATTTATTTGATCAAATTCCTGGAGATTTATTTGGAAGCATATACGAGCAGTATCTCGGAACAATTTTAGAAGGAACTGGAAAAAGAGTTAAGCTGGATTCTAAAAGTGGAAAAAGAAAAAAGATGGGAATTTATTACACTCCTTCCTATATTGTTGATTATATTGTAAAAAATACGGTTGGAGAATATCTGAAAAATAAAACAATTGATGAGATTTTAGAAGTTAGAATAGTTGATCCGGCTTGCGGCTCGGGAAGTTTTTTGATTAAAGCTTTTGAAGAAATCTGCAATGTTATTGAAGAAAAACTAAGAAATGGCGAAGTAAATAAAAGCGGACAGTTTAGTTATTTCAAGGAAAGATTGGATTTAGGGCAGAAGGCGGCAATTTTACAGAGATGTATTTACGGCGTTGACTTGGACGAGAAGGCCGTTGAGTTAGCGCAATTGAATTTATTGCTTAAGATTTTGGAAGAAGAAACCTCAGAAACAAAAAGAAGAATTTTACCACATATGAAAGATAATATAAAAAATGGAAATTCTTTAATTGACGATCCGAAGATTGCAGGCGATAAAGTGTTCAAGTGGGAAGCGCAATTTCCAGAAGTTTTCAAGCAAGAAGGATTTGATGTTGTTGTGGGGAATCCGCCGTATGGTGCTGATTTGGGCGAGAAAGATAGAAACTATTTGGAAAACAAATTCAAACTAGGGAATACCGACACTGCTGTTTTGTTTATGGGTTTGTCTGAAGAGCTTTTGAAAGATGGAGGCGTTAACGGGTTTATTATTCCAAAACCATTTGTTTATTCATCAACTTGGGAAAAAGTTAGAGAAAAACTCTTATCAGGTTTAAAGGAAATTGTTGATTGCGGCAAAGTCTGGAAGGAAGTAAAACTTGAACAAGTTGTTTACATTTATCATAAAAATAATAATTACAAATCATATAATTCGTTAGTAAGAGAAAAAACAATTATCAAGAAAGTCGGAGAAATAGACAAGAAAACATTTGATGAGTTTGGTTTTTTAGTCAATGGCGTTTCTGAAAAGGAATTAAGTTTAGGAAATAAAATACGACGCTCTGGAGCTTTCCTTAATGATTTTGTTACGAATCAGCGCGGAGGAATGTTTCAAAAAGAAGTTACTTCGACAAAATCAGATTTCAAAGTTCTTGGAGGCAAACAAATTGGAAAATATTTCATAAAAGAAAATGTTAAGGGCTATGTTGCGAAAAAATATATTGATGACAACAAAGCATACATAAAAGAAAGTTCTATTTTAGTTCAGAGAATTGTTGCACATATAGAAAATCCAAAAGATCATATTGAAATTATTGGAACGTTATCTAAAGAAATTGATTTTAAAGATTTTACAATAGTTGATACGATAAATCAATTACAAAATAAAAACAAGCTATCTTCAGAATTATTACTTTCAATTATTAATTCAAAACTTATTTCTTGGTACGCTTACAGGTTTATTTTTGGAAAGGCAATAAGAACTATGCAATTTGATAATCCCGTTACTGGAAGAATTCCAATTCCTTCTAAAATCGACAAAAAACAAGAAACTCGCATCGTCTCTCTCGTCGATCAAATGCTTGCTCTTCAAAAGAAGTTGCACGAGGGCAAAGCGACGGGAAATGAAAAAGAGGCGATTGAGAGACAGATTAAGAATGTTGATTATGAAATTGATCAAGAAGTTTACAAACTTTATGGATTGACGAAAGAAGAGATTGGGATTGTGGAGGAGAGTTTGAGATGAGCAGATCTATTCAAGTAGCAATAAAGTTTAGATTAGGAGAACAATTAAAACAAGGTTTTGCTGGATTAACTTTTGGAAAATATAATTTTTCTCCATTACCTTCTGAGTTTACAGGTAACTACAAATCTGAAATGCTCTTAAATTTTGAAGACGATTGGGTAGAAGGACAACATGGATCAAATCCTGAGAAAGAAGGAGAAATTGTTTTATCTTGGCTGTCAATGATTTTAAGACAAAAATTGAAAGTAAGTTCTTCCAGATTGAATAACGTACAAATACAAATGGACAATAAAGAGATTATTGTTTTTGAATCTCCAATAGATTTTCCAGATAACCTTTCTGAAATATATATTAAATTTAAATCTCTTCCATTGGATAAACTAGAAAGATATGTAAGGGCTTGTGAATGCTATCAAGAAGCTTTATTACTTTCTACTGCTAATTCAACTATCAGCTTTTTTCTTCTTGTCGTTTGCATAGAATGTTTGTCCAGTAAAGACGATGACTTTTATTCATACTTAATGAAAGAAATATCCTCTAAAAAAGATGTATCTAAAAAAGATGTATCTAAAAAAGATGTATCTAAAAAAGATGTATCTAAAAAAGATG
>Ga0209541_10015598_pt1 | contig 11331 bp, 16 predicted proteins | sample RifCSPlowO2_01_FD_184027 | JGI IMG/M metagenome (GOLD analysis project Ga0209541, IMG submission 184027) | Groundwater microbial communities from Rifle, Colorado - Rifle CSP2_plank lowO2_0.1 (SPAdes) (version 2) | ecosystem: Environmental > Aquatic > Deep subsurface > Groundwater | place...
ATAGCTAATAAAACCAAAGTAAGAAAAATAAATTTTATGATTGCTAAATTGGATTTTAAGATTAAGTTAAGAAAACTATTCTTTTTGTCTTTAATATGCCTCTTTTTCATCTTTTATGTGCTATTAATAATCTTATATAAATATGTTACTATTTTGCTTTTTTATTCCCATTTAATACTCCTATTTAAAGCGATTTTATATTAATTTTGTTGATTTAGTTAATGATTATTTCTAAAATACAGTGCCTACGCAACTGGAATTAATTGTAATTTAAAAGGTTTAATCATTATTTTTAATATAGACAACAAATGCTTCAAGCAATTACCCTAACTATTACATCAAAAAGACTACTTGCGTAGATACTGAATTTCAAATTACTTTAAAGAAAAAATTGTTTTAAATGCATAGCTTTCAATTATTTTTAATCTTCAAATAATCTTTAGGAGATAACTTGTAATGCCTAGCATTCTGAATCTGGCTATCTATAATTATTTTCTGCTGTTTGCTCCATACCTTATCAGGATGTGTCCTTACATAGTTTGCCCAGTATTCAACATACCACATCCTATCTTCGTCATTCAACCTTCTAATTTCCTCTGGATCAAAATTTCTTTTTTTCATTTGCTTCTTAACCTTTTTTTGTACTCGTTTATTAAATTCTCATTAAGATATCCTGCTGCTATAACTCTCAAATGTTTTGCATCTTCTAAGTCTTTATTGCTTTTTAATACTTCCTCTTTATATGCGATCTGTAGTTCTAAAAAAGAAGTTTTCAATTCCCTGTTATCTATTTTTATGATTATTGGATTTTTTAATGCTATGTTGTCATAAATATCTTTTGAAAATTTAATCTCTGCATTTGGTGAAACCGCTGGCTCAATAGCAAATCTTATACTGTGCTTGGAAATTAACAGCTCATACAAATCATCTAAATCAGAAGAGTTTATACACCAATACCCATTTTTAACTAAATCCTTGTATAATAGATTAAGATTGGCTTTATCTATTTTAGGAATAATGATATCAACATCATCTGTTCCCCTGTCCCTTCCAAGAATAATTGCAATATACCCGCTGACAATAACATAAGCAGTATGTTTTTCTAATATTTTGATAAACCTAAATACAAATTTATCCAATTCATTTATGACCTTATCCAGTTCTATTGTTTTTCTGTCTGTAAATTTCATTTTATATATTTTTAATAACTTCAAAGCTTTAAGGTGATGTTTTCCCATCAACAATATCCCCATAACCTATAAGCCTGAATCTGTTTCCTATTCTTCGTGAGATTGTAACCATTGAATTGATTTCTGCACAAACTGCTATTTTTAGTCTGCATATAATATTCTTCTTCTTAAAACCAGTAACTATTCCTACTGTAGCCGCAGAATTTACATTTAGCATTAGAGGCTCATTCATCTTTATAGACTCTACAGTAAGCTCTTCCTTTGTTCCTACTACCCTCTCCAAAAGGTGGGGCGCAAGAGTAATTTCATATAATGTATCAGGTAATTTTCCTGGTAAACCCACAATTGATCCAGCCAGTGAATCTGATTTTACAATTGAAGGGTCCAGAGAAGTCAAAATCCCAGCAGTTCCTCCTGGAAAGATTTCTTTTACTGACATGCCACCATATTTTAAATCAACAATTTTTGTTCTTAATGGCTTCCATATATCCTTATTTTTTTCAGTAACTTTTCTGCCTGGTTTTAGCTCTATTTCCTGATCTACTTTCAAAACACCCTGCTTTATCCCACCTCCTAAAACCCCGCCTCTTAAGTCTTTAGGCAATGTCCCTGGCCTGTTAACATCAAAGCTTCTTGCAATCAGCATTAGAGGGTCTTTTTCCCTGTCTCTTTTTGGGGTAGGTATTACCTCTTCAATGGTTTTTATCAGGTGACTTATGCCAGCATTGTGTTGTGCTGATACTGGTATTATCGGAGCATTTTCATAATCTGTCCCTTTTACAAACTTTTTTATCTCATCATAATTCTTCATTGCAGTCTTTTCATCAACTAAATCAATCTTATTTTGGACAATTACAACATTTTTTATTCCTATTATTTGCAGTGCCATCAAATGCTCTCTTGTTTGTGGCTGCGGACAGTCTTCATTTGCAGCTATAAGCAGCAAAGCCCCATCCATTATTGTTGCTCCAGAAAGCATTGTTGCCATTAAACTCTCATGGCCTGGCGCATCTACAAAACTAACTTTCCTTAACACATTGGCTTTTGACTTGTCTTTTGGCTTTGTAGTGTAGTTATTGCCTTCTTTGTAGAAAACAGCATCTGCATATCCTAACCTTATTGTAATGCCCCTTTTTATTTCCTCAGAATGAGTGTCTGCCCATACACCCGATAATGTTTCCAATAAGGTGGTTTTTCCATGATCAACATGACCGACCATACCTATGTTAAGCTCAGGCTGCAGAATTTTTTCTTTTCCACCAGAAGTAGTGTCAAAAATCTTTGATTTCTGAGAATTCTCACTGGTTGTTTTCTTAGTTCTTGGCATATCTTATTTCTTTTCCTCCTTTTTTTCTTCTGCTTTTCCCTGTTTAGCTTCTTTTTGTTCTTTCTTAGCTTCCTGCTTTATTTCCTTCTTTGTTTCTTTTTGCTCAGTTTTCTTTTCTTCTTTTGCTTCTTTTTTAGCTTCTTTCTTTGGTTCTTCTTTTGTTTTTTCTTCGCCTTCTTTTTTACCAAACATGTCAGAAAGCTTTTTTGTTCCTTCCTTAAGCACTTTAAGGTTTATTGCGGTAATGTTCTCATTAATTTTATGGCCACAAACCGTCTTTCTTTTCTTCATTCCTTTTAATCCGCCTCTAAATCCAGTACCTTTATACATGGTTATTCTTTTCCTTATACCCAATATACCTCTACGCATTGGAAACCCACAGTAATCTGTGCCGCCTGTTATCTCAAACTCATAACCTTCCAAGCCAATCTTATTTCCATCTATTTTTTCACCTATATTAAGCCCCATAAAAGGTGCTGCCTGGGCGTCCTTGACTTCTGTTTTATAGCATTTGCTAGTTTTAGGGTCTCCAATGTTAAGTTTAAAGCTTTTCATAGTAATTCCTCCTTCTTTTAAATCATTTAAAAAGAATATAGAACCGGAGTAAAGCCTTATTTAAAAAGTTTATTAATGATTTAAGGTTGTTGCGAAAGTCGGTGCTTGTGCGTAAATTGCCAAATCAGAAAGCTCCGCAGGATTGTGATGTGTGACCTGAGCAATATGCAATATTGCGAAGTTGAGAGGCATACTAAGGCCTCGCACAAGCACAAACTTAGTGATTCAACTTAAATCTAAGCCATGTTATTGCAGTTATGTTGGAAGCAATTCCCCCAATAACCATTGCAACGGCTACAGATAAATAACCATAGCCTAAAATAAATACAAATAGGTACGCTAAAGGCACTGCAAAAATAAATATCCTAACAAAATTAATTACAAATCCTGGAAGCCCAAGACCCATGCCTTGGAGTATTCTGCTGCTTAGTATGCTAACAGCCATTAATGGAAATGTAAACACATCTATTCTTAAGTAGGACGAGCTTATATTTAACAAGATATTATCTGAGGTAAATAGCCTTAAAAATAAAGAAGGCACTATAAAGAATACAAAACCCAATGCAGAAGTAAAAGCTATAGCAATCTTCAACCCATAAAAAGAAATATTTCTTATCAAGTTAAATCTTTTTGCACCAAAGAACATTCCAACCAAAGTTAAAGTAGCCATTGACAACGCAACTACTGGCATTGTTGCAACACTTTCGAGCCTTGAGGCTATGCCAAAAGCTGCAACATATTCCACGCCAAAGTGCGCCATAAAGCGGTTTATGAACATAATATACACTGACATCAGCAGCATCATAAAGCTGGCAGGGGCTCCAACATAGAAAATCTGTTTTATCAGTAAAGGGGAAAACTTGAAGTTCTTTAGGCTTACACGCAGGTAAGATTTTGTCCTGATAAAATAAATTGATAATATTAACCCAAGTGAAAAAGATATTAAAGTGGCAACAGCTGCTCCAACAACGCCATAGCCTAGAACATATATGAAAATTGGATCTAAGATTATATTGGACAATAGGGCAAGTATCTGAACTTTCATAGGGGTTTTTGTGTCTCCCTGCGCAGAGAAAATGCTGTTCAGCACAAAAGAAGGAAATATGAAAATAACTGCTAAAAGTATAACTGACATGTAGCCCATAGCTAAATTCAAAACATTTTCAGTTGCTCCAAACAGCAAAAACAATGGCTTTAAAGTCAGCATGCCTATAACAATTATTATCAATCCAAAAAACAATGAAATTAAAATGCCGTGCACTGCAGCATTCTCAGCCCCTTTTTTGTTTTTAGACCCCAGGTATCTTGATATTACTGAGTTAACGCCTATGCCAATTCCGGAATTTAAGGATATAAGGATAAAAAATAAAGGGAACGAAAATGTCAAAGCTGCAATAGCCTCTGCGCCTAACCTTCCGACAAAGGCAGTATCAACAATGTTGTACATTATCTGCACAACCATAGCTACAACAATTGGCAGAGATAATTTAATCAAAGCTTTCCGCGGATTCTTGATAAACTGGTCAACATGGTTGTTTTTCATTCCAGTTAGGGAAAATTAATATATTATAAATGTTTGTTATTGAGGGTATTTTGGCACCGAAACTATTTTAAATTTGGATAAGACTCTATTATTATGCAACTGAGAAATTATAGGGATGCTGATTTTCCGAGATTAGAACAACTACTAAAAGATACAAAAATATACTATGAACCATTAGACAAAAGAGAGATTTTCAAAAAGAAAATTGAACATGATTCTGAATCAATTATAGTAGCGGAAGATGAAGGAAGATTAGTCGGAACGGTTTTCATTATATATGACCCATGGAACTCTTTTGTCTATCATTTGGGAATTCATCCTGATTATAGAGGACAAGGATTAGCAAATAAATTGATGGACGAAGCAGAAGGAAGGTTGAAATCGAGAGGGATGAACAGACCCACATTATTTGTTGAAGAAGAAAATCAGCAGATGGTTGAATTTTATAAGAAAAGAGGATGGTTTGTTTTATACAAGGTTTTTTGTATGGAAAAACAACTTTGAGGCGCCAAAATTTATTTCACTTAACTAACATTTACAAATATCTTTTGCTGGATGCAGTCAAAGAACCACCGATTTTTTATTTTATGGCCCATTTTTAGGATGGGGTGAAACATCCCAGTTTGAATATCTTTTTTCAGGAAAGCAGCTTTTTATAGCTTTATATTCTTTAAAAAAAGGGTATTGCTTGCACGTTTTCGGCCTGTTTTTGTATATTGTGCATGAGTACTTCCCGTCTTTGTGTTTTTTCAGGAATATACATCCGTTGTCAGTTATCTTTAGGACAAACTTGTCCATAAATGCCATATCCCTCTCCAAAAATTCCTCAAATTCGTAGCCAAGATTTTTTATTCTTTTAATTTCTGCCTGAGTTACTCTTATTATTGTTTTTTTGCAGCATTTCCCGCAATATCTGTTGCATTTAAAATTATCTTTTGTCAAAATATTTTCCATAATTATACTATTTTTTAAGAACTATAAAAAATTTTGTTTTAATCAAAGAACATACTATAAACAAATTCGTCTTTATCCTTGTAATAATGGTTCTTTAACGTTGTCTTGTGATTAAATCCAAATCAAACATCAATATGCAGCCCATGCTTGCTTTCAGGGAGAATAGTGACTTCTTTGCCTTTCTTAAGATTCAGGAATTCTGCAATTTCTTTTGGTATTCTTATAGCAATGCTGTTGCCTATTTCAGCAACTTTTGCCTTCTTTGCCAATCCAAACAAGCCAAGCTCTTTTGATTTGGCCTGTATCTTCTCTGCAGTTTCTTCGTCAAAATATGTTTCTCCGCATTTCTCGCAAACGTCAGCCTTGAAATTGCCTAAACGAATTCCATATTCATGGTAATCCACATTCTTTTTAACGGTTTTTCCCCCACACATAATGCATTTCATTTTGACCTCCCAGCTAGATAAGCAGTAATTACAAATATATCGTTAAATTGCTTCATAAATACAACTTCTATGCCCGCCATTTGTGCATGCCATTTATCAGCATTTTCTTCTTTCCATTTCATGCCTTCTTTAACAGCTTTCTCAATTTCTTTTTTTTCTAACCCCAAAGCGTCGATTTTCTCCAGTGCATGTTTAGTATATATAAACATTAAATCACTTGGATATCTAGGTATATCTGAGTATATAAATATTTCGGTAAATTACCAAGAATCAAGATTTAATCAAAGAAAATACTATAAACAAATTCATCTTTATTTTTGTAATAATGGTCTTTCAATGTTGTTTCATACTTAAATCCAAGCTTCTCATAGAATTTATGGGCTCTTTGGTTGTCATTATGCGTCAAAAGGTATAATTTTCTTAATTTTGAATTATGCTTTTCATAAAATTCTTTTGCGTCTTTAACTAACTCATAGAACAACTCTTTTGCAATGCCTTTTCCCCTGTATTCTGGCAAAACTGCGATTCTGTCCAATTCACATAACTGGTGCTTAGGCAAACCGTGCATAGCCCATGTTACAATTCCAATTATTTTTCCATCTTCCTCAGCAACAATGTATCTATGAAATTTTTTTGTTTCATTCTTGAATGTATCAATACCTTCCTTTAAGTCTTCAATATTATAGCTTTGTATAAGGACATTTGCAATTCTTTTTGCATCCTTTAAGGTTGCTTTCCTTATTTTCATTTTGAACTAACTCATCTTTCATTATAAATTTTCAAAAGTTCGCAAAAGGCGAACCTAGAAAACCTATTAGGGTTTTCCATTGTGAAAGCTACGAACATAGTGAGTTTGTTTTCATCTTGTTACGTACTCTTCCCTTCTCATCTTTGAGATTAATCTTTCCAAATGGTCTATTTTATGCATTAGCTCGAGCTTTTCCTTGTCAACTTCGACAAGCTTATTTGCAAACCTTGTAAGCTCAAAATCTTCATTTTTTATTTTTTGGCTTATTTCTGTAAACTTGGTTATTTCCTCGCTTAAATTATTTACTTTACTAGAGATTTCAATGATATTATTTTTTAATTCATTATAAACGTCAGAATCATTTTTCAATTTATCAATTTGTATCTTAAGCTCTTTATCCAGCTCTTCCTCAAACCTTTCAACGATTTTTTTCTGCATCTGGGACCTTAACAGCTTAAAATCAAATAATTCCTTTTCAAAATCATGCCTTAGCTCTTTTATTACATTAAGATTGTCATTGAAATTCTTGAAGAATTCAATATTTTTACTATTAATGCTCTCTGTATTTTCATTTATATGCTGTTTTAATGCCTCTATTTCAGTTTTTAATTCAGCAACAGAGCTTGTAGCATAGTTAAGATTGTTTTTGATTATATCAATCTGCTCTTTCATTGTCATTAAGTCTTTAATTTTTTGTATCATTTTGTTACCTCTTCTCTAAGTATTCTATTAGTTTTTCAACTGAAATTTTCCTGAATCTTTTTAAATCTTCGCAATTTTCAGTTTCTCCGTAAGTTTTATTGCTGCCTTCGGGAATAAATATTGGATCATGCCCGAAACCATGGCTTCCTTTTATTTCTTTTGCTACTTTGCCTTTTTCTTCTCCAAAAAAACTTATAGGCTCTTTGCCAGGCTCGCAATAACCAACTGCTGATTTATAATAACAAGTCCTATCATCAACATTTTCCATTAACTTCAAAATTCCCTTAAGCCCGATTCTTTTATGAATATAAGATGAGCAAGTTCCGGGAAAATCATTTAATGCTTTAATAAACAATCCAGAGTCCTCAACAACAACTGGTTTTTTTAATTCTTCAGCTAATCTTTTTGCAGATTCTTTTGCTATTTCTTCAGAATTATCACTTCTTAATTCCCTATACTCTTTTTCGATATGATTTACCTTTATGCTGTCACCTAATATTGCTTTGATTTCTTTTACTTTGCCTAAATTGCTTGTTACTAGATTGATTTGCATAAGAAAAGGAGTTATTTATCAGTATTTAAAGGTAATTGGAAAATTTATGCACTTAGTATAATATTAAATTTTCAGATTAAAAATATTTAAATAGTATCTCCATAAGTTTATTGCATAAAATGAGCTTGTGGTCAATGGCACTGGTTTTTTTAGGATTTTTATGGGAGCTTTTTAAGACATGGATTCACACATTTTATGTTTCTTTCACTAATGGAGAAACTATATGGATAATAATACCAATATGGCTGAGCTGGTTTTTTGCAGAGTTTTTTCAGGAAAAGAAAGGAACATCTTTTGGCAATGCAATCAGCAACGGCATTGTTCCCCTATGGGTGGGAATAGACTGGATTAGGACATTGACTTCTCAGCTAGTCGAAAAGAAAACAGTTTTCGGCTTTATTGTTTTTGGAAAGTATCTTATTTCTGTGATTGTTCTGATTTATGGACTGTTTATCATAATTAATGGCATAAAAGGAAGGTCATTTGTGCGCTATATAGGCAGGATAAGAGAAGTTACTTATGTCCTGGCTATATTCACGCCTTTTGTTTATGGGGAAATCGAGCCTAGTTACAGGTACTTCCTCTCATTTGTATTATTCTTCCCGTTATTTTATTTTTTAGTAGAATTAATGGATAGATTAATACCGACACCCCAGGCTTATGAAGAGGATAAAAAGCAGGAGTCGGGACCCAAATACGGCCCTGGTAATTTATGAGATTATTTTTATTTCTTCTTCACCAAATCCAACTTCACATTCAGGATATTTGAGATGTCAGTTTAAGGCTTTCTTTAACTCTTCTCTGTATTCGTCTGCTTGCTTTGTTGTTAATTTTTCAATAAAATTATAGAGCATTGAATTAAATTGTTCAGCTAGCTTAACCAAATTTTCAACTTCCTGCTTACTGATTTCAAAATCAACATAATACTGCTTATCCACTCTTTCTGTTTTTGCAAAGCTTATTTTTGAATTATCTATTTTAAATAAGTCTTTCAAAATTATGATAGACGCTGAATGATTTTCACATTTTATTCCTACTTTGTAAAACAAAGCAGTTAACATATATATACATTGAGTAATATGCCATTGGAATTGCATTTTCAATCTGATTATTCTCTAAAAGGATATTTGCAGATTTTAAAGAATTTTTCGACTTATCTATATAAGATTCCTTAATATTCTCGCTCGGCTCAACAATCTTAATCTTGTTTTCTTCCTTAAGCTTAATCAAAAAATTTATTTTTTTCATAAAAAACTTCAACTCCCTTCACTATTATGTGATTTTTCTCAATTTCTTTTATCAGCAGATTCTCTTTATCATATCTCCCTGTTTTAATGTTAAATTTCTTGTTTATTCTTAATACCTCTCTTTTTATCTTATTGCTTTGTGTCTCGATATAGATGTCAATATCGCTCTTATTGGTCTCTGTTCCATTTGCATAACTGCCAAAAATAACGACAAGTTCAGCGGATATTTTTTTAAAATCTCTTAAACCTTGCTTCAGTTCAGGATGTTTTTTTATAAATCTATTTAATTTGTATATTTCTGCCATAAAAACAAAGTTTTTGGCTTCCAGAGTTTTTTTTATTGAATAAACATTATTTTTTCCTTCTTTTCTGACATCAAGAACGTTTTCTTTTACTAAATACTCTAAAACTCTTTTTACAGTCATATGGTTTATATTAAGCTCCTTTGCTATCTGTCTTAGATGATTGTTCTTTTTAAGCAAATTAAGCACAATTTCATAATTGTATAATTTTTGTTCCATATGTAACATAATTGGTACAATACTATTTAAATTTTTCGGTTTACTTGAGAGCCTAAGTATGCTGCACAGCACAACCTATAGAATTCTTCTTATTTTACTTCTTCTTCACCAAATCCAGTTTAATATTCAACTCTTTCAGCTGCTTCTCCTCAACATCTGAAGGTGTTTCCATCATTAAGTCTTCTGCATTCTTTGTTTTTGGGAATGCAATCACTTCCCTTATTGAAGTGTTTCCTGTCAATATTGCTACAATCCTGTCCATGCCTAATGCAATTCCGCCATGCGGTGGTGCTCCATATTTGAATGCGTCAATTAAAAATCCAAATTTTTTCATTGCATCTTTTTCAGAAATTCCCAATAATTTAAACATTTTTTTCTGCAGCTCTGGCTTATAAATTCTTATTGAGCCACCACCAATTTCAACGCCATTTACTGTTATATCATAAGCTTTTGCCCTAACCTTCTCAACATCAGAATCAAGCAGTTTGATATCCTCGTCTTTAGGGGAAGTAAACGGATGATGGACAGCAACATGTCTTTGTTCATCTTCGTCAAACTCTAATAATGGAAAATCTGTTACCCATACAAAATTATGCTCTTTATCATCAGCAAGCTTTAGCCTTCTTGCTAATTCATTTCTCAAATGTCCTAATGCAACATCTACGATATGATGCTTATGGTCAGCTACGAATAACAACAAATCATCTTTTTTAGCATCAGTAACCTTAATTAATTCTTTCCGAACCTTTTCATCAAAATATTTTACAATATTGCTTTCCAAGCCATTTGAAGTAACTTTCATCCATGCCATTCCTTTTGCATCATAAATTTTGACAAATTCAATCAGCTCGTCAAGATCCTTCCTGGAGAAGTTAGCGCATTTTTTTGCATTAATGCATTTTACTTTGCCTCCGTCAGAAATAACTTTCTTAAAAACCTCAAAATTACTTTTCTTCACAGCATCAGTAACATTAACTAATTCCAAACCAAACCTTAAATCAGGCTTGTCTGTACCATATTTATCCATAGACTCCTGATAAGTTAACCTCTTAAAAGGAATCTTAACATCTTTGCCTAAAACTTTTTTCCACAATCCTTTCATCAGGCCTTCTGTGACCTTAAAAATATCTTCTTGGTCAATAAAAGACATCTCAACATCAATTTGTGTAAACTCTGGCTGTCTGTCAGCCCTTAAATCCTCATCCCTGAAGCATTTTACAATTTGAAAATAACGGTCAAAACCTGAGATCATGCAAATTTGTTTCAAAATCTGTGGGCTTTGAGGCAAAGCATAAAACTTTCCAGGATTTACACGGCTTGGAACTAAATAGTCTCTTGCGCCTTCAGGAGTTGATTTTCCAAGCATGGGCGTTTCAATCTCCAAAAACCCTAAATCATCAAAATAATCTCTTGCATACTTAACTGCCTTATGCCTTACTAAAATATTATTCTGCATACTGGGCCTTCTTAAGTCAAGATAACGGTACTTTAACCTTACATCCTCATTTAATTCTACCCTATCTTTAACTTCTAATGGTGGAGTTT
>Ga0209541_10015599_pt1 | contig 11331 bp, 10 predicted proteins | sample RifCSPlowO2_01_FD_184027 | JGI IMG/M metagenome (GOLD analysis project Ga0209541, IMG submission 184027) | Groundwater microbial communities from Rifle, Colorado - Rifle CSP2_plank lowO2_0.1 (SPAdes) (version 2) | ecosystem: Environmental > Aquatic > Deep subsurface > Groundwater | place...
CAAAGCCGATTTGATCGCGGCGATGCAAAAAATGGAAAAAAATCGCCTGGAAGAACTTGAGAAAAAAGCGCGGTCAATAATGACAACGGCGATTCAGCGTTATGCCCGTTCGCACATCAGTGAAATTACCACTTCCACGGTTAGTTTGCCCTCCGATGAATTGAAGGGGCGCATTATCGGCAAGGAAGGGCGGAACATTCGCGCGCTGGAACGATTAACGGGCGTTGAGATCATCGTTGATGAAACGCCTGAAGCCATTACCCTTTCCTCTTTTGATCCTTTGCGGCGGGAAATCGCCAAAACGGCGCTTTTGAAATTAATGTCCGACGGCCGGATTCAGCCGGCGAGAATAGAAGAAAAAGTGGAAGAAGCCAAAAAGGAGGTCTCAAAAAAAGTGATGGAAGCTGGGGAAATGGCGCTGTATGAGGTTGGGATTTTGGATATTCCGAAAGAAGTTACCATGCTTTTAGGGCGGCTGGCGTTTCGCACCAGCTACGGACAAAATGTTCTTTTGCATTCAATTGAAATGGCCCATATCGCCAAGATGCTCGCCAAAGAATTGGGAGCCAATACCGATGTGGCAAAGAAAGCGGCGCTGTTGCACGATATCGGCAAGGCCGTCGACCACGAAATTGAAGGCACGCATTTGGAACTTGGAAGAAAAATTCTCCAGAAATACGGCATTGACCAAGCGGTTATTCAGGCGATGGAATCGCACCATGAGGACTATCCGTTTTCTTCGTCGGAATCGTTTATCGTGGCGGCGGCCGACATTATTTCCGGCGCTCGGCCGGGAGCCAGACGCGATTCGGTTGAAAATTATATCAAGCGATTGACCGAATTGGAAAACATTGCTAATTCTTTCGCGGGCGTCGAAAAATCCTATGCCATTGCCGCCGGCAGGGAAATTAGGATTTTCGTGCATCCGGAAAAAATAGATGACTTAAAAGCCATTCAACTCGCCAAAGAAATGGCGAAAAGAATAGAAAGCGAATTGAAATATCCCGGAGAAATCAAAGTGAATATTATCCGGGAAACCCGCGCGGTTGAATATGCCAGGTAATTTGTTGTAAAATTAAATAAATATAAAAAAAAATGAATAAAGACAAACTTGTCGACTCAATCGCGGAAAAACTCGGCTCTACCAAGGCCGAAGCCGAAAGAGTTATTAATGTGGCGCTTGATGAAATTACCAACGCTCTTTCCCGAGGCGAAGAAGTGGCTTTGACGGGATTCGGCACTTTTCAGGTGTCGTCTAGACAAGCGCGAGCCGGTGTCAATCCAAGAACTGGTGAGAAAATTCAAATTGCTGCCATTAAAGTTCCTAAATTCCGCGCCGGCAAAAACCTCAAGGAAGCAGTTAGATAAACTATCGCTAATCAAAATCAATAAAGTTGGTTTTTTTGTCGATTATGGCTCGGAACAGTTGCCGATATTTGGAGAGCATGGTATTCAAGGCAAATTGATTTTTGGCGCGCTGTTTTGCGCTAATGCCGAAGGAATGTCTGTCGTCGGGATGCGCCGAAAACCATAAAATTTTTTCAACAATTTGTTTTTGATTTTCCGATTCCACTATCCAGCCATTAACGCCATTTTCCAAAATTTCTGGGATGGCGCCGACTTTTGTGGCGATAATCGGCAATCCGGCGAGCATGGCTTCAAGAATTGTCCACGGGAAGCCCTCTTTCGCCGAAGGCAATACAAAAATATCGCAGGCCTTGAGATATTTATAGGCGTCTGATATTTGACCGGCAAGAAAAACTCGGTTTTCCAATCCGCGCTGTTTGATTATTTTTTCAAGTATTTTTCGCTCCGGACCATCACCCACCAAAATACATCCAATATTTTTGGTTTTACTAAGTTCTGCCATGGCATCCAATAAATATGATAAGCCCTTGGTTTTGTAATAATTGGCTATGGTTCCGATAATCAAATCAAATTGGTTCAAGTCGGTATTTAATTTATTGTGAAAAAAATTGCGCGCGTCATTTTTATCCAAAAAATCAAGCGCATTTCCGTCTATTCCGTTGTGAATTATTTTAAATCCGAGTTTCGGTTTAATTCCGTTAATTTTTGCCGTTCGCAAATCAAATTGGTCATTTTGAATGATAATATCCCTAAACTTTGATAAAAAATTTTCAATAACAATATAAATTTTACGTTCTAATGCCGGTCGAGGGTCGTTAAAAGCCCAATCGATACGATAAATAAGGGTAAATTTTCTCCCGAACCATCTACAAAATATTGCCGCCGCCGTTCCCAGAGCTCCCGCCTTGGAACTACTGATAAAAACAATATCCGGCGCGAAATTTTTAATTATCTGCGCGATATCCATAACGCACAATAAATCATCTATGGGGCAAATAGATCGCCGCAGATGCTTCAGTTCTTTACAAGGGATGTTATTGGCTTGCAGGATTTTTAAAAATTCTCCACCGCCGTCGGCGCCTGCGCATACTAAGATTTTATACTCGTTTTGAATATTGAAACCGAGATTAAACATGAAATGCTGGGCGCCGCCAAATTCCGATTGAGTAACTATAAATAAAATTTTTGGCATATATTATAAGCGGGTGAGGGGAGTCGAACCCCTCTCATCAGCTTGGAAAGCTGAGGTAATACCGATATACGACACCCGCAATAAAATGATTCTACGCAATTTATTCGGATTTTTCAATATAAAACCCGCCCCCGCAGTTGCGGGGGCGGGTTTGTTTAAATGTTTGTAAGCGACCTTTACATTCTTACAACGATGGTCTTGCTAAATTGGTTTCATTTTTTGCCAATGCCAATTGAACCACGGACGCTATAAAAGTTTTGAATACAAAAATAACTGCCAGCAAAGATCCTACAACCGACAGTTGCACGATGAATTCCGTCTGCGCGAATGTGTTGAAAGCAAAACTAGCCCAGACCGTCGGATTTATGGAACTGTTGCCCAAAATCTGTTCCGCGTATTGCAATATCTTGGCGACGAAAACCTGGCGACTGATAAGATAAACAAAAGCGGAGAACGCCGCCAATCCCGCCGTAAATCGAGGTGTCGCTTTTTTTATAAACCAGATTAAATACACTTGCCTCATTATTATTTTTTCCAATGTGTTATTTTTTGTATTCATTTTTGTCGATTGAATTTTTTAGTAGTTTCTTGGCCCGGAACAATTTCATTTTAAGCGCGGCTATTGTTATGCCCTCCTGTTTCGCTATTTCTTTATACGGCTTGTCTTCAATATAATATAATGAAATCAATCTTGCCAAAGGTCTCGGCAAGCGGGATATTAAATCGGCCGCCATGGATTTGTTTTCTCCTTCTAAAACCAAGTCCTCGGTCGAAAAGTTTCTCTCGATGGCCGCCTCAAGATCCAATGGATCGGCCGATTCCGCCTGCCACTTTTTGCTTATTTTCCGGTATCGGCTGATGGCGGTGTTCATTAAAATCTTATACGCCCAGCTTTTGAACTCGATGCCATCGTATTTGGTGAACTTTTTGCCGTTAAAATAAATTTTAACGAAAGTTTCTTGGACAATATCCTCGGCTTCTTCATGATTTCTTAAAATCCCCAGCGCTTTTCTGACAAAGGCCTCCCGATAGCGGTCAACCAAAATCTTAAACAGCGCCGGCTGTTCCAATGATAATGCCAGTATTTCTTCGTCTTTTAAATTGTTTTGCAATTCGTTCATTCGGGCTGCTGGGAATCGAACCCAGATTACACGCACCCGAAGCGTGCGTAATGCCACTATACCACAGCCCGTTGTGTCAAACTCGAAACTTGCTTTTGATGCCTTTGAATTCTTCTTCCGCCGCTTCCCGCGTTTTATCCTGCGCCATTTTGAACATTTTTTCAAGTTTGGCAAGCGACTCGCCATTTAATTTTTTCGCTTGCTCGGACAAATATTTTTTGCCATTTTTTTCTGGATCGTCCAGAATCTCGTCAAGAAGAATGTTTAAAATAAATCCGATTTTCGGTCCCGGATCGACTTTCAACATCGCCATTAAATCGTCGCCGTTGATTTTCAGCATTTTTACGGAAATAGGATCGCGGGAGACCTTTTCGATAATCGCCCGCAGATGCCGCAGTTTGTAGGGTTCGGCTTTGGGAACACCGGAACCCTTGCGATCGGCAATCCGCACTTCCAAGAGGTCGTCCATATTTTCCGGACCGACATTTTTTACCAGGCGGCGCACCGAGCTTTCGCTCACTTCTTCAACATTGTAATAAAACAAATGATAACGCACCAAGAGAACGACTTTTTCTATGAATTTTTTGGGAAATTTCAATCGTTCAAGAATTTTGGCGGTCATTTTGGCGCCGACGACTTCGTGATTGTAAAAAGTGGAATCCAAGCCATCGCCTCGTTTGGTTTTCGGCTTGCCGACATCATGCAAAAGCGACGCCAATCTATTTTCAAGTTTATAATTGTGTTTTACGGCCCAATCAAGCGCCAATAAATTATGTTCCCAGACGGTATAGATGTGATGCTTGTTTTGGCCGACGGCAAATCCTTCTTCAACTTCCGGCAAAATATGCTTTAAAAGTCCGAATTCGCGCAGCATTTCAATACCCGGTTTTGCGTTCTCGGTCATTATTATTTTTATCAGTTCGTCGCGGATTCTTTCTTTGGAAATGGCGACGAGATCATTGGCATTTTTCTTAATCGCTTTTGCTGTTTCCGGCTCTATGGCAAAATTCAGTTGAACGGCAAAACGAATGGCGCGCAAAAGCCGCAGAGCGTCTTCATTGAAGCGCTTATCCGGATTGCCGACCGTGCGAATAAGTTTGTTTTTAATGTCTTTCTGTCCGTCGAAGAAATCAATAAATTTTTTTCCGTCATAAGCGATAGCGTTGATGGTAAAGTCGCGGCGAGCCAGATCGTCTTCCAGTTTTGTGGTGAATTTCACCTCGTCGGGATGCCGTTTGTCGGTATAATTTTCTTCTATGCGATAGGTAGTAATTTCAATTATTTTTAAAGTTTCATTTTTGCTTTCAGTATTGATAGCCACGGTGCCGAAATCGTTTTCATAGACGCTTTTTTTGAAAATTTTCTGAATTTCCTCCGGTTTGGCGTTGGTGGTAATGTCCCAGTCGCTTGGTTCAATGGATAGTCCTTTGACATTGCTCAGGACGAAATCGCGGACGCAGCCGCCGACAGCGTACGCCTCAAACCCCGCGCTCTCCAGCGCCTCAATTATATTTTTTACTTCTTTAGGTAAAACCATATTTATAACAGTGTGGCGGAGACGACATGGTCGCCGGGCTCCACGCGCATGATGCGAACGCCCTGGGTAACGCGCGAAACGGTGGAAATGGAATCCAGCGAAACCCTGATGACAGTGCCTTTTTTGGAAATCGCGATTATTTCTTCTGCGCCCGGCTGAACGGCGAAAGCGGCAACAATGGCGCCGGTTTTGGGGGTGATTTTGGCGGTTTTAACGCCGGAGCCGCCCCGATTTTGCTTCTTGTAAAATTTTAACAATGTTTTTTTGCCAAAGCCGTTTTCCATAACCACCAGTATTTTGGCTCCGGTATCTTTTGCCAGCGCGCTGCTGATGACATCCATTCCTACCACTCGATCGTCTTTGTGCAGGCGGATGCCCATAACGCCGGCGGTAGCTCGACCCATAGATCGCGAGTCCTTTTCGGAGAATTTAATGGCTTGGCCTTGTGAAGTTACCATAATAATCTGATCTTCTCCGGAAGACGCCTTGACCCATTGCAAGGCGTCGCCTTTCTTTATTTTAATGGCGATTAATCCTGAATGGCGCACCGAACTGAAGTCGGCGATGGGGGTCTTTTTGATAAGTCCGTTTTGAGTCGCCATTACAAAATATTTTTCTACACCTTTTGCTTTTAATGACTTTTCATTATAGGTCAGCACTGCGGCGATTTGTTCGTCTTGGGAAAGCGCCAGGAAATTGACGGCGGCTTTGCCCCGCGACTGCCTGGACGCTTCGGGGATTTCCCAGACCTTAGTTTGAAAGACGCGACCGGCGCTGGTGAAAAACAACGCGTTATCATGCGTTTCGCAGGAAATGAAATGAGTAACTGCGTCTTCCTCTTTGGTACTGACGCCGGTCATTCCCTTGCCGCCTCGGTGTTGGGCTTTTACAACTGTCGGGTTCATTCTTTTTACATAGCCGGAATCGGTCAAAACAATGACAGCATCTTCCAACGGCATCAGGTCCTCTTCACTGAATTCCCCCAAAGATCCCGCGACCACTTTAGTCCGTCTTTCGTCGTTGTATTTATCCGCGATAGTTTGAAGTTCTTTATGAATAATTTCCAAAACCAATTCTCGGTTTTTCAAAATTAGCGTCAATTCTTTGATTAATTTTTTCTTTTCCGCCAATTCATCCTCTATTTTCTTTCTTTCAAGATTGGCCAAAGTTGCCAGCTTCATGTCCAAAATGGCGTTGGCCTGGATTTCGGTCAGTTTGAATTTGGCCATCAAATTCTTTCGAGCCGCGTCCCGATCTTCAGATTTTTTAATCGTTTTAATAACCTCGTCTATATTATCGAGCGCTATTTTAAGGCCTTCCAAAACATGAGCTCTTTCTTGGGCTTTCATTAAATCGTGTTTGACGCGCCTTACGATCACCTCTTCGCGATGCTTCAAATAATATTCCAAGACCGCTTTTAGCGAGAGCACCTGCGGCTGGATGCCGTCGACCAGCGCCAGCATATTCAAATGGAAAGTCCGCTGGAGGTCGGTGTGTTTGTAAAGATTATTCAAAATTTTCTGGGGGACGGCGTCATTTTTTAATTCGATGACCACTCTCATTCCCTCCTTGTCGGATTCGTCGCGCAAGTCCCTGATGCCCTCGATTTTTTTCTCGGAAACCAGCTCGGCGATTTTTTCCAGCATCGACGACTTGTTCACCTGATATGGGATTTCGGTAATTATAATCTGCAGTTTCCCCTTTTTATCTTCGACAATTTCGGCTTTGCCGCGGCAGACAATCGGGCCCCGGCCGGTGGCGTAAGCCGCGGCGATATCTTTTTTGGAATAAATAATACCTCCGGTGGGGAAGTCGGGGCCTTTGACGAATTCCAATAAATCCTCAGTTGAGGCGCGGGGATGTTTTATCAAATAGGAGGCGGCTTCAATTATTTCTTTCAAATTATGGGGTGGGATATTGGTCGCCATGCCGACGGCAATGCCCATGGTGCCATTAAGCAAGAGTTGGGGGATGGCCGACGGCAGAACTTTCGGCTCTTGGCGCGTCGCGTCATAATTATCAATAAAATCTACAGTGTCTTTTTCAATATCTTTTAGCGCTTCTTCGGCCAAAGCGGTGAGCCGCGCCTCGGTGTATCTCATGGCGGCCGGCGCGTCGCCGTCGACGCTGCCGAAGTTGCCTTGTCCGTTGATCATCGGATAGCGCAGGGAAAAATTCTGCGCCATTCTCGCCAAAGCGTCGTAAACGGGGATATCGCCGTGCGGATGATATTTGCCCAAAACTTCTCCGACCACCAGCGCCGATTTGCGGAATTTTACCGAATGACCCAATCCCAAGTCGTGCATGGCGTAAAGAATCCGGCGGTGCACCGGCTTTAAGCCGTCGCGGACATCAGGGAGGGCGCGCGAAACAATGACGGACATCGCGTAATCCAAATACGCCTCTTCCATCTCTTGGCTGATTTCTTTTTGTTTTACATATCCTATTTCGGCCATAAATTTTTCAGCGAATTAACTTGGGATTTGAGCGTTTGCCATACGCCGGGCATTTCTTTTTTTAGATTGGACAATCCCGGATTTTCCGCGACAGGAGTCGTTCTTCCGGAAAAAGTTAAAATCCAAACACCGAAAATAACAATCATTATTACTGCAACGCCGAGCCACATTATGGTTTTTTTAATCGGCTCGGGTTTATTTTGTAGGGTTTTTATGAAATTCATCATGGAAATTTTTATTTTGACTTCCTCCCTGATAAGGGAGGGTTGGGGTGGGTTTTATTTAAACCCCCTTATTCCCCCTTATCAGGGGGAAAATTTTATACTTTATCTAAAATTATTATTTTTGTTTCGTCTTCGTTAATATCCTTCTTTTTTATAACCAATTTCGGCTGCGACGGATCCTTCGCTTCGCTTTCTTTAAGAAACGGTGACAGCGAAGCGTAAAGCATCGGGATGGCGATTGACGGCTCAAGTTTGTTGATTAGTTTCATTGCCGCTTCGGCGTCTAAAACATCGCCGCCGCCAACGGGCGTCAAAAGAATATCGGGATCGCCGACGCGGGCGAGCTGTTCGTCGCTCAAATCGTTTTTCAAAAAACCAAGATGGGCGATTTTAATGCCGTCCATTTCTATAATATAGACGGTGTTTGCCTTGTCGGCGACGCCCCAGACGGAAATTCCTTTCACTTCATATTCTCCGGGGCCGTTGATAATAAAAGGAGAATTGGCAATATCGGCATCGGGACGGCAAATCAAAATGTCGCTTTTTAGTCTCGGCGGAGCGATTCCGGATTTTTTTTGCAGCGGTTCAATCAGGATTCTTGCTCCGCCATTTTCCAACAGGAAGCACGCTTCCCCGTACCAAGAAATAATCATAAGAAAATATTATCAAATTTTATCGCGGTTGACAAGAAAATGTTTTGTGATAATCTTGGTGGGGTATGGAAGCTCAAGCGGGCATTCTAAATAAAATGCAAGAACTGATGGCGAAGATGCCGCAGGTTTTTAACGCGCCAAAAGCCGGCGATGTGGTTGAAGGCCTGGTGGTTAAAAAAAGCGCCCGCACCATATATTTTGATCTCGGTATTTGGGGCATGGGAATTGTTTACGGCATAGAATTCACCAATGCCCAGAGCATAGTCAAGAAACTGAAAGTCGGCGACGCCATTTCGGTAAAGATTGTGGAAATTGAAAATGAAGAGGGCTTGAGGGAGCTTTCGCTGGCCGAGGCCCAAAGCCAGAAATCATGGGATTTAATCAAAGAACTCAAAAGAACCAACAAGGTCTTTTCCACAAAAATTTTAAGCGTTAATAGGGGCGGTTTGATGGTTGAAATAAGCGGCGTAACCGGTTTTTTACCGGTTTCTCAACTCTCAAACGAGCACTATCCGCGCGTTGAAGGCGGCGATAAAAATAAAATTCTGGAAGAACTCTCCAAATTTATCAATCAGGATTTTAGTGTGCGGGTTTTGGATTTTAACGCCAAGGAAAATAAATTAATCGTTTCGGAAAAAGCGGCCGAAGAGGAACATTTTAAGCAGGCGCTGGGCAAGCATCAGGTTGGGGATGTTGTTGCGGGAGCCATTTCCGGCATTGTGGATTGGGGCGCCTTCATAAAGTGGCCTTCCGGCGATGATACGCTTGAAGGGCTGATTCATATTTCCGAACTCGGCTGGCAATTGATAGAAAATCCGGCGGACTTTGTTAAAGTCGGCGACGCCGTTTCGGCTAAAATAATTGATATCGCCAACGACAGAATTTCCTTATCTTTGAAACAGTTAAAACCCGATCCGTGGAAGATCGCTTCGGCCTTTATTGAAAAGGGCATGGTTGTCGAGGGTCTAGTCAAAAAATACAATCCTTTTGGCGCCTTTGTGGAAGTGGCTTATCCATCTTCCGGCAATGACGAAAACGAAGCGTTGCAGGGACTTTGCCATATTTCCGAATTCGGTTCCGACGAAAAGATGAAAAAGATATTGGCGGTCGGCCAAAAATACCAATTCAAAATTTTGGCCTTCGTTCCGGAAGAACATCGGATGAGTTTAGGCCTGTTGACAAACTCTTGATTTTATAGTATGTTGACGCAGAGCAACCAAGATATGGTTGTTTTTGTTTTAGAGACGACTATTGATTCCTGGAATCAATAGTTTTGGATCTTTAACTTTTTAATAAACAGGAGGTAGAAATGGAAGGGAAGATTTGGAGTAAGTTCCATCCGTTGTTCGGACCTGACCTGAAGGTCGGGTTTGAGACGACTTTTCCAGCAGTCACGGTTTTGGACTTGCTGGATCCGCGCTATGAAAAAAACGGGCTGATTCACTATCAGCCAAAGAAGCCAATTGTGAGGGTTTGCGAGCCGGCGACCAAAATCGTTGGTTCGTGCGTTGACGGTCAAATCGCTCAAGTTTTCTTTGAGCCGGCGCCGCAGAAAGAATCACTTTATAGGCGGTTGGTTTTTGCGAGAAAAATCAGAGACGATGGGAAACCTCGGCTCTGGATAGTTGCCGCGAGACACGGCGAAATCGCGACTTTCGGGTTCGATTCATGGAACTCGAATGACCAGCGCTACTTGGCGTTGGCGTATCCGGGAGAGTCGGTGGACGGGCAATTCACGCCCGTGTATTTCAAAATTCAAAACGGAAAGGAGGGATTCGTGTATTTGGAAGTGTGGGCGCTGGACGACGAAGTCCAGGCGCTGGTAATAGCGCGGAGGATTGAAGAATCTGCGGCGCTGGAGCATCTACGGTCAGCGACGCCCGACGAAGGAGGGGAAGCGAAGATTGTTTATTCGGTTTAACTTAACGATTTTTTAACTTTTTGATTGAAGGAGGTAGTTATGAAAAAAGTGCAAAATGGAACGGGAACATTGGCGGATTTGGCGGCGCCGGAAATTCAGGCGAAAGTTGCGCGGCCTCTTATCTCCGTTAAGGAGATAAAAGAGGTCGCAGAGACGGCCTCGCAAGAGGAAATCAACAAGGCCGTGGTCGAGGCCCGCAGATACATCGCGGAAATCCCCGGCTTTATGAGCCGCTCGGTGGCGCGGATTCGTGCCATTCAGGTGGCGTCCGTCGAGGAACGTTTGTTTCGTTCCTCCGAACTGGAGACGCTGATCTCATCGGTGCTGTCGCATCTCGAGATAAATGGGAGTGCGACCCCGGAGGAGAAACTTCTCAACGAGGCGGCGAGGCAGGCATACGCCAAGGCGTTGGTTTCAACCCTGCCAGTTGCCGACCATCAATCGCTTGCGGATGTCGTCAAAGGCGGCGCGTCTCGCTTGCCCGGGCTCATCCGTGTGGGCATTCTTGAGCCCCTCGGTGACGGCAAGGGCAAGGTCTCCGTAAAGGTGGGTGGGGACATCTACAAGGTAAACGGCGGCCACACCTTTGCGATGGAGATAGCTGACGCTCTTTCGCGCAATTCCGCGGAGGCGGCGAAAGTTGCCCGCGAGAATTTCCGCAGTTTTCGAGAAATGGCGGAAGAACTTAAAACGCAGGCGACCATCTCTGTGCCCGAAATGCTCGTGCGGAAATCGGGGAAGTTTTTTATCTCCGTTCCTGATGACAAAAACGGCGACAGGTTTCTCCCGGGCGGTGTTTTGCTGGGGGAGAGCGATGGCAGGGCCATCAAGGTTTTCAAGGCCATCGGTCATTTCCAGC
>Ga0209541_10015603_pt1 | contig 11330 bp, 12 predicted proteins | sample RifCSPlowO2_01_FD_184027 | JGI IMG/M metagenome (GOLD analysis project Ga0209541, IMG submission 184027) | Groundwater microbial communities from Rifle, Colorado - Rifle CSP2_plank lowO2_0.1 (SPAdes) (version 2) | ecosystem: Environmental > Aquatic > Deep subsurface > Groundwater | place...
TAGTCTTTCCCTGTGACGGGGCAACCGTATCGGAGAGCCGTATGCGGGAAATCCGCACGTACGGTTCGATGAGGGGACGGAGCTACGCTCCTCCTACTCTATTAAAACAAACCGCTTCGATGTTGTTGCCGTCTTTGTCGAGGATGAAGGCTGCGTAGTAGTCGGGCGAGTAGTCCTTCCGCAATCCCGGTTTGCCATTGTCCTTGCCGCCTGCTCGCATGGCCGCTTCGTGGAAATCACGGACGGCTTTTCTACTTTTTGCTCCGAATGCTACGTGTCCCTTTGCTGGTCGCCCCTTTTTGACTATCCAAAAACTTGTATGACCTCCTTCCATGAATCCGCACGACTCACCGTGTTCCATACTCAGCTTGTAGCCGAGCGGCTTGAGCGCCTTTATATAAAATTCCTTCGCTCGCTTGTAATTGCTTACGAAAATACCTGTGTGTTCGATCATAGAATAGTTCGTAGTACGTAGTTAATAGTAATGCTAGATAGTTTTAATAATCCCACACGCGATGCGTGGGCCGCCGGAAATACCGGAGCCATGCTCGCCACCTTTGTAGGGGTCGGGATTGCCATGCACCATGAGCGCGGTGCCGACGCCGTCAAGAATTGAGAGCGGCCCCTCGGAAAGCGTTACCCGCGTCGTGAGGCACTCGAGTCGTCCTGTTCCATCTTCACCGATGCGAATATTTGGAAGGTCGCCCGCATGAAAAGGGTGATTGACATCCGGGTCGACGTTGCTACCCGGCCCCGGGTCGAAATGCCCTCCCGCGCACTTGAATTCCCCTGAGCAGTCTGCTTTTTCGTGGATGTGGACTGCGTGAAGGCCGGGCTTCAGGTGTTCCAGGTCGCCCGAGAGTTCGAGCACGACTTTTATCAGTCGCTGAGTATCAAATTCGAGCTCAATAAACTCTGCATGCCCGGTGATGGCCCCATCGCGACCGGTGAGCTCTGCGCTCGCGCGCATTATCTCTTTTCCTTCCGTTGAAAGTAATTCCATAAACAAAAGTCATCAACGTATTTAAGTATACAACAGAGTCTCGCGTGTCGTATGATGGAGCGGTATGTACCATAGAGCAAAGAAGCACTTCAAAAGAGCAGATCCGCATCTCTACGAAGCGGCACTTGGTATCGACATCGAGGAAATTACACCCTCAAAGGATTTATTCCGCGACATAGTATGGACCATTGTAGGCCAACAACTTTCGGCACGTGCGGCTGATGCCATTTTCGCGCGAGTTTTGACTTTGTTTCCGGGACGGAGAGTAACCTCCGTGCGGGTGATGAAAATTTCTGATGAGGCGATGCGAGCAGCAGGTCTTTCGATGGCGAAAGTACGGGCGATAAAAGCATTTGCCCTCGCCGTCGAGAGGAAGGAGCTTACACTTTTGAAACTTGCGACGAGTACGGACGAAGAGGTCATTGTGGAGCTCACCAAAGTCAAAGGCATTGGGCCGTGGACGGCCGAAATGGTGTTGATGTTCAGCCTCGCGCGGCCGGATATTTTTTCGCGCGGCGACCTAGGCCTCCGCAAAGGGATGATGGAGCTGTATGGCCTTAGAAAGCTCCCGAGCGACCGCCGATTTCAAAAGCTGCTCGACGCTTGGTCGCCCTATCGTACCTACGCGGCGAGGATTCTGTGGAAAATTTCCGACCAGAAGACGAAGAGAGTGGGGCGAAAGAGAGCAGCAAAATAGGTTCACAACGATAGCGCTCCATTAAAATTCTGCTAGACTGCACATATGGAGAGTCCGCTGCCAAAAAAGAAAAAGAAACGCGATTACCGCAAACCGCCGGGCGGCAAGCGCCGGTTCCGACATCGATAGATAGAGGCGTTAGCGGACTGAAAGATGCGCCATTCTAAAGGTGCCTTCGGTGCATTGCACGCAGGGGAGTCCTGCTTGGTCGGCGTGGAGTTCGTTCGAGCGGCAGCGCGGGCAATTCGCGTCGGCTGGGTCGGCGACGAGGATGCGGCACTCTCTACAGTACAATTCCGTGCGATAGCGTAGTACAAAATTTCTATCAGCTTCAGCGGGAGGGAGTTTGGTACGCACCGCGGGCGGCGTATCGGGATGCCACACCGGAAAATCCTTGCAGAGACGTATAGTGAGGCGGCAGCGGTAGTTGTCGCAGCGAAACGTGGCGATTTCGGCCATAGCTGTTAACCCTACCACACCGTACAACAAATGTCAAAGGAGGCTCTCGGTCCTGCCGTTTGCCTTCGTGCCGTAAAATGGCATTTGTCCACGGCCATGAGCTTGTTTGATGATGAGGATTGTGTCATTGTGGGCGCATGAAAAACTTTTTCTCAACTATCGCAGCGACTTTTTACAACCCCGCGTTTTATGCGGACGCGAGAACGAAGGGCTTTGGCAAGCCAGTCTGGACGACGGCCTTCCTCGGAGCTATCGGCGTTTTTCTTTGGGCGCTGTTCATCTACGCAAACATACTGCCCTTTGCTTTTTCTGACATTGTCAGCAAAGTCGAGGCGATATATCCCGATGAGCTTGTAATTCAGATGGCGCGTGGAGAGCTTTCCATCAATCAGCCGGAGCCGTACTACATTAAGAATACTTTTGATCTTGACCCAGGAAGTACTAAAAAAACGGAAAATCTCGTCGTTTTTGATACGGTCGAGTCACTAAAAGGCGGCGCGGAAGAAAACTCAACGTTTATTCTGGTGCGGAAGACGTATGCACTGGCTGTGGAGAACAACGGGGAGAGGATCACTCAGTTCGCGAGTTTTGCAACGACCAGCACCACGACCATTGCAAAGAGCGATGTCCTCCATGTGGGTGAGATCATTCGTCCGTATGTAAAGCCAGCCATTATCATCGGGGGATTACTCTTGACGGTTCTTGGTTCGGTTTTTATCGCGGCCTTCTGGGTGGGATTTCATTTGCTTTATCTTCTGCTGCCCGGAGTCCTCATCTATCTCTTTGGTCGCTTCCGCGAGCCGCAGTTTGTATGGAAGGAATCGTACATCGTGGCGGTGTATGCAAGCATTCCGGTAGCTATCCTTTCCTTCGCACTTTCTTTTACCCCGTGGCACCTCCCCGTATTTATGTACACGCTCATCGTGATGCTTGTGGCGCTCATAAATCTTACGCAGGTGCCAAATCAAATGCCTGCCGAACATCTGGACGCACCGGAAACGCATTAAAAAACCGAGCGCGCCTGTACGCGTGTTGGTGGTGGCTCGCTCTGAAGTATAATCAAGCTGATGCGGAGGGCGGCCACATATGTGTTTTTTATAGTGCTGCTTGTCGGCGGCTGGTATGGGTTTGACGCGCTGTCAAAAGCTCCAGCAGCCGCGCCACCTGCGCCTCTCACGTACGAGCAGCAAGTCGAACAAGCGAAGCAAGGAAATGCCGCGAGCCTTTCACCACAAGCGGCTGAGGCAGCGAAGCAAACGGCCGCCGCGCAATTTGCGAATATATACCAGAGTCCGTTCGGTTTTTCTTTCGGTTATCCCGATTCCTTGAAGGTTGGCTCCAGCGACGACCCCGCATCCGGCGCGACCACCATCACGGCGCAAGACACGGCCTCCCACGTGGGCTTCCAGATAGTGACAACACCTTGGAGCGATACGGATCCCATCACCGCGGAGCGGGTCCTGGCAGATCTTCCGGATATAGCCGCTCACGACTTCACCCCCGTGATGCTCGACGGCACTCCCGGCCTCGCCTTCGGCGCCTCAGATGCCTTCTTTGGCGACAGCGTCCAGATATGGCTCGTCTACCGTGGTTATCTATACCAAGTAAGTACCTATGCAACCCAAGGCCCGCTCGTGTCGAAAGTTTTGGGGACGTGGAAGTGGAAGGATTAGAGGTAGAATTGAATGATGATATGAAAAAGACCGGCAACAATGACGCGTTCATAGACAGCCGAAATTTCGGTATTGTGAGGCGAGCGGTAAGTACGGAAAACGCCGCCCTTGCGAGCGGCGCTTCCCTTATCGCGTCCCACTTGATACAAGGGACCAGACCTGTCGCGCCAAATGTAGCAAATCTAAGGTGGATGTCAAGTGAAGATAAAACGCCTGTGGAAAACGTCTCTTTACAGCCACCGAGGGGAGTTGAACCCCTGGGACGCAGACTGACAGGACTGGTCCCGCACCAAGCCGGTGGCTTGCAAAAAGTATATCACTCGATCTCCATTGGTATTACTTTCATCCTACTCGCCGCTCTCCCTGCATCTACGGTCCACGCCGCCGTCACGACAGGTGCCACGCTCACGATGCCGAATAACTCCCTCGGCTTGGTAGGCCACTGGACCTTCGACGGCAAGGATATGATCTCGAACGTCGCTGACACGAGCGGGCAGGGGAATAATGGTTATCTCACAAGCTTCACCTCTACCACTACTGTGCCCGGAGTGTTCGGCCAAGCACTTTCCCTTAATGGATCGGGTAATTATGTAAATGGTGGTACGGGCGCATCTCTTAACCCGCAAACGGTCACCGTATCTGCTTGGGTGAAGGGCAATGCATTTGCTTCCTCTTACAACGCCGTTGTTTCAAAGGTCAATGGGTCTGTCGGCTACTACCAGATACTCATTAAAAGCACTGGAAAACTTGCTTTATACGTTAAGGGGAATATACAAGTCAGATACGATGGTTCGGGCATCCACACCCTTGCTGCCAATAAATGGTATCATCTCGTCCTTACTTACGATGGTACTAGTGGCTTATATGGGTACGTAAACGGAGTGCAAGACAAGGTACAAGCTGGCCCAGATGGGGCGCTTGCTAATAACACGGGTACGTTGAGTATTGGCACTGATCTGGATTTTGGCGGCCGTTTTTTCAATGGCACGATTGACGACGTTCGCATCTACAACCGCGCGCTCTCTGCCGCAGAAGTGAAGCAGCTCTACAACCAGGGCGTGGGCACCCACCAAAACGTCACGGTAAATCCGCCGAACTTAAATAACGGCCTCGTCGGCCACTGGACCTTCGACGGCAAGGATATGACCCGCAACGTCGCCGATACGAGCGGGCTGGACCGCACCGGTTACCTGGTGAATTACACCTCGACGACGACTGCTTCGGGCGTGTCGGGGCAAGCGCTCAAGTTCGATGGTTCCACCCAGTACGTGACCTTAGTGAGTGGCTCGACGTTTCTTCCTGCAGGAACGACCAAGTTCACCATCTCCTCGTGGGTCAACGCATCGGATCTAACGACCAACAACAACGCCGGCATTATCAGTGCGACCTTTAATACAGAGGGCCAGTATGGCGGCTTTCTCACGGGAACCGCTACCAACGGCTTCGCGTGCTACGCAAACATTTCAGGCGCCTGGAACGGTGTCTCTACCGCCGGGACGCAGCGCACCAATACGTGGTATTTGCTCACCTGCACCTACGATGGCTCTGACTTTCGTATATATCTCAACGGCCTTCAAAGTAATACGGCGAATTTCCCCGGTACGCTCGCATATGCCAACGCAGGTCAGCCGACTACGCTCGGCTGGAATGAGTACGTCGATGGCATCGCGCAGCATTTCAAAGGCTCTATGGATGATGCGCGCATCTACAATCGCGTACTCTCCCCAGCGGAGGTCCTTCAGCTCTACACACAAGGCGCGGGCACCCACCAAAATGTCACTGTGAATCCGCCCAATTTGAGTCGTGGGCTCGTCGGGCACTGGACCTTCGACGGCAAGGATATGATAAGGAACGTAGCCGACACGAGCGGGCAGGGGAATACGGGGTATCTCGCTAATTTCACATCCACAACGACGTTGTCCGGAGTCTTAGGGCAAGCATTATCTTTTAAAGCAGTAAGTTCAAGTGATGGTATTGCGGTTTCAATACCGAGCTCGTCGTCTTTAAGACTTTCCGGTAACGGTACTATTTCTCTATGGATAAATCCAAAAAGGTCATTTTGGCCTACCACCTATACTGCCTTGATAGCTAAAAGGCAGCCGCCCGCAGCCTCTGCGGAGAACTATGAAATATATATGGAACAAGCGACAGGTAAGGTGGGATTCTATAATGGAACACTATTCACTTCCGAATTTGTTCCGCCAATCGGAGAATGGACTCATATTTCCGTTACGGTATCTGGTACCATATGCAATCTGTATATCGATGGTAGCCTCAATACATCATTTAGCACCTGCGGCTTTGGTACTTCTGATACTTCACCTTTACTGCTCGGTTACTATCATGGCGGTGCACCCGATTACCAACAATTCATAGGAAGTGAGGACGACGTACGCATCTACAGTCGCGCGCTCTCGGCGGCAGAGGTGCAGCAGCTCTACAATCTGGGGCATTAATATGCTACGCTCGCGGCGTGCAAGGACATCTGACCTACACCATCCATATTGAGCGCGACGAACACGGCCTCTATGTCGTCTCGGTCGCGGCGTTGCCGGGCTGCTTCACGCAATGCCGCACCTTCGACGAGGCAATGGCGATGGCACAAGACGCCATTGCCGGATTCGTCGCGACGCTTGTGGCACGCGGTAAGAGCGTCCCTATCGAGCGATCGGCCGAGAGTCCGTTCTCGATGAGTGTCGCGGCGCCTTTGCGCTCGCATGACGCGCCTGCCGCAAGTTAAGCCACGCAAGCTTATTCGGGCCTCGAAAAGGCCGGGTTCGCACAGACGGGCCAAATAGGCAGTCATGTGATACTTGCCAACGAGCTGCGCGATTTGCATACGTCCGTCCCGATCCATTCCGGAGATGTCGGGCGCGGCCTTTTGAAGAAAATTGCTTAAGCAAGCCGAGCTATCGGAGGACGAGTTCCGAAAATTGCTCTGACATCGTCCACCGACGACTCACGCACCCCCTTTTTTTTCGCCTCCGCTGAAGCTAAGGCGGCACGCGCTCGCTTTTCAAGCTATGGCCGCGCTACGAGGCGACGCCTCACAGCGGGTGGTCTGATATACCTCGGGGATATGGCATACAGGCAGGTAGAGTTCGCGGCCGATGAATGGTATCACTGCTTCACGAGAAGTATCGACAAGCAAACGGTATTCAAAGATACCAGCGACTATCAGCGCTTTCTGCAGACCCTGTACCTCTGTAACGGCAATCGAGCCCTCCTGCGCGGTGCTCTGCGCTGGCCATCGCATGAGCACTTACTATCTCTTCCGCGAGGCGAACCACTCGTCGCGATCGGTGCATATTGCCTCATGCCGAATCATTTTCACTTACTCTTGCGACAAGTCGCAGCCAAAGGAATCAGTATGTTCATGCAAAAGTTGGGGACGAGCTTTTCCATGTACCACAATGCCAAGTACGAACACATCGGCAATGTATTTATTAAGCCATTTCGAGCGAAGCATGTGGGGAAGGATGATTATTTCCAGCATGTCACTCAATACATCCACCTGAATCCGGCAGAATTATTCGAACCTCAGTGGAAAGAAGGAGTCGTCCGAAATATGAATGCGCTCACGAGACGACTTGGCGATTATCCATACAGCAGTCTTGTGGATTATCTAGGTACGAAGCGGCCGGAAAATGCGATCATCGACGCCGATACTGCACATCTCTTTGAATCGGCACCCTCACTCGACAACCTCCTCTTTGAAGCTGCCGAATATTATCGCGAATTGAATCTGTAGCCCTGCTGTGAGGCGTCGCCTCGTAGCAGGGGGTGACACATCTGTTACAATGCTGCTTCTGTGAGTACAAAAAAGAAAAGGGGCGTGGCGGCTTTTGGTGGCGGTAGCGGAGCATTCTATATCGCGACCGCTGGTGCCGTTGTTTTGTGCGCGGCTGTGGTGTATGCGATTGTTTTTTTTGCAGCTCCGCAAGTGGAATATAGTCGTGCGTTCGCGTCGACAAGTACGGCAATACGTATCACGAAACCGCAGCTGAATAAGGAGGACTATGATCGGCGCATGTGGCTCCTTGCAAATAATGGGACGACGACAATGCCGCAAGCGAATGCCACCCATTCGACGAGCTCAGGGCAAGCGACAGCGCCTCACTATGCGTGGCCGGTGAAAGTGGCGTATCCAAATGCTGAGGCGCTTCTCCCGTTCCATCGCATCGTCGCGTATTACGGCAATTTTTACTCGACTCGGATGGGCGTCTTGGGGGAGTATCCACCTGACGTGATGCTCGAAAAATTAAAAGCGGCAGTGGCGGAGTGGAATGCCGCAGACCCCGCGACTCCGGTCATGCCAGCGATCGACTACATTGCTATTACGGCGCAGGAGGCACCTGTCGATGGAACGTATCGTGCCCGCATGCCAAGTAGCCAGATCGATATAGCACTCGAGCTTGCCGCTCGCGTTCATGGCATCGTCATTCTCGATGTGCAGGTGGGTCTCTCGACACTCCAAAAAGAATTACCGTTCCTAGAGAAATACCTGAAGCTGCCGAATGTACATCTCGCCATCGATCCAGAATTTTCAATGAAAACTGGTGCTAGGCCGGGCACGGTTATTGGCTCATTCAGCGCAGCGGACATCAATTACGCGGCGGAATATATGGCGAAGCTCGTGCGCGACAACGACCTGCCGCCAAAAATTTTGGTCATTCACCGATTTACGGGAGATATGGTGACGGGGTACCGGAATATCCGCCCGCTCCCGGAAGTGCAGATAGTGATGGATATGGATGGATGGGGGAGCGCGGCAAAAAAAATAAATACCTACAATGTATTCGTCGCGGGCGAGCCCGTGCAATTTACCGGCTTCAAGATCTTTTATAAGAACGATCTCAAGCCGCCATCTACGCGCCTTCTTACCCCCGTAGAACTCCTCAAACTTCACCCAATCCCAAGCTTCATTCAGTACCAGTAATCACTTTCAATCATCATTGTTTTTTCAGCTATGCGCCTTATACTGCTACGATGACGGTGAAGAAGAAAAAGCATAAGCAGCAGATTAAGACGCAATACGGGGTTTTCACCTGCGTATTTGAACCCGAGTCCGATATGGGCGGGTATGCGGTCGAGGCGCAGGGTATTCAGGGAGCGATCTCGTGGGGTAAAACCCTAGCCGAAGCGAAGCGTATGATCGTGGAAGCAATCGAATGCGCGGTTGAGGGAGAAGCGATCATTCGTGCGGAAGAGGCGGGTCTCATCTCAATTCGCAAGCGTCCACTGACGCTCGCATGAGCATTCTGCCCATACTTTCAGCTAGGGAAGTTTTAAGGCGACTCCATCAGGCAGGCTTCCGCGTCGTTAGTCAGCGAGGGAGCCATATAAAACTCTGGAATCCGACAACGGGTCATCGTACGGGCGTCCCTTTCCATAACGTTGATATCGGCCGGAACCTCTTGAGCAAAATATTAAAACAGGCGGGACTTTCCATGCAGGAGTTTATTGACCTTTAGTTTGCACCGTAACATTTCCGTGCCGACTGCAACGCAACATCAAACCAGTAGAGAACGACACCGCTCTATCATGGTCGTCATGCTTGCCTTGATGATCACGCTCTTTCTGGCTGCGCTCGACCAAACAATAGTCTCCACGGCGCTCCCCAAGATCGCGAGCGATTTCAATGCGCTCTCCGAGCTTTCGTGGATCGTTACCGCGTACCTCATCGCGGCAGCGGTGACGACCCCTCTCTATGGCAAAATTTCCGATCTCTATGGGCGCAAAAAAATCCTTACCGTCGCCATTGTTATCTTCCTATTCGGCTCCGTGCTCTGCGGAATCGCACAAAATATCGAGCAACTCATCATGTTCCGTGCCATCCAAGGGTTTGGTGCGGGGGGTCTTTTCACCCTCGTCCTCTCCGCGATAGGGGATATCGTCTCCCCACGCGAACGGGGAAAGTACCAGGGCTATTTTGGCGCCGTCTTTGGCGTTGCGAGCGTCATTGGTCCGCTTCTCGGCGGATTTCTTACGGACCACCTTTCATGGCGCTGGATTTTTTACGTGAATCTACCGGTTGGTGCCCTCGCGCTCTACGCGATAGCGACACGCCTCCATGTCCCGGTTCACCGCAAGGAGCATTCCATAGACTACGTGGGTGCCGTACTTCTTTCGATTGCAATAGTCTCGGCACTTCTCGTCGCTGTATGGGGCGGTACGAGTTACGCGTGGAGTTCATCGACGATTTTGTGGCTCGCGGCGATCGCGATTATTTCACTCGCAGAATTCATCTGGTGGCAGACCAAGGTGAAGGAGCCACTCCTGCCGCTTTCGCTTTTCAGAAATTCTATTTTCTCCCTTTCGTCACTGCTCTCGCTTTTTCTTGGCGTGGGGATGTTCGGTACCATGATATTTATTCCCGAATATCAGCAGCTCGTGCGCGGCTACAGCGCCACAAAGAGCGGGCTCCTTATGCTTCCGCTCATTGTCGGCATCCTTTCTGCGTCTATCATTTCGGGGCGGCTTATTAGTAGGACTGGGAAGTATCGTATCTATCCAATATTTGGCACGCTCGTCACCATGGTGGGCCTTTTTCTCCTAAGCACCATTCAAGTCGACACCCCTGAGTGGCTCCTCTCGCTCTATATGCTCGTAACAGGCATAGGACTCGGCTCGTTCATACAAGTAACCACCCTTGCGGTGCAAAATGCCGTCCACCCGCGCGACCTCGGCGTCGCCACTTCGACCGTAACTTTTTTTCGTAGCATAGGTGGCTCCTTCGGCACCGCCATCTTCGGCGCCATTCTGACATCGCGATTCTCAATGCATTTTACGGAGCTGCTTGGCTCCGCTCCTGTCGGTGGAACGTCACTTTCGAGCGTCGCTAATCTCTCCGAATTGCCGCCACAAGTAATGCCTCTCGCGCTCGAAGCGTTTACCCGCGCCTTCGACGATGTCTTCCTTATCGCAGTTCCCTTCATACTCGTAGGTTTTATTGTCGCACTTTTTCTCAAAGAAACACCGCTCAGGCACACGGCGCATGAAATCGCGAAGGCCGATGTCGCGGGTACATAGAAATTCAAGAGGCGGCGCCTCTTGGATTTGGACATGACTAATGGCCCGTTTCTGCTATATTCTAAGCACATGGATCCCGTTAGAAGCCGTGGACGCCATATTATGCCTTTAGCCTTCGTTAGGTCGAGTTTACTGGCCGATAACCGAGCTGGTAGCGGGCACGAGTCCGCGTCCTGCTTCTAACGGGATGGAAGAGCTGAAGGGCGAAAAGTGCGGCGTCTTCGGGGTCTACGGCAAGGGGCTCTCTGTCGCGCGGCTCACCTTCTTCGGCCTCTACGCCCTGCAGCACCGAGGCCAGGAAAGCTCTGGTATTGCCACGTCTGATGGCTCACAGCTTTACTCGCACGTCGGAATGGGCCTTGTCTCGCAGGTCTTTGGCGAAGAAGATATTGAGAAGCTATCCGGCCACATCTCAATTGGGCACAACAGGTATTCGACAGCGGGCGGCTCACGAATCGAAAATGCG
>Ga0209541_10015605_pt1 | contig 11329 bp, 10 predicted proteins | sample RifCSPlowO2_01_FD_184027 | JGI IMG/M metagenome (GOLD analysis project Ga0209541, IMG submission 184027) | Groundwater microbial communities from Rifle, Colorado - Rifle CSP2_plank lowO2_0.1 (SPAdes) (version 2) | ecosystem: Environmental > Aquatic > Deep subsurface > Groundwater | place...
TATGCGGAGCAGCAAAAATAAAATTATTATAAAAATTCCGTAGAAAATGAAAACATTGGCAAAAACAAAGTGGTAAATTTTGCCTTCCGATTTCTCCGCGTTATTGGTGCGAAATTCTTCCAAAGCTTCCACAATGGCAATCACGGGCTTCGATATAAAATCAGGCGTCTTCTCGCCGATAATTTTCCGAATATTGCCAATCTCGGAAGTCCCCCTCTCCTGGGCGGGAGATATCGCCGGCACCGCCAGAAAAGCAAGTATGAAAATTAAAAGCATTCCACGCATATAAATATTTTACCACAAATAGGAAAGGCCTCGCAGTGAATGCCGAGGCAATCCTATCCGCGAGGCCTGCTTGCCTCTACTTCACCAGCACGTAGCGCAGCTGGAGTTGCGCTCTGTCCTTGAACTCCTGGAGCCAGAATTCCAAGCTCCCGAACTCCCCTTCGAAGGGGTTTACCGTCGCGGTTACCAGGGGCCGGTGTTGCCACCGTTCCGTACCAAACTGGTACGCCCCGTACCCCGCTCCGACCTTCAGGAACGACGACAATTTGTACTCGAGCTTGATGCGCTCGACTACCCACTGCTTCGTCCCCGCTTCGTTGAGTGGAATGTAAGGGAAGATGACGGCTTCGCCCTCGATCTCCGGAGAGAGAGTGAAATTCACCCCCGTCCAGAGCTGGACGTAGCGCGCACCTCCGCTTGAATCTCCCGCGGCCTGAACAAAGAGGAGCTCGTTTGTGATCTTCAGATGCTTACTGACGAGGGTTTTGTATCCCCCGCCCACGAACCATTCCCTGTACTCCCCTCCCTTCCCGAAGTCGAGGTAGCCGACGTCGGGGGCAACTATCCTATCGTGAACCAAAATTGGGTTCACGAAGTGATAGTCCGCTCCGGACCGCAGTCCGGTCCACACGTTCAGCACCATCTTCGACTGGGCAGATGCGTTGCTGCAGAATACCGCCGCGAAAGCGGCTAGGAACAGCAAGCGCGAGGTCTTCACGGCACACTCCTAGGAAGAATTTTCAGGGTTAGACTTCATGGCAACCAGCAAGAACGTCCGACGTCCCTCTTGGTCACCATGAAGCAATTTAAAAGAACCTAATTACTATATAAGTATAGCATACTTTTACCCAAAAGTCAACCAAGTAACGTGCGTCCTGCATCTACTGTAATTACTTGCCCTGTTATTGCATCATTTTTTGCCAAGAAAACAAATGCATCAGCAATTTCTTCTGGAGTTATAAACCTTTTCAGATAAGTTTTATTAATAAGATTTTTTATATCTGCCGGCTTCCTGCCATCATATGCCCTCGTTTTCACATGCCCAGGAGCGATTGCATTTACAAGTATTGTAGGAGCAACCTTTTTTGCCAAGGTTTTTGTAAAACTATTAACTCCAGCTTTTGCAGCAGCATATACCATAGAACCCGTACTTCCAGCATAGTCTATCCCGCGAATAGAACTAGTGTTAAGAATTTTACCGCCCCGTTTTCTCATTATTTTTACGGCATGCTGAGAGCAAATCATTACACTAATCAAATCAGTATTTATTACTTCTAAAATTTTCTTAGGAGGAGTATCCAAAAATTCACGCCGTGTATCGCCTGTTAGAGCTGCATTGTTAATCAAAATATCAATCCGGCGAAATTTTTTAAAAGCTATCTTAAATAGTTTTTCAATTTCTTTCGGTTTGGAAATATCTGCTTTTACTAAGATCGCCTCAGATCCGATTTTCCTTATTCCCTTGAGGGTTTCTTCTCCCCCCTTTCTATTTTTATGATAGTTAATTACTAATTTACATCCTTCTTTTGCGAATCGCAAGGCAGTTGCTTTCCCAATTCCGCTCGAAGACCCAGTTATTAAAACAACTTTATTTTTTAGTTCCATTCTCTAATTATATCACACTAATTTCGCCGCCAGCCCTGTATAATTTTGCGGGGTAATTTTGCGGAGTTCTTTTTTGACTTTTTCAGGAACATTTAGTCCGTCAATGAATTTTTCGAAATCCGCCATGGTGACTTTCCTACCCCGTGTGAGAGCCTTCAGTTCTTCGTACGGCATTTTTGCGCCTTCTCGGCGGAGAATAGTCTGAATCGCCTCGGCGATAACTTCCGGATGGTTTTCTAATTCTTCTTTTATTTTCTTTTCGTTCACCGTAATCTGCGATAGGCCCTTCAAGAGATATTCGTACGCGATAAGCGAATGCGAAAATGCGACTCCGAAATTTCTCTCTACTGTCGAATCGGACAAATCTCTCTGCAGTCGCGAGATCGGGAGCTTCCGCGCGAAAAACTCAAAAAGCGCGTTAGCCATTCCCAAATTCCCTTCACTATTTTCGAATTTTATCGGATTTACCTTGTGCGGCATCGTCGAGCTCCCTACTGTTCCCTCTTTGGGTCTCTGCACAATCCATTCATCGGAGATGTAGCGCCAGATATCCTGATCAAGCCCAAGGAGTATCGTATTCACCCTTCTTAAGTTATCAAAAATAGACACGTAATTATCATGGGGCTCAATCTGGGTGGTTATCAAGTTCGCCTCCAGACCCAATTTTTTAATAAATTTTTTACTAAACTGAATCCAGTTTATTCTCGGATACGCTGCCACATGCGCATTATAATTCCCCGTTGCCCCGTTTAATTTTGCCTTTATCTTCATACTTCTAAGTCTATTTACTCTTCTCTCCAGCCTCGCCGCGAACACTTTCATTTCCTTTCCGAAAGTGGTGGGGCTCGCCGGCTGGCCATGGGTACGAGCGAGCATCGCTAGATTTTTATGTTTTTTCGCGAGTTTATTTAAACTTCCGGCAATCTCTTCAACTTTTGGAATCATTACTTTTTCGAGAGAATCACGCAGTATAAGCGCATACGCAATATTGTTCGTATCTTCGGAAGTGAGGGCAAAATGAATCCACTCGGAAACATCTTTAAGCGACGTTCGCGCGAATTTATCCTTCATATAATATTCCACCGCCTTGACGTCGTGGTCAGTAGTTCGCTCGATTTCCACTATTCTCTCCGCATCCTTCTCTTTCAAATTGGCAAGTCCACGAATTAATTTCTGTTCTTTCCGCGAGAGCTTCCGCATGTCTATTCCGCGTGTTTCGGAGAGTGCAATCAAATACTCACCTTCCACTATAAGCCGATAGCGCATGAGCGCTTGCTCGGAAAAATACGGTGCCAGCGCTTCAACATACTTCCGATATCTTCCATCTATAGGTGAAATTGAATTAAGCGGCATTATTTTTAAAGTTTAGCAAGATTCTTGGTAATTCGCTCGAGCGTCGATTGCGAGAGGTCATGGTCGAAAACTTTCCCGGTTAACATCTCATATATCTCGATGTAGCGGCGCGAGAGTTCGGCCACCAATTCAGGTGGAGCCGGGGGCAAAACTTCATCTTTGTAGGGGTCACAATGGCCTTTGAACCACAGTCGCAAAAATTCTTTATCAAAATATTCCGGCTCTTCGCCGGCATTAAAGCGCCCTTCGTATGATATCGCCTTCCACCAGCGCGAAGAATCCGGAGTGTGGATTTCGTCGATTAACGTCAGCTCCCCTTTTTCATCCAGGCCAAATTCATATTTAGTGTCAACTAGAAGTAGCCCTCTTCGAAGCGCCACTTCCTGCCCGCGTTTGAAAAGCGCCATCGCTGTCTCGGCCATTTTCTTCCAAAGATCTTTCGACACGATTCCTTCTTTCAAGATCTCGCCGGAAGTCAGCGGCCGGTCGTGATCTTCGCTCTTGGTGGTGGGCGTAAGAACCGGCTCCTCTAACTTTTGATTCTTCTTCATTCCGTCCGGGAGCGTAAAATCGCCGAAGTCGCGTTTGCCCGCCTGGTAATGCGTCCAAAGCGAGGTGGAGGTGACGCCGGTAATATATCCGCGCACCACCATCTCGATTGGTACCACTTTACATTTCTTTACCACCACGACATTCGGATCCGGAGTAGAGATAATATGGTTTGGAATAATGTCACGAGTTTCTTCAAACCAAAAAAGGCTAGTGCGGTTGAGCACCTCGCCCTTAAACGGGATATGCGCGATAATCCGATCGAAGGAAGAATGCCGGTCGGTCGAGATAAGCGTGATTTTATCCTTGCCGACATACACATCCCGCACTTTGCCTACCTTCTTCTCGCCCAGGAACGTGAAATTCGTTTCCATCAAAACGTCGCCTATATACTTTTTGATCGTCTCGAGGTCTATCATGATTTAAATACTAATATAAATACTTATTTAAATATAACTTTGCCGTCACCTTTAATAATTCTTCCGATTTCAAAAATTTTATAATCTTTTAGAATTTTTTCAATTTCACCTTTGCCGTTCGGAGCCACAACAATCATCATACCAATTCCCATGTTAAATGTTTTATACATTTCTTTTTCATCCACTTTTCCTATTTTTTGAAGTAAAGAAAAAATCGGCAATACCGGCCACGATCCTTTGGCAATTTCTGCATTCAGATTCTTCGGTAACACTCGTGGAATATTTTCTACAAACCCGCCACCGGTGATATGCGTAATCCCTTTAACTTCAATTCCAGAACCAAGAATTTTAAGAATTGGCTTAGTATAATTGACATGCACCTTAAGCAGGGCATCACCAAGGCTTTCACCGAGTTCCGGATTTTTTTCATGAACTGTGTATCCGGCAACTTCAAAGAGCAATTTTCTCGCCAGTGAGTAGCCATTGGTGTGAAGCCCGGAAGACGGTAGCCCGAAAATGATATCGCCTTCTTCAATTTTCTCTCCCGTTATTATGTCATCTTTCTCGACTATGCCGGTAATAGCACCCACAATATCATGCTCGCCTTTCGCATATATTCCCGGCATCTCGGCGGTCTCTCCGCCGATAAGCGCTACTCCCGCTTCTTTACACGCCCGCGACATGCCCGCGACAATTTCTTCCATAACTTTCACATCGAGAGTTTCATTCGCCACATAGTCGAGGAACGTGAGCGGCCGGGCCCCCATCGCGACAATGTCGCCGCAACTATGCCCCACCATGTCTTCCCCAACCGTATCGTATTTATTCATCATTTTGGCGACAATGAGCTTGGTCCCAACGCCATCGATACTCTGCACCAGTACGGGATTTTTATAAGATTTCAAGATTTCGCTTAAATCAAAAAGGCCGCCGAAGCCACCGATATCCGGGAGATATTTTTTAATTCTCCGCACTACTTCACTACCTTTATCGATATCGACTCCGGCTTGTGCGTAGAGATCTTTCATTATTTATTATCTAAATATTTTTTGTAGCCAACTTCGGAGAGTTTCTCGCCCTTTTGTTCCTGCTCGGCGCTCATTTTCTTTTTGTAAGCGGAGAGTTTGTCTTGCAATAAAGTATCAGAGAGCGCGAGGATCTGAACCGCAAGGAGTCCCGCATTTTTGCCGGCATTGATACCAACAGTCGCAACCGGTATCCCCGGCGGCATCTGCACGGTCGAGAGAAGCGAATCAAGGCCGTCGAGGCTTTTAGCCTTGACTGGAAGTCCGATGACCGGAAGCGTCGTGTGGGCGGCGATGACTCCCGCCAAATGCGCTGCCCCCCCGGCGCCGGCGATCAGTACTTTGATTCCCCTCCCAAGCGCTGAAGATGAGTATTTTTGAACTCGCTCCGGCGAGCGGTGCGCTGAGCCAACCGTCATGTCATAGGAGACGCCGAATTCCTCAAGCACCTTTGCCGCCTCGGAGAATACCTCCAAATCCGAATCCGAGCCCATGATTATGCCAACTTTCGGGTCTTTTCCCATGAATTTACTTTATCATAACAAATCAATGTTTAAAATGCCTATACCCGGTCGTGACCATTGCCATGCCAAACTTATCTGCCATATCGATCGAGGCTTGGTCGTTCTTGGAACCGCCGGGGTGGATGACGGCGGTAACTCCGGCAGCGCCAGCGATTTCCACGCAATCCGGAAAAGGAAAGAATGCTTCGGAGGCAAGGACTGCGCCTTTGAGTGAAAAACCGAAATTCTTGGCTTTCTCGATGGCCTGCTTCAGGGCGTCTACCCGCGAAGTCTGCCCGCAACCCATCGCAAGCAGTGTCCTACCCTTAACCAAGGCAACGGAGTTTGATTTCAAATGTTTTACTGCTACTGCGGCGACGAGAAGATCGGCAATCTCTTTTTCGGTTGGTTTTCTTTTCGTCACAACTTTTAAATCTTTTTCTGTTTCTATGTGAGTGTCTCTATCTTGCACCAAAAATCCGCCAAAAGAACTGCGGATTTCATGCCCCCACTTCGCTAAAGCTTCGCGGGGCAGGCATTTTAAAATCCGGCAGTCTTTCTTTTCTTTCAAAATTTCTAGCGCCTTTTCAGAAAAATCCGGAGCGATAATCACTTCCACGAAAAGTTTTTGTCCTCGGATAAGCGCGGCTATGTCCTCGCCAATCTCCCGATTTGCCGCAAGTACCCCTCCAAAAACCGAAACCGGGTCGGCCTCGTAAGCCGCTTTGTAGGCCTCCAGTAACTTACCTTCCTCTCGCACGGCAAGTCCGCAAGTATTCATGTGCTTCACAATCGCGAATGTCGGTTCTTTAAAATCATAAACAATTGCGACTGCCGCTTCAGTGTCGAGGAGATTATTATAAGAAAGCTCTTTCCCGTGAAGTTGGGTGAAGCTCTTCTCTAGATCACCGACAAACGTCCCTTTTTGGTGCGGGTTCTCCCCGTAGCGTAGCGACATGCCTTGAAAATATTCTCGAATCGCAAAATCATAACTACTGGTCCGCGCAAATGCTTCACCAGCTAGTTTCTTTCGTTCTTCAAGTGTTGTTTCTATTTTTATATGTTTGTACTGATCACGCGAAGAAATTACAACAACATCATTGTAATTCTTCGCCGCTGCGCGGATGAGGGATACTCCACCGATATCAATGGTTTCAATTTCTGGTTTCTCCTCAAACGGATACAAGTCCACGATAACCAAATCGATGTCTTCTATTTTGTACTCTTTTTTCTCTTTTTGATCTTCAGCATTATCCCTGCGGTTTAAAATACCCCCGAAAATCTTGGGATGCAGAGTTTTTACCCTGCCACCAAACACCGATGGAAAACCGGTCAGGTTTTCAACTTCCGTAACTTCCACGCCAAGTTTTTTGATGAATTCCGCAGTGCCGCCGGTGGAAATGATTTTGACGCCATGTTTTTGGAGTAGCCGAATGACCTCCTCAAGTCCCTCTTTATTAAAAACTGAAATTAATGCTGTTTTAACTTTTTTATTCATATTACTTGTAGTGAGCTTGTCGAACTATTCAAATTCGGTTGTCGCCGGGGGCTTCGGGGTCATGTCAAAGAATACTCTAACAATACCTCTGTGCTTTGTTAAGGCGTTGGTGATTTCGTCAACAACTTCCGGAGGAAAATGATAACCACTGCTTGTCATGAAATCGGATGTTTGTACGGCGCGAATTCCGATTGAGTGGCCATAAACCCGTTCGTCCCCCTTCACGCCTACGGAATTAATTCCAAGAAGCGCAACCATGAGCTGGGAAATGTCTTTCGCGATATTATATTTGTTAAGAATCTCAACGACAGTTTTGTCCGCATCGCGCACTAATTCTAGTTTCTCGCGGCTGACTGGCGTGCCAACGACCCGCAAATATAATCCTGGCCCCGGGAAAGGGTTGCGTTCGTAGACTGCACGAGGCAATTTAAGCGCCCGGCCGAGTTCCCGGACTTCATATTTAAATAAATTTCGAAAGGGATGCAGGTCTTTAATTTTCCAGGGAAGTCCGACATTGTGGTGAGTTTTAATCATCGCCGACTTCCCTACCTGCCCTGATTCAATGATATCGGTGGCAAGGGTTCCTTGCGCTATAAATTTCGCTTTGTGCTTTTTAATCTCTCGCTCGAAAATTCTCTGGTAAACTTCCCGGAATTTTTTTCTCTTCTCTTCTCCATCTATCGTAGTACGGATGTTCTTTATAAATTCTTTCTCCGCTTGGACAACGATAAGTTTTTTTACGCGAGCGCTTTTAGCATTTCTTTTTATTTCCTCGAACTCATTTGCCCGCACTCCGCCAGTATCAATCGCGACGCAGATGAGACGGCTTTTAAGAACCGGCGCGAGAATTCTGGCGAGCGTGGTCGAGTCCACTCCACCCGAAAATCCCAAAATAACCTTATTTTTATTGACTATTTGGCGAACTTCATTTTGAATCTCGTGGACAAGATCGAGAGGATCCCAGTCCTTTTTACAACCAGCAATATTGAGAAAATTTTTTAATATTTTTTTTCCTTCTTTGGTATGAGAAACCTCCGGATGAAATTGGATTCCCATCACTCGATTATTTTTATCGGCCATCGCGGCGATGCCTCCTGACCTTGCAATCGAGACAAACCCCTTCGGAAGTTTCGTTACCGTATCTCCATGGCTTGCCCAAACTTTTGTTTTTTTAGAAACTCCGCGAAAAAGCGGGTGCTTGGTGTCCACTCGCGTAACAGCGGGGCCGTATTCGCGATGCAAAACATTTTCTCCAACCTTGCCTCCAAGTTTATAGGCAAGAAGCTGCATGCCGTAACAAATTCCCAGCACTTTATATTTTTTTCCTGCAGGATCTAAGAGGGGCGGAAGACCAAGCGCTCCGGCTCTGTTTACGAACAAGTTGCTGCCGGAGAGAATCACCGCTTTTGGTTGATTATGCCAGAGCCATTTATCTGCTTTTTGTGGCGGTAAAATGATACTTCGTACTCCAAGCTCCCGCAGTGTCCGGCCGATTACAAGTGTGTACTGGCTGCCGTAGTCAACAATGAGAACTTGGATTTTCTCCATAAATCTATGATATACTAATCTGTATGAATTTAAAAGACTCCCCTTTTCCAGAAGGCCTTACTTATGACGATGTGCTCCTCGTCCCCCAATATTCGGAAGTTCGGCCACGGGAAGTCGATGTCTCCTCTTATCTCACTAAAAAAATTAAGCTAAATATCCCGATCATCTCATCGGCGATGGATACGGTCACCGAGGGCGCGATGGCAATCGCCATGGCCCAAGAAGGCGGCATCGGCATAATTCATAAAAACATGACTGCAGAGAAACAGGCCGCGGAAGTGCGCAAAGTAAAAGAAAAAGGTCTTCTTGCGGGAGCTGCGATCGGTGTAATTCCCGAGAGTCTCGAACGCGCGCAAGCGCTTGTTAAAGCGGGCGTGGACGCGGTTGTGATCGACACGGCGCATGGGCACTCAAAGGGGGTGGTGGAGATGCTAAAAAAAGTAAAAGCTGAATTCCCTGGCTTGCAGGTTATCGTTGGAAACATCGCAACCGCGGAAGCGGCGAAATTTTTGGTCAAAGCCGGAGCCGACGCGGTCAAAGTCGGCATCGGACCGGGCTCGATCTGCACCACCCGGGTCATCGCCGGTGTGGGCAACCCGCAATTCTCCGCAGTTTACGAAGTGGCAAGAGCAGTTAGGGGGAAGGTTCCAGTTATTGCTGATGGTGGCATCCGCTACACCGGCGATATTACCAAAGCCATTGCCGCCGGAGCTTCCACGGTTATGATGGGATCGCTTCTTGCCGGAACCGAAGAATCTCCGGGAGAGATAATAGTTTACGATAATCAAAAATACAAAACTTATCGCGGAATGGGATCGCTAGAGGCAATGGCAGGGGGTTCCAAAGACCGATACTTCCAGGAAGGAGAAGATAATGTGAAAAAACTGGTTTCCGAAGGCATCGTTGGCCGCGTGCCCTACAAAGGAAAGGCTTCGGAAATTCTTTACCAGATGGTCGGTGGACTTCGCGCCGGTATGGGGTACTGCGGAGCAAAGGACATTCCCGCACTCCAGAAAAATGCGAGGTTTATAAAAATTACCAAGGCGGGCGTAAGAGAGAGCCACCCCCACGACGTGGCAATCGTAAAAGAAGCGCCCAATTACAATCAGCACAGTCAGGGAGCTAAAGAAAAATAATACCATGAAAGGATTTATTGATGTAGTTGTCGGACTACAGTGGGGCGACGAGGGCAAGGGCAAGAATATTGACGCCCTCCTTGCCAGCGGCGACTACTCCGGCGTAGCGCGTTTTAACGGTGGAGCGAACGCCGGGCACACGATAAAGCTCGGCGATAAAACTTTTGTCGGGCATCTCGTCCCTTCCGGGGGCCTCCAGGAAAATATCGAGCTCTTTATCGGAAACGGGGTAGTGGTGGATCCGGTCTCCTTAACTAAAGAAATTTTTGAACTTAAAGGTCTGGGATTTGATGTATCGGAGCGGCTTTATATTTCCAATCGCGCGAAGCTCGTCTCCTACACGCACCCGCTTCTGGACGCGGCCGAGGAGCATTATAAATCGAAAGGCGGGAAAAGTGTGGGCACTACCCTCCGCGGCATTGGCCCGGCCTATGCGGACTCACGGGCGCGGAGAATTTTGACCGTTGGAGATATCTTGGCGGCGGATTTTGAAGAGAAAGAGAAAGAATTGAGCCAATATCATGCGAACCTCCTTTTGATGTATAAAGATAAGTACGGATTCGAAATGCCGGCGGGCGCGGAGGAGAAAAAGAAAGAATGGCTGGATGCTGTGGAAAAATTGAAAAAACTTAAAATTCTGGACGTGTCCGCATTGATACGAGAGAGGTTGCAAATTGGAAAAAACATTTTGGCCGAAGCGGCGCAGGGGGCGATGCTGGATGTTGATCACGGGGATTACCCGAATGTGACCAGCTCAAACAGCCTGCCGGCAAATGCCTCTCTCGGCTTGGGCGTGCCGCATACCTACCTTCGCAATATTTACGGCGTGATCAAGGCTTACACCACCAAAGTGGGCGGCGGGGCTTTTCCCTCGCGGATAAGAGATGAAGTGCTGGAGAAAGCGTTTCAGGATGCCGGCGGAGAATACGGATCAACTACCGGAAGACGGCGTATGGTCGGGTGGCTCGATATCTTTGCGCTCCGCTACGCGATTGCGCTCTCGGGCGTAAATAAGATTTTTCTAAATAAAGCGGACATTTGCATCGGCGAGAAAGTGAAAGTCGTGACCGGATACAAAAGCGGAAATAAAGTTCTGAAAGAATTCCCTCTTCATTTAAAAGATGTGACCGAAACAATTACCGAGGAAATGCCGGGTTGGGGGGAGAAAAATTACGGAGTAACGGAAAAATCCAAGGTCTCCCCCGAACTTTTAAAATACATAAATTACATTATAGATATGCTCGCCGACTTAGATGTAAAAATCATCGCCGTCGGCACCGGCCGCGAACGCGAACACACCATCGCCTGGGACAAATAACTCCTGCCAGTTACTTTACTTAACTAAAGTACTTTAGTTTATTAAAGTAAGCAGTTGGAGATAAATAAAAATGAAAACGGGCGACCACTT
>Ga0209541_10015608_pt1 | contig 11327 bp, 8 predicted proteins | sample RifCSPlowO2_01_FD_184027 | JGI IMG/M metagenome (GOLD analysis project Ga0209541, IMG submission 184027) | Groundwater microbial communities from Rifle, Colorado - Rifle CSP2_plank lowO2_0.1 (SPAdes) (version 2) | ecosystem: Environmental > Aquatic > Deep subsurface > Groundwater | place: Rifle...
AATAGCGATTATTACTATACCCACAATGGTTAAACTTCAAGCTTTTCTGTCATCCCGATCTTAGCTAAAACTAATTGATGCATCCTTTTCAAGAATTCCATTCTATCTTCCACTTTAAACACATCAACGTATCCCTGCAGTACTAAATTGAATGCGAACGGGCTCGGAACTTTAGTATCTATCTCCTTAATCTTCACATTTCCATTTTCAACTTTTTTTATTATCTCGCGGGCATGCTCAATATCCATTAAATCTTCCAGCACTTCTCTTCTGGCTTCTTTCAAAATGGAAAAATCATTGCTAATTCTTCTGACAGCACTTATCAGCAGCATCGAGCTGACTTGCTGCCTCCCAACTCTTTTTCTTCTTCCTTTATACTCTCTCAATATCATCAAGCTTCTTCCAGCGCAGTGCCTGAATCTTCTCCTAAGAACCTCTGTTTTTTCCAAGGCAATTTCCATTATTTTGTTTAAGTCCTTGCTTTTTAATGAATCGAAAGCCCTTTTAGCCTGCATGTTATTCTCTGATGCAAGATAAAAACCATTATCATTTACACCGAGCTCAACATCCCTTTTTCCAAGCAATCCTACTAAGTATGCAGTTGCTCTCGACAGGACATCATTAACCCTTCTTCCGTAAAGTGTGTGAAATACAACAAATTTTTTATTATAAGAATTATAATGCTCAATCACAATTTTTTTATCATTAGGAATTTCTTTAACGTACAAAAACATTTCATTAAAATATCTGTAGATTGCTTCAGCGCTGTTTTTGTCGACGTATAAATACTCGTCGATGAAATCAATTATCTCCTTTTTGCTTCTTCCTTTTGAAAATTTCTCTTCCATTAATCTCCTGAATTTTCCAATTTCAGCTCCGAGATCATAGCTCAAAGGCAGCATCTCAGAAAACCAGCTCGGGATAGTTGGAGGTCTGCCAGCACTGGATTTAACCTGAGCAACCATTCCTCTGGCAAACTGAAACTCATATCTCTCTCCTCCAAGTACAAACACATCCCTGGATTTTAATCTTTCAAGAAAGCCTTCATCAATGTGACCTATAATCTGCTCTCCTACTTTTACAGTAACATGCGTCTCATCCGGAATAGTCCCGATATTAGTCATGTATATTATCCTGCTTAATTTTCCTCTTTTTCCAATCATACCTGTTTCTTTATCCCTCCATATCTTTGCATAGACATGCCTGTCTTCCAAGCTGGTAAACTCTCCAGATAAATAATCCAAAACAGAATCAAAATCATCTTTCCCTAAATTTTTGTAGCAGTAACTCCTCTTGATTAATTTAAACAAATCATTATAATGAATCCTGTCTGCAATTGCAATCCCGTAAATCTGCTGGGCTAGAACATCGAGGCAGTTTCTTGGAATGTGAATTGTGTCTATCTTTCTCTCAATTGCACTTTTCAGCATTACGCTGCATTCAATCAAATCATCTCTGTCAAGAACAATTATCCTTCCTTTGGCAGTTTCATGCAATCTATGCCCACTTCTTCCAATTCTTTGCAAACAGCGAGCAACACTTTTAGGGCTTCCCAGTAAAATAACTAAATCAATGTAGCCGATGTCGATTCCTAACTCGAGTGAAGTAGAGCAGGCAATTATTTTTAATTTCCCCTCTCTCAATTTATTCTCGATATCCAGCCTCTTCTCTTTTGACAAACTACCATGATGGGCACCTATGTTGTCAGAATAATTTTTAGGAAACTTTTCTTTTAAGTGATGCACAACTCTTTCAGTTGCAGCCCTTGTGTTTGTAAATATTAAAGTTGTTTTATGTTCTTGGATTAAACTATCTATGAGATCATAAGTTGCCATATTCTGCTCAGCATAGCTTGTATTGATCAGATCCTTCACAGGGCTCATGACTTTCAAATCCATTTTTTTAATAAACTGGACATCAGCAATCTTGCAGCTTCTTTCAGAGCCAGCTTCAGAGCCAATCAGGTATTTTGCAACCTCATCTAATGGAGAGATAGTCGCGCTTAATCCTATCCTGCAAAACTCTTTTTCAGTTAATTCCCTTAGTCTTTCTACTGTTAAGGATAAATGAACACCTCTTTTATTATCTGCAAGAGCATGAATCTCGTCAACAATACAGTACCTAACATCCCTTAAATATTCCCTGAATTTAGTGGTGGTTAAAACAATAGCCAAAGATTCAGGGGTGCTGATAAATATGTGGGGAGCATTCCTTGCCATTTTGGCTCTCTCACTTTGAGTAGTATCGCCAGTTCTTAAACCAATTCTAATACTTAATTTTTTACCCTGTTTTTTAGCGATCTCATTAATCTCTTCAAGAGGAGTGGTTAAGTTAACTTCCACGTCCCGAGAAAGTGCCTTAAGGGGGCTTACGTAGACTGCATAGACTTTATCCTCCAATTTTCCTTCTACATCTAAAGTAACAAGCTCATTGAGAATTGCAAGAAAAGCAGTTAAAGTTTTTGTAGATCCAGTGGCAGCACTAACAAGAATATTATTTCCTTGATGAATCTCCATAACACCGTACAGCTGCGGCAAAGAAAACTCTTTGAACTTGGAAAAAAACCACTCTCTAACAAAAGGGTGCAATATCGTTTCCACTTCCCTTGCCGTGTGCGGCTCTTTTATTATTTTTATCATATCTCAGAACGCTTTTATCTTTAAACTGTAAAAGTATCTTTAAAAGCCTTACGCGACATCATGGCAGGTGTGTCAGTTGAAGTTTCTAAAATATTTTTTATAAAAATCTTTCCTCTAAGTTAATAGAAAGACTTAAATAGGATATTACTTTTTTTATATAGGGGATATTAATGGAACTCTTTCCAAGATATCAAAATAAAACAATTAAAGCAACAAAAAATGCTTCCGAAGAGCTTTGGAGTTTAGGGAAGGATTTATGGGATATTAGGGAGATTTTGGAAACAGGATATGACTGCTCAACATCAAGAAGAAAACTTAATATTCTGGAGAGATGCATAAGAAGAGGAAACAATGTATTCAAAGCAGTCGTTGTTGATTGTGGAGAGTATTATTTATTGATCCATTTTGGGAAATTCACTTATAAAAGGAGGTAAAAATGAAAATGCATTGCTGGAAATGTGATCAGGATATGGAAAAAATAAAAGATACCTTTCATGGATTTAATGTACATGCATGGAAATGCGCAAAATGCAATGAGATAATTTATGATGAGGAAGATATCCAGCCGATTCTGAAATATAATAAGCTAAAGAAAGGCAATAAAATAACCGTTACTGTTGGCAGTTTAGGCAAAAGCAAAATATTTAGATTTCCAAAAATAGCAGAGCATCTTTATAGTATTCATAAGGGTGAAAAACTTACGGTCGATCTTAAACCTGGAGAAATCAGCATAAAGATAAAAGAAGATTAATTTGAAATTTAATATGTACATGCTTTTGAGCCTGGAGAGAAAAACTTCTTCTGAATTATATTTCAAGAGTGGCATCTGTCATGAACCTATGCATCGCCAACCTGGCAAAAGATTTTTATAATCGTGCTTATAATTATAATGTTGTCTCAGCTGTTTCATCTTCAGGTGAAAGAATAAAATCTGGATGAAAAATGGAGTGGCTTGGAACTACACGCCCTTTCACTATGACAGCTTTGCTGTTATAAAATTCAACTGCAACACCTAATGTTGTGAAGCAGTGGTGGCTTTCAGGAAAAGTGTTAAGGGCTACTTTGGGGGGCCGTTTGCTCTTCCTCAACAACGATTACAACGGTCTTAATGGCAACAACAACCTCGATAATAATGGGAGGTTTGTCGGAATAGTCAAGCTGATTAAGCTGAGACAAATTTTATTTTTAATATTAGTTTTGATTAAAATTATTATTGAGATAATAAAGTTTAGAATAAACTAAAAAATATTTAGTCAAAATATCAAACAGTTATTGGTTTAATTAATTCTTTGGCTTTTTGATTAATCATGTTCCATAAAATTGAACAAAATTTTTTTTAGGTAGATGTTTTGTACATATACAGAAGCATCCATAATTCCAGCATCTGTAGTTGTTTGGTTGTCTGTAATGTCTAATTCTATCTTTTTACACTTTGTTAAAATTAAATCCGGAGCTATAATAACTGGCTAGTAATTTATTAGCTTTGGATCTGGCTAATCCTACGGTAGACGAGTTCTTTTCCATCCATTGTTTTTTCTTTGGACACGATTTCTTTTTCCTAAAAAGAAAGTGTGAGGGAAAGGCAGATGGAAAACGCAGTTGTCCATTTTTCTTCAAAAATATTCCTTTTTTTATTATTATGCCTCAGAACAACAAGATTTAAAACCTTAATTACTTTCTTTTAAGCTGAAAATGGGGCAAGAAGAAGTAAAAAAAGAACTAAAGAAATCAGGTTCTTGGTTATTAAGCAATGAAATAGCAAAGTCATCAGGCCAATCTCTGAAGTCAATCCAATCATCATTAAGAAGATTGGTAAAATGGGGAGAAGTAAAAAAAGAGCCAGCTTCAAGAGTAATCCAGGATTCCAGCAGGCTCAAGGAAAAAAGCTTTGCAGGATATGCATACAAAATCAAGGACTTTAAGACATTAGATGATTTCAAGTTCAAGGACAAAACGGTTTTGTTAAGATTAGATTTAGATTCAAGAATATCTCCTGAATTTGTTCCAACAGATCATTTTTCACATCATCTTCCAACAATTCTAGAGCTGATAGGAAAGCAGGCAAAAATAGCAATATTGGCCCATCAAACCTCAGTCGATTCTAAAAAGCCAGAGTCCTTAAGCCAGCATGCATCATACATGTCAAAGAAGCTTAACAAGGAAGTGCTTTACGTAGATGATCTTATTGGAGGAACAGCTCAAAATAGCATAAAATCACTAACCCCTGGAAACATAATCCTGTTAAAGAATCTTTTTTCAGAGAAAGAAGAAATTAAAACAAAGCAGAAAAAGCAGAAAAAAACAAAGCTTGTTAAATCCCTCACACCCCTGGTGGATTATTATGTGAACGACTCTTTTTCATTAGCGCATTTATCATATACATCATTGACTGGCTTTCCTCAAGTTCTGCAGTCATGCATTGGAAGGTTTTTTGAAAAAGAACTCGAAGCGGCAAATCATCTGTTGAATCCAATAAAGCCATGCCTGTACATTCTGGGAGGGGAAAAGCCCTTGGAATTAATCCCTTTCATGAAATCTTCTCTTGACAAAAATAGGGTCAATACTGTGCTCACATCTGGATTTGTTGCTCACCTCATGCATCTTGCTCAAGGGAAAAAGCTTGGCAGTCAAGAAGAAGAGTTGAAAAAATTAAAAATAAAGGTTTCTTCAGATGCAAAGAAGCTAGCAAAGTACGAAAACATCATCATGCCTAAGGATTATAGATGCCTTAACTTGACAACTCCGGGGCAGGTGTTATCAAGTGATCTCCCTCTTAATCAAAATCTTTATGAAATAGGGCAAGGAACAGTTGAAGATTATCTGGAGCTGATAAGAAAAGCAAAAACAATTGTGATAAAAGGTCCTCTTGGAAAAGTTGAGGACAAAAACTTCCAGGAAGCCACAAAGATAATCTTGGGAGAAATTGAGAAGTCAAGTGCATTCACATTCGTGATTGGTAGATCAACTGTAAACTGCTTCAAGCAGCTCGATATCTCAATGAAAAACATAAAGCATTTATCAAAAAACACACAGCCGTTGCTTACTTATCTAATAGATGAAAAGCTGCCGACGATAGAAGTGCTGAGGACGAAATGAAGAGAAAAAATAATTTTCATTCAAATGACATCTGCCATATAGGGGCGTAAGATATTTATAACAAATTAAACACACATAGTTAATGAACAAAGATTTCTATAATAAGGATGTAGTAGAATGTGTTGGGCTATGGCTAGCAGAGGGGGATAAGAAAACCCATGGAGAGATTACTTTTACTAATAACTGTTTTGATTTAATACAATACTTTCATAAAACAATCTTAAAACTTTTCAAGAATAATTATTTTAATGTTAGGATATATATTTACTCTCCCAAAGGTAGTAAAGTAAATGTTTCATTAAAAGATTGTAAAATCAACAAATATGTTGACAATAGATCTACCAAACCTTATTTTATATGGAGACTTGCTTCTGTAGATTTAGTGAAAAAATGGAGGTACTTAGTTGAAAAGTCCCAAAAGAATAAGAAATGTTATGCAGAAATATTGAGAGGGTTCTTTGCAGGAGAAGGAAATATCAAAACAGGATCTCACAATAATAGGACTATTAGAATAGCGCAAGGAAAACCTTCAGAATTGGTAGAAATAATATTAAACAAATTAAATATAAAATATAAATACAAAAGTAACGAAAGAAGTTATGTAATTACTGGTAAAACAAACTGGGATATATGTGCCAAAATTAGGATAGCAGATCTACATACTATCAAAAAAATAAGATTCTGGGATACCTATCAAGAATTTAAAGAAGAACACTATTCAAAGAATTATCTCAAAAATAATCTTTTGAAAATCCTATCAAAACCATATACAACACTTGAATTATCTCTCCTATTCAAAAGAAGTCAAGCAAGAATATCAGAGGTTCTGGTGGACCTTAAAAAATTAGGATATGTAGAAAATTACAGAGTAAGAAGTAAAGATTATTGGATAGAAAAGGATCAAAATAAGGTCATAATTTCTAGTGTTAAAGGTAAATACTTAAAAATTTTGAGGAATGATATAATTAATACAAAGGATATATCCAAAAAATTTAATGTATGCTGGAAGTCATCATTTAGAAGACTTAAAGAATTAGAAGAATTAGGATTAGTTAAAATAGATAAAAATAAAAATTGGAGTATTCAAGAAACTAAAAGAGGAATAGTTGTAATATGACATTAATAGTAGGGATTGATGAAGCCGGTAGAGAGCTTTAAAATTTAAAGTTCGCCAAAGGGTCCAGTCATCGGTCCGTTAATAATCGCTGGAATCCTGATTAACGAAGAAGATTCAGCCAGATTGAAAACCATGGGCGCAAAAGATTCTAAATTGCTGATTCATAAAAAGCGCGTAGCCCTATCAAAGCAGATCCTCAAGATAGCAAAAAATCATAAATTATTAATTGTCCAGCCAGATGAGATAGATTATGCAGTTCACGGACACGATGGTTTGAATTTAAACTGGCTCGAAGCAAGAAAAACAGCAGAAATAATTAATCATTTAAGGCCTGATAAATCAATAATAGACTGCCCGTCACCAAATACAAAATCATATACAATTTATTTAAAAAAATTTATTGATAATCAGAATATGGAGCTGATAGTAGAGCACAAAGCAGACAAAAATCATTATGTTGTAAGCGCAGCTTCGATATTAGCAAAGGTTGCAAGGGAGGAGGAAGTAGAAAAAATTGAAAAGAAAATCGGGCAGAAAATCGGAACAGGTTATATGTCAAATCCTCAATGCCAAAAATTTGTAAAAGAGAATTTCGACAAATATCCGAAACTGTTCAGAAAATCATGGATACCTTATAAAAAGCAAATTGAGGAAAAAGAGCAGAAGAAATTAAATCAATATTGATTTTTTTATATTATGAAACGCGAAGGATATTACCCGAAGATAATAGAACATTTTGCAAGTAGGAATTTTAACCAAGGAGATAGGGTGAAAGCTTACTTTAAAGGGGGATGGGTTCATGGAACTATTGTTAAAAAATATAAAAAGAAAGAGGGTAAGCCCCCATATATCTTAGTTAGAACGGATAAAAAGGTGGATGATGATTCTGATGCTCTTCTAGGTGGTTTCGGATTAGAGGGAAAAGTTGGCGGACCTCGCACTATTTTTGAACATGAACCCCTTGGTGGAGATGAAATTTATAAAAGAACATACACAAGGGAAATGACTCCTGAAGAAAAAGAAGAAGAGGACAATTCTCCATTCTAAAAGCACTTATCTGAAGTTGGACTTAACGGTTACTATCTTTAACAACAAAATATATAAACCAATTTAGAAACTTTGTAACAAATGACCTACATTAAAAAGATGAAGATACACGGCTTCAAGTCCTTTGCGAAGCCAATAGAGCTGCCTTTTTCAAAAGATTTCTCCGCAGTTATAGGGCCAAACGGATCTGGAAAATCTAATGTCATCGACAGTTTGTGTTTCGTTCTCGGGAGGCTGTCTTCAAAATCTATGAGGGCGGATAACTCAGCAAAATTAATCTATAACGGTGGAAAGAATGGGAAGCCAGCAAAAGAAGCATATGTCTCAATTTTGTTTGATAATTCCAATGACACGTTTCCGGCAAAAGCAAAGGAGATTGAAATAAAAAGGCTTGTTAGGCACAACGGCCAGTCAAAATATTTTATTAACGGCGAATTAAGGACAAGACAGCAGGTTCTTGATTTATTGTCGGTAGCAAAAGTAAATCCCAACGGGCATAATATAATTTTGCAGGGAGACATCACGCATGCAGCAGAGATGCCGCCGGAAGAGCGCAGGCAGATAGTAGAAGACATAGCAGGAATCTCCGTTTATGAAGACAAAAAGGAAAAAGCCATTAGAGAACTGGATAAAGTTGAATCACAGCTAAAAGAAGCAGGCATTATTTTAACAGAAAGAAGCACTTATCTAAAAGAGCTTAAAAAAGATTATGACCAGGCCTCACAATACAAAGAGCTTGAAAAAAATATAAACAGAAATAAAGCCACTTTTCTTCATCTCCAGACTAAGCAGAAAGAAGACAAGTTAAACAATGTTATCTCGCTGATAAATAAGAATCAATTGCAAATAAATTCTATTAATTCAAAAGTTTCGCAGTTGCAGCAGGACTTGGAAGGAAAAAAACAGGAGTTGCAGGGATTAAAGGAAGAGCTTGAAAAAAGTGGTGAATCTTCTCAGCTTGTTTTACACAGCGAGGTGGAAACTCTAAAGGAGCAGTTATCAGAAAATAGGATTAGGTTTACAACATTGCAGAATGAAATAAAGTCATTGAATGAAAGGACTTCGCAGCTAAAATCCTCTCTGCAGGATTCAGACAAGCGAGCGCAGTTATTGCAGGGGAAAAAATCCAAATTCCAGGCAGAATTAGAGCAGCTGAAAGATGAATCATCAAAAAAATCCCAGGAGCTAAGTAAGCTGAAGGAAAAGCATAATTTTGATAATCTTGAATCAGAAGTACCAAAGCTTGATTCAGAAATAGAGTCAATTAAATCAGAAAATCATGAAGAAAAAAAATTAAGTTTGTTAAGGGAAAAAGACAAGATAGAATTAAGGCTCAGCACAATAGAAAAGCTGGCAAACAAACAGCAGCTGGCCAAGTTGAATGGTTTAAAGCAGAATCTCAAGCAGGCAACTATGGGTTTAAGCAAGCTTTCAGAGGATGACTCTATTCTTTTAAACCAATTATCCTCAGCAAGAATCAGAATACAGCAGCATAAAGAAGAGCATATAAGATTTAAGACGCAGCAAACTCTTGCAAAAGAGCATTCAACAAATTTGGCAGTTAATAAGATAAGATCATTGAATATGCCAGGAGTTTTTGGAACCTTTGCAGAACTTACTCAGGTCCCTCCAGAATATTCTTTGGCGATTGAAGTTGCATCGGGCAGCAGAATCAACAGCATAGTTGTCAGGGATGATGATGTAGCAGCAAAATGTATAAATTATCTGAAATCAAACAAGCTGGGCACTGCAATATTCCTTCCATTAAATAAATTAAAGACGCAAACAGCGCAGAAAGTAAATCACGGCCACGGGCTTGCAATTGATATCTTAAAATTTGATCAGAAATTCAAACAGGCGTTCCAATATGTTCTAGGTAGCACAGTTATCGTCGATAATATAGATGCTGCAAGAAAAATAGGAATTGGAAAATACAGGATGGCAACATTGGATGGAGATTTAGTTGAAACCTCAGGAGCAATGATTGGCGGATTCAGGAGAAAACATTCCTCTTTGTTTTTAACGCCAGGAATAGAAAAAAACATTGATTCTTTATCTTCAGAAATATCCAAACTTACTTCTTTAATCAAAGATCTTGAAAAAAAACTTTCATTGAATGAAGAAATGATGAGTAGGGCAAGAGAAGAAAAATCAACATTGGAAGGAGAAATGATAAAAATACAGGCATCAGTTGGTAATGTTGAAAATATATTGAAAGAAAAACAGGAGCTTGAAAGAAATTTAAAGCAGTTAACAGTGCAGATATCTGAAATCGAATCAGCAATTAACAAAAATGTTTCGTCATTGAAAGAACTAAACAGGAAGAGATCTCTTCTAAGGGAAAAAATCGGCGAAAAAAGAAATCCAAAGATGATGGCTCAGGTTGAAGGCATGGAGAAGTCAGTCCAGAGCTTGAGCGAAAAGAAAATCATGCTTAATTCAGAAATTAATAACATCTCATCACAGCTAAAAGAGCTAATCATTCCTGAAAAAGAGTCTATGCAGAAAATAATAAAACAGAACATCTCTCAGCTGGAAACATTCAGCTCTGAAATAAAGCATTTATCCTCGGCAGTATCTGAAAAAGAATCGCAGATAAAGGAGAAGGAAAAGCAGGAGGCTAAGCTCTATAGTAACTTCAAGGGAATGCTGGGCAAGAGGGATAAATTGAATCAGCTGCTTCAGGAGCAGGAGATAAAAGTCAATAATGAAGGAAATAAGACGCAGATATTCGAGGAGCGGATAAATAATTTGAATATTGACAAGGCAAAAATAACTTCTGAAATAGCAGGATTAAACCATGAATTGCAGGGCTACAAGGAAGTAAAATTAAGAAAGGGATTATCCGAATCAGAATTAAGGGAGGAGATAACAAAATTCGAATCCATGATGAAGCATCTTGGAAATGTAAATCTGCGTGCACTAGAAATTTATGAGATAGTGCATAAGGAATATGACTCGCTAGAGGTAAAATCAAACAAGCTTAGAGAAGAAAAACAGGATGTTTTGAAGATGATTGAAGAAGTTGAATCAAAAAAGACTTCAACATTTATGAAATCCTTCAGTAAGATCAACAGCAATTTTGAATCAATATTCGGCCAGCTGACAACAAAAGGCACAGCTCATTTAGTGCTGGAAAATCCTGAAAAGCCGTTGGAAGGAGGGGTCCAGATTATGGTTAAGATAGCTCAAAACAAATTCTTGGATATCAAAAGTTTGTCAGGAGGAGAGAAAACATTAACTGCATTGGCGTTTATATTTTCAATACAGGATCATGAGCCGGCTCCATTCTATCTTCTAGATGAGGTTGACGCAGCACTTGACAAGAAAAACTCTGAAAAATTATCGGAGCTCATCAGAAAATATTCGCAAAAAGCCCAATACATAGTGATAACGCATAATGATTCTTTAATCTCTGGAGCAGACAA
>Ga0209541_10015611_pt1 | contig 11325 bp, 16 predicted proteins | sample RifCSPlowO2_01_FD_184027 | JGI IMG/M metagenome (GOLD analysis project Ga0209541, IMG submission 184027) | Groundwater microbial communities from Rifle, Colorado - Rifle CSP2_plank lowO2_0.1 (SPAdes) (version 2) | ecosystem: Environmental > Aquatic > Deep subsurface > Groundwater | place...
AAAAACAAGAATTAATTTTTAGTGTTAAAGAAAAATGACAAAATTAAGAGAGTGCAATTCTTGTAAAATTTGTACATTAAAAGAAAACTGCCCAAAGTGCAAGCAAAAAACAAGTGACGCGCATTACAAGTTTGTCAGGATAAAGAGTTTTGAATCAAATGAAAAAATTAAATGAACATAGGTGGTTGAGTTATGCGGCTTGTAACTTTGAAATGTTAGAATGTCAAACCTGTAAGTTAATTGTCAAAAGAAAAGATGCTTTAAGTGGATTGTATCCTATATGCCCTATACCTCATCCAAAAGGCGGAAATCTTTATAAATTTACAGATGAAGTAGTTTATGGTAAATGTGGGAAAATGAATGAAAAGGAACAAGATAAAAAATGCAAGTATGGTAAAAGGAGAACAAGATATGACTACTTGTGAAATAATTTATATTCACTGGCTAGAATATTATCTGACTAAAGAAAGTTATGAACACGCTATCAAAAATCTTTGTCAAAATTATGTAAGTAATAAAATAAAGAACGAAAAGACTAAATCATAAAAAATTAAAAAGAAATAGTTTCACTACTAAACATTGACTCTACACTTACTTTTCCATTTCCTTTGGCTATTCCACCTATTTCATCTGCAATAAAACCTGAATCTTCAAGTATTGAAATTATATCCCTTTTCTGAGAGTTTAAAGAAGACAAAACAAAACCAATCCCGCAATTAAATGTCTTATACATTTCCTCATCTAAAATCCCTTTATCATAAATTTCAAAAAAAATATCATGCGGTTTTAATTTATGATTGTTATGTATCTTTATGGTATCTTTTGATAAAAAATCCTTAAATTTAGTATAAGCTCCTCCTGTAATATTCGCCATTCCATGAATTTCATATTTTTTATTTATTTTATGGAGTATATCATAATATATTAAAGTTGGTTCAATAAACTCTTTTCTAAATTCATCACCAAATAATTTCCTAACTAAAGTATAACCATTTGAATGAACTCCGCTACTTTTAATACCTATTAGAACATCTCCAGGCAAAAATAAATTTGGTTTTGGTTTTTCTATAAATCCGTCGATACTGATGCTAATTTCCAAACCAGACATATCATTATGTATAGCGGTTTCCCCATATGGAATCGCTATATTTCTTTTAACGCATTCATTTGTCAAATTATTAATTATTTCTAAAATAGCATCTTTATTATCTTCTGGGAGAAATATATGGTCCTGAAGTTTATAAGCTATAGACCTCTCTAAAATTAAATCATTAAGATTCATGGCTAAAGCATCAAGAGTTGCATTTCTAAAACTCTTTTGTTGCCAATGATAGATACCTTTTGTGCCTATGCCATCAGTTGACCCAGCTTCTCTTTCAAAATTAACTTTTTTGCAAAAAACTCCTGGGCTTTTCACAGAAACATAAGGAGTTTCCCATGTTTCCCTTATTAATTCTAAAATCTGTTTTTTATATGGTTTTGTTGTGTCGTACATTTTAATCAAACTAACTTAGCCTGCTCTTCCTCAAGCATTGCCACACCATACTCTCCATCATAACCGGGCTTTACTTTTATTTTTCCTTCGCGGTTTCTCAATATTAATTCAATTAATTTATCGTCGATATTTGATTTAATCAACCTTTCTTTTGAAATATTCAACAAAATGTTAAATTCATTACTAAATTCTCTAATCAAAGAATTATAAATCTCCCAAGTCTTTTTGCCTTGCATATCGCTTTGAATTGCTAAAGAAATAATCTCATGCAAAGGCAAAACTTTGTAAAAGGGTTTTGCGTCTTTAGGTTTATAATTTTGCGGATTATCTGCTAATTTTTCAACTCTGTTTTCAACTCCTATAACCAATGGTTTTTTACATATAGGGCAGATTCCATTGAGTTTCTCTGTTTTTTCAGTATTGCATAAAAAATTACATAACCTATGCCCATCCCAGTGATATTTTCCATAAGCAGGGTCTGTTTCAATTGTTGCAATAAAATCATTTTCTCTTATTTGTCTTATTATTTCCTTGTAAGAATCAGTTTTTTTAAAAATAGTTGCCTCTCTTCCTAATCTAAATGGCCAAAAGCTATGTGAATCTGAAAAACTTACAATACTTTTATTTTCCAATTCTTTAATTCTCCAGTTCATTTCAGGGTCTGAACTCATGCCTGTCTCAATTGCATGCACATTATCAAATTCTAACTTAAAACACTCTTTTAGGCTATCAAATCCACTCTGGCTTCCAAAAACACCAAACCAAGGAGTCCATGCATGCCCTGGTATTATTTCAATATCTTCAGAAATTTTCATCATATCCTTGACAAATTGCTCTCCTGAAATATTAAAAATTGGCCTTCCGTCGTAATCTCTCCTTCCCTTAGTATCAAAATAAGAATTTATTTTTTCTGCAACTTCAATGTTTGGAACAAGCAAAACTAAATGAATTCTTCTTCCTTTCTCCTGAGTATAGATAAGAGACACCTCTCCGGTGATAATAAATGGGAAACCCTGGTAAGTGTACATTCCTTTTCCATTATCAATAAGTTTTTCTTTTATTTCATTAAACCATACAGGATGAGTAAAATCTCCTGTTCCAAGCAAATCAAGCCCTTTAATCTTAGCCCATTTAACAAGATTTTCAAAATCAATATTCTTGCTGCATGCTCTTGAAAATCTTGAATGTATGTGCAAATCCGCGAAAATAGCATTGGCAAGAATTTTCATGGAGTCAGAAAATTCTTTAGAATTATCTGAATCTGCAATTAACCAATCTTTATCTATCATAAAAAGACAGAATAAATATAAGTTAAATAGTTTTGTGTGTTTAAATTTGTTAAATTAATTAATAATTAATGTAAAAGAAAAATTAATCAGATAGGGTTAAAAAATAGTTTACCTTTGTTTTTTAGATTAATAAGATATTATGTTTTTAATCGACGACTAGTAATTTATATATTTTAATAGAATAGTACCTATTGATGTTTAGTGTAATTAAAATTAATTAATCATAAATCATTTTTATCAGTTAATAAAGATATTATTCTTACTATTCAAAAATCTCAAAATCACTTTTTATTCTTAATTGTAAGCCATCCGCCAATGATAATTGCCAAGACAACAACTGCAATTAAAATCCACAACCATGTTTTGGTTTTTGCTTCTTCTCCGCCAGTTCCTGTATCTTCTGTTCCTCCTCCTGAACTTGAACTGCTTGATGAAGAACTTGAACTGCTTGCAACTGACTTTTCTGAAATTGCAAAATAACTGAATGAAGTTAAGTCAATAGTATAATAATAGTAAGTTGCATCTTCTTCGCTGAATGTTGTTGTTAACTCCTGCCAGTTTCCATCCTTGAATTTGAATAATGCTACTTTTGTCTTATCTAAACTATTACTCGTAATCCAAGATTTTTCAACTTGTATTTTTACAACTGCCTTGCTTAAACTACTCTCTAAATTTGTTGTATCAATTTGTAGATATTTGTAAACTTTTCCTGATTTCTCAACAGAAACATTTGCTGGTTTTCCAGCATATTTTGTTACTATTATTTTTACATTTTGTGCTTCATTATTAACTTCTACTGATATCTCTTTTACTCCAGTATCTTTATCAAAATTCTTTATTATTGTTGCTGCTCCTGGAGTTATTTTTGTCCATGTCTGAGTTTTTGAACTACTTCCACCGCCTACTGAACTTGAACTGCCTGAATCACTAATAGTACATGGACTTGTAGAAAGGCTGGTTTGAGCAGATGCAAGACTATTTCCCACCTGATCATAACAAGTAATAATATAATTATAAGCAGTTCCACATGTTAATCCTGTGTGAGTTAATGTCTGAGTGCCTGTTCCTGTTCCAGTAATAACCACTCCTGAAGAAGTGTCTGCTACACAATTGTTAATCCCACTTGTAGCATCAACAGCTGTGATTGTAGCAACAACTGAAGTTGTTGTAGTTGATGTTGTATTAGCAATAGCAACCGAAGATGGAGCAGTTCTGTCAATTGTTATTTGGATTCTCTCGGTGTTGTTAAGATTAGTTTTTACAGCCATACTTGAATTTAATAAATAGGTGCTATCATTAGCCAAAACAGTAATATTATATTTTCCATCAGGATATGTTGACATACCAACAGTTGCATTGTAAAAATTTCCTCCACCAGCAGTAAGATTAGCTATGGTGTAATTACCTGTCGGAGCTCTCCCTCCGCTTGAATTACTAATATTAAATATAACAGAACCCCCTTTCATTCCAATAGTTGCATCAACAACAGTCACGTTAATCACCCTGGTACCATTAGTATAATTACCATTATTAATTGTATTAGTACCATTAAAATTAACAGCAGGAGGAGTATTATCTATTGTCACATTAGTAGATATCAACTCTTGTGTTGTTCCATTATTCACAAGACAAGTAATATTATATCCTACAAAATCAGCAAACCCAGAAATGCCTGCTGTAGCATTAAACATAGACCAGTTAGCAGAAGTATTCCAAAGAAGTCCTGTCAAATTGTTAGTTACAGAACTTAAATTATAAGCGGGTCCTCCGCTTGCATTATAATAAAAAGTTGCATTATGACCTTTTATTGTACTATTAAGTGTTGTCGTACAATTTAATAGAATAGTTCCAGAATAATTCCCATGACTTAAAGGGCTAGTAATAAAAGCTGCATCACCAAAAACAAAATACATCGCTAAAACAATCCCAAATGCTAATAACAAAAATTTAAGAGCATTATCCAATTTTGCTTTTTTATTCATTTTCCTCTTTTAACCATCCCTTTTTGTAACAGTATGATAAATATATATTAGAAATTGGGGTTTATAAATCTTTTTTTTTGTGGTTATGTTAAGGTAACGGGTGATGAAATTAATATAGAAAGGTTTAAATAATACATATATATTCAATATATATGGTAAAGGATGTTAAGAATGAACTCAAAGTTAAGAACATCAGAAGCTTCTTTAAGAAAAAAGTAACTAAGTTTGGAACAGGGGCTAAAATAGATTGTCCTAAGGAATATCTTGAAAAAGAAGCTTATGTAATAATATCTGATAAATAAAAAGAAGAGGAGATGTGATAAACTGCGTATATTGCTCCTCTTCTAATTTTATCCGTAATGGATATTCTGAGAAAGGAGTTCAAAGATATAAATGTAACGATTGCAAAAGAAGATTTTGTGAGAAAGGAATATTTACAAGAATGAGATTTCCAAAAGAGGTGATAACAAATGCTTTGTTTCTTAGATTATATCCTTTATCGACGAGAAATGTTAAGAGAATATTAAAAAAATTGAATTATATTAAATAATGAACTTTGGCAATTAGACATGAAAGAGTTCAAGTTTGAAGGTAAGAAATATTACTTTATGGGTTGCATTGATGATTATAGTAGATTTCTACTAACTTTAAAGTTATTTGAACATTGCCCAACAACAAAAGAAATAACTTTTGTTTTACAAAATTTGGAGATTATGCAAACAAAAATGAAATTTCAGTAAGGAATCTAATTCATGCCTCTTCGAATAAAGAAGATGCAGAAATAGAAATTCCACTCTGGTTCAAAGAAAAAGAATTGCATAGCTACAAAACAGTTCATGATATAATTTGTTTTGAGGAATGAATGGTAGTAAAAAAGATATCAAATAAAAAAGATATCAAAGATAACTTTATAATTCTTAAATAACTTATTTTAAAGTTAATTCAAGCTCCCATAGTTCAGCCTGGATAGAATTTTTCGTTGCGGACGAAAAGACCGAGGTTCAAATCCTCGTGGGGGCGTTTACGTATAAAATCCCTCATGCCCCACTTGGGCATCGAGGGTCAAAATATTTCATGCCCAGTCGGTGCATGGAATCAGAGTTCATGCCCCATTGGTGCATAGTTGAAAAATCAGCCCATTTCCACCCCCGGCGGGGCATTTAATCCCTAAGTGTATAAAATTTTTTATAAACCTTTACATGATTTTTCTGAATCTGATTAAGAATTGAATCTCTTATTTCTTTATCAAGACACTCTGGTGGAAATACTCCAATTCTTTTTATTTTATTTAATTCAGTTACAAAAAGTTTGACTGAAAGAGCAGTGGGATATGAAATAAAGTTTGCCCCAATGCCCAGATTTCCAATCTCTTTTTGTTTTGGAAAAACAACAGAATATTTTGCAACCTTCTTCACACCATTCTTTCTCCCAATCGCTTCTACAGACATGGCAAATATGGCTTCTGGAAACTTCTTTTCTCCTCCAGGAACAGGATCTGGTAAAAGTTTTGCTAATAATCTGACTGGCTTAATCTTCTTTCCATCAACTTCTATCTCTTCTTCTGAAACAAGCCCGAGAACATATAAAAGCCTAGAAACCTCAATATTATTATCAAATATTTTTACATCTAATTTCTTTGTCTTAATATGCAATGGGATTGAGCCCACTTCATCCTGTGCAAAATAATGTGTTTTTCTTTTTCCTATAGGTGCAGGAAACTCGTATTCCTCTTCTCCACCAAAATTATCAACTAAAAAAAACTTTCCATTTTCATAAACAAGAGGTTTCCAGTTTAGTTCATCCAAAAGCCAATCTTCATTCCATGAAGAGAATATTTCTTTGCTTCCTGTATCTTCTGCTATTCTAATCTTTATATAATCTACTTCATCCAACATTGAAGCACATTCAGCAGCCATGAGATTATCTAACCCAGGAGCAACACCTGCCTCAATCAACCCAATTAAATTATTTTTTGCAAACTTTCTGTCAAAATCCAATTGCTCCATTTTATAAGGAATTTTTGATTTTGGATCAGGATGAAAATCCCAAAAAGAAGCTGTATCCATATAATTAACATTGGCTTTCAAACAACATTCCATAACACTTAAATTAAAATTAGGTAATGAAGCGTTAATAACCACATTAGGTTTTATATCGTTAAGATATTCTACAAACTTTCTTTTTTTCAAAATATTAAAAACCTTATAAACAATTTTCTTGTGTTTTCTTTTATTAGCAAACTTCAAATCCAAACAAAATATTTTACTAACTTCTTTTTCTTTCATTAAGAGCTTTGCCAACACAGAACCGACTGCACCATGACCTATAATTACCACCTTCATTTTATATATCAATAAAAAATAGTTTAAATAATCTTCTGCAGACAATAATCAATTTATACACAAATTATTGGATAAAAAAGATTTTTTCATGTGGGTGTATTTAAGAATAACCTTAAAAATCCTGTTTTGTAATTATTTTTATGTTTAGCTTAAATAAAAAAGAGTTAAAGGTTTTGAAAAAATTAAACACTCCTTCAAAAATTCAAGATTTTCTTAATAAAATGAAGATAAACTTTGAGGAGAATGGAGACACTTGCCTTTCTCCACGCATGGTTTTAAAGAAAAATATGTGCCATTGTTCAGAAGGAGCAATTCTTGCAGCACTTGCATTGAGAGTAAATGGTTTTCCTCCTCTATTAGTTGATTTGACAGCAGTTAAAGATGATTTTGACCATGTAATTGCTGTTTTTAAAAAAAATAAAAAATGGGGAGCAATATCAAAAACAAATCATGCTGTATTGAGATACAGAGAACCTGTGTATAATTTAATAAGAGAATTAGTTATGAGTTATTTTCATGAATATTTCAATGACAGTGGAAGAAAAACACTGAGAAGTTTTTCACTTCCTGTAAATTTATCAAGATTTGATAAACTAGGATGGATGAATAGTGAAGAAGATTTGGATTATATTTTAGATTATCTTGATAAAGTTAAGCATTATTCAATCTTGAATAAAAAACAAATACATAGTTTGAGAAAAGCTGATGAAATTGAGATTAAAGGTGGAAAATTGGTTGAATGGGAAAAAACACGAAAAAATTTATGAAAAAAGGCTTAGATATTTTTTATTAAAAATTAATTTTACATAATCACCATTCTTAAAGATATAATTATATCAACTGTTTTTATAGTTATCTTTTTTCTGGTGTTTTACTTGTATTAAGCAATAATTTAAGTCATTATTGATATTCTTCAGATCATAAACACTTAAATTATCTGGAATTTTAGATTCATTAAAATTATCTTTCTCATGTTCAACAAATACACTTATTTCTTTTTCACTTTCAAACTTCATCAACAACACCAGCTTCTGTAACAAAATAAACAGTTTCATTGTCTGGTAAATCGGGACTATCAATAAGTTTTGCTACACGTGAACCTTGTTTTCCACGTCGAAGATACAGGCGATATGTCGAAGCGTGCCCTAAAATATTTCCTCCGATAGGTGTTGTAGGGTCGCCAAACATTTGAGCAGGATTAGCCATTACTTGATTTGTGACATAAATAACAAGATTGTGCTGCTCTGCAAGCTTCATTAATTCATGCAAATATTTATTAAGTTTTTGCTGTCTGTCTGCGAGTTGCCCGCGACCAGAATATTCAGCCCTAAAATGAGCAGTCAAAGAATCAATCACAACAAGTTTTATTGGTTCTCCATTTTTAATCATCTCAGAAACCTTTTCCATTAGCAATATTTGATGGTCGCTGTTAAAGGCTCTTGCAACTAAAATATTCTTAAGAACTTTTTCTGAATTTGCTCCTAAATGCTCTGCAATTTGTTTAACTCTTGCTGGTTTGAAGGTTCCTTCTGTATCAATAAAAACACATTTTCCATTTACTCCTCCTTTTTCCAAAGGCAATTGAACATTAACTGCAAGAGTCAAACCCACTTGGGTTTTACCAGAGCCATAAGCGCCAAAGGCTTCTGTTATGGCTCTGCTTTGAATACCTCTTCCACCCAGAAGATCATTTAAATTTTTGCTTCCTGTTGTAATATAAATGATATCTGACCTTCTTTTCGCATATTCTATTCCATCTTGAAATTCTAATTGTAACATTTTTCTCGCTGCCTGGATTGCTTTTCTTGCAACAGCAGGACTAACACCTGCTGAATCTCCAAGTGATGCAGGGCTCATAACAGCAAGGCTCATCATGTCATAAATTCCAGCACTCTCTAATTTAGCAGCAACAGCAGGCCCTATCCCAGGCAAATCAGTAAGCTGAGGTTCTTTTCCTTCTTCTTTAGATTTCTTGTTTTCTTTTTCTTCTTCTTTTGTCATTTTAATTAAGACTTAAGTTTTTCTATTAAATTAGAATAACTTTTATCAAGATTATCTTTAAGTCTAAAATATTCTCTCTTAGTATTGAAGTAATTATAAAAATTTCTTTGAATCTCGCTTATTTCAGTAATTTTTCGATTTTGTTCTAAATAATTTTCTATTTTTTTATATAAAACAGTAGATTTTATATAATCTATTTTGTCAAATTGAGATAAAAGAGTATTTACCAAATTTTTAGCCATTTTTATGATATACTTTTCATTAGAATTTCCAACACTCTGAACCATTAAAACCAAAAACCCTTTTACTTTATAAAGATTATTTGACTTGTAGATATAGATTAGAATATACTTGAGATTTTCCAAATCAACAACCATAAATCAGTTAAAAGAAAAATTACAAAAATAAGGATTTCAGTTTTTCCGCCTGTTCTTATATTACCTGAAACTCTTTTTTTTGATGGATAAAAAGGCCTTATTCCTGTTAAAGTAAGACTATCTGTAAATAAATGAATGCTGTATCCAAGAAAAAAACCAAGAGAAACAACAGGCAAAAATAAAATAAAAATAAGAGTTATTAATATCAAAAATGTAAAACTATGAATAATTCCTCTATGTTTAATAAAAAACTGAATTATTCTTAATGGTTTTTTCTTCCCAAATGTAGAGAATTTAGTGTCAATATCTGGCATGTAAGTAGCAATAAGGGCAACTAATACAAAAACAAATTTATATTCTTGCTTAACACTATCAATCAAAAACAAAACAAAAAATAATGTTATCATTAAATGGGTTTTTATTAACATGATTAAGTAAGAAAAAAATAATTAATAAATTTATCTTATAAAGTTTAAAGTTAAAGATGTTAAACTCTAAAGTTTGCCATTAATTTGTCAATAACTATAAGTCAAATGAAACAAAGATAAGTTATATATAAATTACACCCTTAATCCACCAAACATTAATCTAATTCATCTCCAAATTACTAATTAACTCATCAAGATTTAATGGTTTAATTCCATCAATAATAAACTCTATGTTATTAAAGAACTTATTCATCCTTACATTACCAAAAAAAATCATTTCTTTTCCTAATAAATCTTCTTTTTGATACATTAACCTGTCTTCATTTTCTGGAGTTATTCCTAAACCAGACAAAAAATCATGAAAAACAACACTTCTAATAATTCCTGTGCCATCATCTAAAACTAAGGTTATTAATGCTCTTTTACTTGGAATAATTTTTCCATGCTCATTACATATTAAACTTTCTCCTTCTAAAGTTAATTTTTTATTGCATTCAGGACATACATTAAAAAATTTCAAGTCAAAAACTTGCACAACAAAAGCTCTTACTTTTACACTATCTCCTGTCTTGAGATCATTAATAATTTTTTCTTTGACAATCTTTTCTGTTTTTACATTATCTAATATTTCATTGCTTAATTTCAGATCAGAAAAATTTCCTAAATGCAACTCATTCTCCCTAATACTTGCATTTGAAATCTCAACAACCCTTCCCTCAGAAATTTTTCCTTTTTCAATAAGTTCTATATGGTTTGTATCCCATAAAACAACTTTTATATTTGAGGTTTCATCAGCTATTATGAAATTTGCAACCTTTCCCTCAACACCGCTTTTTGTAGTAAACTTCCTCACAGGAAATAAATTAATTGTTTTTCCGATTACACTAACTTTTCTCATACCAGGCAATAGCTCCTCTATTTTTAGTTTTTCATTGTCAAAGTTAATTCCAAGCTCAGCAGCAACCACTTGAGCAGCCCCTTCTTTGCTAATTAATCCAGATAGTTTTGCTCTTTTTGCTTCAATTCTCCTATCTATTTCTTCTTTTTTTAATCCAGAAGATTTAGAAATCTTCTCAAGAATCTTGTCATAGTTTCCCTGAATCATGAAATTAAAAAATATCAAGTATTTTTAAGTATTGTTATGCTCTTTGAAGTAAATACATACTGCTAACCTTCGGTTATCTTATTTATTTAAAGAATTAATTAATAAAAATAATGAACTTCTAAGTTAATTTAAAGAACGAGATATTTTACAAATTTAGTAATTAACTGATAAGACTTGTAGATTATTAATTAACTGAAAGAGAATTTTATATGACATCCTCCCACGCCCTAAAGGGTTGCTCATTTCATTCGCAACTTTTTGCTTCGCAAAAAGCGGGGTTTCCTAACTATTCTTCCATTATCCAAA
>Ga0209541_10015617_pt1 | contig 11321 bp, 10 predicted proteins | sample RifCSPlowO2_01_FD_184027 | JGI IMG/M metagenome (GOLD analysis project Ga0209541, IMG submission 184027) | Groundwater microbial communities from Rifle, Colorado - Rifle CSP2_plank lowO2_0.1 (SPAdes) (version 2) | ecosystem: Environmental > Aquatic > Deep subsurface > Groundwater | place...
TTTGTTTTTACAGCCAACCCTGGTTCGCCTGTAGTATAAACTTTTTTCCTTGTATCTTTTTTCCGGATTTTCTTTTCTCCATTTTTTATTCGTTGCGTAGGACGAAGCCATTCTTTTTACCTCCTAAAAAATTTTGGGAACAGTATTATTGAAAATAAGATAACTTATTTTAAAAAAAATGCAAAGACGCATGTCAAAATTAAAATCCGACCTTGCCTTGTATTTATTTTAACATTAAAAATAAAAGTTTTTGCCGAGTTGTGTGCAAATGTTTAATCATAAAAACGAAACGATCCGCCAGGGCTCAACTTGAACGGATGGTTATTGGACAAAATTCACTGGTAAAAGGCCTTTTTCTATTTTCGCCTTGCTCCCTCTTTTTGGAGAAGCGATTGAATTGATTCAACTATCTCGGCAATCGCCATATCGAGATTATCATTTATAAATATTTTTTCCGATTGCTGGGTACCCTGCGAAATTTCTTCCTTTGCTTCTGCGAGCCTCTTTTCTATGGTTTCATTTTCGTCCACCGCTCGTTTTTGTAGGCGCTCTCTTAGCACGTTAATTTTTTCTTCAATCGTATTTCCGGGCGGCAGGATCAATAATAGATGCGCTTCCGGGTAAAGAGCTTTTATTTGCGCCGCACCCTTAACCTCAATTTCAAAAAGCGAATTTTCATTAAGGTCCGGTTTGAGAGTTCCGTATAAGTTGTCATTATATTCTGCCCATTCAAGCAGGTCGCCGTTTTTTATGTGTTCTTGAAATTCTTTTTTATCAACATGTGTATATTTCCTCGGCACATCGTTCGGGCGTGCTTTTCGCGTGGTTAAAGAGCGGCTCGATTTTATTTCCGGTATCTTTTTTAAAACCTCGTTGATTATTGTGTTTTTCCCAACGCCGGAAGGTCCTGACAAAACAATTAAAGCCATGATTATAAAATTATATAAAAAGATGGATGTATTTACAAAGAAATTAAAAATATTTCAGTGTGGTCGTTCGCTGAAAAAAACAAGCCTTAGAAAAACCAATAATAAAGTCCGAGAATCTGAACAGCCTTAATAGAATAATTATCGTGCTGGATTAGTCAGAAAAACTATTGGCTTTTCTGAAGCCTTAAAAGAGAATTAACGAGAAAATTCACTTTAATATTATAAGTATAGCATGTATAGCTTTTTTTGTCAAATATCTTGCATTTTACGAACATTTATTGTAAAATTATTAATCTTTATGTAAATACTGGATATGGGACAGATATATGCAAAGAAATATTAACGCAAATACAACAAAGCAAGCGACATTTTATGGTCTAGGAATTGCTCCTCGGCTTCTTGATATTATTGCTTCAAAAAATTTTGTCACGCCGACCCCTATTCAGGAAAAAGCAATTCCGGTTGCGCTTGAGGGCAAAGACATAATTGGAATTGCACAAACCGGCACAGGCAAGACTCTCGCTTTTGGAATTCCAATGATCCAAAAAATTGCGCAGGAAAGAGGAAGGGGGATGATAATTTTGCCGACGCGGGAACTTGCGCATCAAGTTGAAGAAACTTTGCATCTTATCGGTCGCAGTCTTAATTTGCGTACGGTTTTACTTATCGGAGGCGCTTCGATGAAGATGCAGATGCAAGCATTGGCTAGAAACCCCCATATCATAGTCGGTACTCCGGGTCGGATTAACGATCATCTGATGCAAAAAACACTTTCTTTGCAAAATGTTTCGATTTTGGTTTTAGACGAAGCGGACCGGATGCTCGATATGGGATTTTTGCCGCAAATTCGAAAAATTTTAGCCAAACTTTCGAAAAACCGGCAGACCATGCTTTTTTCCGCGACAATGCCGGATAATGTAGTCAGGATCGCTACGGAACATATGAAGCTCCCGTTCCGCGTGGAAATCGCGCGCCCGGGCACGACTGCGGAGCGCGTAGAGCAGGAACTTTTTGTCCTAAAAAAAGAGCAGAAAATTTCTCTTCTTGAAAAGATGCTTGAGCAGTATCGCGGATCGATTTTAGTATTTTCCAGAACCAAGCACGGCGCAAGAAAAATTTGCCATTCGGTTCGTATGATGGGTCACAGCGTCGCGGAAATTCATTCCGATCGTTCGCTTTCGCAAAGGAGAGAAGCGCTTGAAGGATTTAAATCTGGAAAATACAGAATTTTAATTGCTACAGACATTGCTTCAAGGGGGATTGATGTTACCGGAATTGAACTTGTGATTAATTTTGATTTGCCGGAAAATCCGGAAGATTATGTCCATCGCATCGGAAGAACGGCGAGAGCCGGAGCCGCCGGGCGCGCAATTTCATTCGCAACGCCGGAACAAAAAAGAGCGGTCAGGGATATAGAGGGGCTTTTGCAAACTTTTATTATTATTTCAAAATTGCCGGAGCTTCCGCCAGTGCCAACGGCTGCAGTAGCGCCAAAAAGTTACCCAGTTCATCGCCGAAGGAATTTTTATCGGAGGAGGTAGTGGACGGCTGTTCGGTGGCTTTCTTTAAATCTTCGATATTAATTTTTTTCATATTTTAATAAAAGAATTAGACGGCTGATAATGAATATATAACTATATTTCGTTCGTTTGGTAACGCTTTAAGAAATTACTGTTTGGAAATAGCCTTGGGTAAAATACGCTTCCTACCTGAATCTTTTTTTTAGGGCCTTTTTCGCGAGCATGAGACGTTTTATCTCAAGCCTTTTTTTAGTTTTATGCGAACGTTTTGATTTTACGTGCGCTTTTAAGGCTGCCGCTCTTTTTGCCATATAGATATGATGTTATGAATAAAACTTATTGTAATTTAATTTTTCGTACTATGCAATTTTTTCTGTTTCGTGCAAAGACGATATTTTTCCCAAATCAATGATTTCATCAATGCGGATTTTCGCGATAAATTCCTGGACGTGGGAGACAAGAATCATAGCACCTTCATAATTATCAAGCGCAGAGGCGATGACGGGAATGTGGCGGAAGTTAATGTGGTTTGTAGGTTCATCAAGAATAAGGAGGCCGGGTTTTTCAAAAACTAGCCGGGCAAAAGCAACAAGCCCCTTTTGTCCTTCGGAAAGTTCGCCAATTTTAGTGCGGATAACGTCGGGGCCGATTAAGAATCCCGCAGCTACACTGCGCATTTGTTCTTCATCCCGTTCTTTCATTGCCCCCAAAAGCGATTCGCGGACGGTTTCATCGAAATTGAGCGTGGAGAAATCCTGGCGGTAGTAACCGATTTTTACGCCAGGAGCGATCTTCACTCCTTTAGCGGCGTCGTTCGCGATAGATTCAAGCAAAGTGCTTTTGCCAATGCCATTGGGGCCTGAAAGAAGTATATGCCCGCGCTTTCTGATTGAGACGTCTATTTTCCGTGTTGCAAGTTTTCGGGCGTGCATGATCGGCATTGATGAAACGTGAATAATTTCTCCGCCGAGATCTGTTTGCGAGGGGATTGTGAAAGGGCGAATCGTTTTATCTTCCTTTCGAACATCTACCTGGCTTTCTTCCATCACCTCGATTTTCTCCCGCATTTTCATTGCCACATTTCGCATCTTGCCGCCTTTTTGCGCGAAAAAATTCATTTTGTCTTTATTTTCCTGAATTTCTTTCGCAAGCTGGGCGTTCTTCCGATTCTCCCGCTCAATCCTGGCTGAAATTTGCCCGACAACATCAAAATAGTTTCCGGCGTATTGTTCGACAATATTCGTATGTATATCAAGATAAAAAACGCCGTCCGTAAACGCGTTTAAAAAATCGGCGTCGTGTGAAATGACGATTAAAGTTTTTTTATAGTCGATGAGAAAATTGGTCAGGTGCGAAATGCCATCCCGGTCCAAATTATTAGTCGGCTCATCAAGTAAAAGAAGATCGGGGCTCTGAATCAAAGCCGAAGCCAGGAGAAGCCGCGCCTGCTGGCCTCCCGAAAATGTTTTTATAATTCTATCCTTATCCGCTTTCAGATTTACTGTTTCGAGCACCTCGTCGATTCTCGGATCAATATCGTATGTTTTTGTTTTAAAACATTTGGCAAAAAACTCCCGCACGGTAAGCTCAAGTTCGTCTCTTAGCATAACTTGTCGCGCGAGCGCGATCGTAAGTCCGTCCGCAATATTAACTTGACCCGAATAAGGCTTTAACGTTTTTGTGATAAGAGAAAAAATTGTGCTCTTGCCTGCGCCGTTTTGTCCCATGAAAGTATTTTTGGTCCCACGGCGCACGGAAAAACTTGCCTCGCGCAAAATAGGCTTGTTGTGTCCGTACTCGAACGAAACCGAATCGAATGAGAGAATGGTTTTCGCTTTTGCCATAGAAAATAACTCTAGCACTTTTTTTATTTTTTTGAAATAAAAAAAACTACCATCCATCTTTAGAAGTTTAGGCGGCTAACAAAGCCAATGCCGAAAAGGGCTGAAAAAATTTCAGATTTCGAGGCGAGCGCGCGATTCCCGCAAGAAACTGCCGAAAACCATGAGATACGCTATAAACATTACTATCCAGCCCACTATAGGAATTAAGTTTATGATTGCGCTTATCACGACTCCCCAGATCGCGGTCCTCCAAGTTAAATTTATTTCAGTTTTTTTAAGAATCCATTTCTCGGCGAGCGAGCCAATAAAGAGCGTCGCGAAAATTGACGAAAAGAGCAGTGCTAAAATAAAGCAGAAAATTAAGATCAGGCCGGCCAAAAAACCAAGGACAGTTAGTAATAAAATGAGCGCGGCAATAGGAATCGCGATTATTCCCAAAAAGCCGATACCTAAATTCACCCAAGGTTTAGCGTGCGGTCGCGACACAATGGAATGCGCAGATTTTCCAAATAGTTTTAATGCGATGAGCGCGGCAACAAAGAGCGCCACTATTTTTATTAAAAGAAACACACTGACGATGCGCTTAGCGCTTGCGGCTCTGGTTTTCTCGATTTTATGAAATTCAATTTGGTTGACTTGAGCTCCGTCTTGGATCACAGCTTCGCTTGATCCCCGATATACTATTTTACCCAAGACTTTGCTTTGAGGACCGAAAACAAGTTTTTTATCCGCGCGGATTTCAACATTGCCGCTGATTACGCTATTTATCAAAATTTCTCCTCCGGCCAATTTTGCGTTGCCTCTGACATTACTGTTTAAATTTAAAATCCCGGCGCCTGACCAAAAATCCCCACCGATTGTCGCGGCTTCACTGATGTTTACAGTTCCTCCGGCAGTCATAAGATCTCCGCCGACGGGGGAGTTAATGGTAATGTTTCCTCCGGCAAGCCTAGCGTCTTCCCCTACTGCGGCGGAAATTGAAATGTTGCCGCCCGCGGCAAATAAGTCTTTCTCAATAGGCGAGGCCATATTCACGCTGCCGCCTGCGGCAAAAAGATCGCCTAAGATTTTTTTGTTGATTGACACATTGCCGCCGCCCACAAAGAGATTTTTATATTCCTGATTTCCGGAGACGTTCACATTGCCGCCTTCCGTTTTATTTTTTGGCAAATAATCAGCCGCATCCGTGAGGATTGGTGCGAAAGCCATGAAAATAATGGCTAAAATATATGCCGAAGTCTGTTTAGCCATATTTGGTAGTTTATGAATATAATATTTGCATTATAACACTTAACAAGGTAATGGCAGCTGGCAGAAAAAAAGAAATCGCCCGAGTTGGCCTGTACATAGACCTTCTCGGGCGATGTAAATTTTGCTTTTGTCGGTCGGGTCACTTTAGACTTCAGCGGCAAAGGGTGGAGCTATTCGTTTCCCGTGGGATACGTAGATCGCTTTTCCTGGTCGATCCCGAAGCCATGCTTTGCGGCGAAGACTTCAAAGAATATCCGGAATCTTTTTTCCTCGCTTTTAAGGGTTTCTACTTCCACATTGCGCAATCCTTTGTGCGTGTCGGGATTGGCATGTTCAACCATACGAGTTATTTTTCCTTGCGGAAAGAATTTCTTGAACGCCTGTTCAAATTTGGTGTGCGGGATTGAATTAGCAACCCAGACTTCAGTCCGTAAGAATGTATCAGTAATTTTTCGAATCAGGCTTCCGGCTTTGTTAGCGGCAAGTTTTGCCATCATGTCATGGTGCTTTGCGCCTATTTTATTGCCTTCCCTTCTCGCCTCTGCGGCACGCCGTACTGCATGAAGTTCAGCCCCAATGCCATAATCTCTCGGTGGTTTATCAGGCATAGAATTGTCCTCCTAAATTGAAGAACATGTTTTAACTTATTTTAACCCTTTTACTTAAATATAAAAAGTTCGACGCGGATTCCCCTGGAATCCGCGTCTTAAAGTTCTTGCACGTGGCCTCTGCTCAGTGGTCAAATGGCTTGCATTCGACCCAAAACAGAGGAATGTTTTCAGGACGATCTGACATCACAGTATTGTAGAGCTCAAGCGAGAGTATTCTCACTTCCTCGGACGAAAGCTTTCTGACAATTTTCATACATTGTCCATCGTCTAACCGAAGTTTCTCGCCGATGGGCATGAGTTCGGAGACTGCAAATATTGGCAGTCTCGCCTTCGTTTGCTCTGGCCGTTTAAGTTTTGCGATTCTCATTTGAGTCCCACCCCCCCCCTTTTTCTCGGCGGAGTGCTTGCCATTCTCTTTCGCTCGTAACTTGTTGCCAAAGATGAAAGTAAGTATTCATTTGCCACCATCTTCTGCCATCATTGGGGCATATATGTAGTAAAGTGTTGCAGGTTCCGCCTAGCGGCACCGCTGGATTATGATCAGTGCTATGGCGAAGCTTATTGCAATTCTGACAATCCTTGATGCACGGAATGAGGGTCAAATCCATCTCAGCTTCTGAAATTTCAAATGCGTGGGCGCATGTTTCGCAATTCCAACACATCGCCATGTAGCGGCCGTTGATGTCTTTGCCGTCTAATATTTCAACTCGCTTGTGAGGTCCGATTTCTTTCATAGATTAATCCTCCTGTTAAGCTACTGTTGATTTGAGAAAAGAGTAGCACTGTTACTAATGGACGTCAAAAAAATTCTAACTCCACGATGGGGCTGGGCGACCTGCCTGCCGGCAAGGCAGGGCGAACACTCTCATCTTCAAAAAATGAGTTCGTATCTAGTTTCTTGGCTCCCCGGGTAGGATTCGAACCTACGACCAACTCGTTAACAGCGAGCTGCTCTACCACTGAGCTACCGGGGAATACTTTTTAAAGTTTATAGTTCGTAGTTTATAGTTTTTAGTTTATAAACTACAGATAAAACTTATCCCAATATATTAAATTATCTTGATGATAAATACAATCACGCGATGTTATTTTCATTTTTGTTTTAAAAGCTATAGGGCAATTCGTACGAATTGCCCTATAGCTTTAGATAAATTTTTAAAAGGAAAGCTGAACGCGAATTTCTCGGGCTGTTGAAACGGAAGTGTTTAGATGTTTAAATAAAATGAAGATTTGAGTACTTATCATAAAAGGAGGCGCAAAATGGATCGGAGAAAATTCTTAAGAGAGAGCACGAGTGTCATCGCGGGGCTTTGTTTCCCGTATCGGGCGATCGGTGCGGCTGCGGACAAAGAGCTTATATTTTGTCTTGATTGGTCGGACAGCATGTATGATGAGGAGACTCGGCACTATGTGATTCAAAGAGATGGGCATGTGGCCGCCCTGAAAGATCCTGATATTGTAAAACTTTTTCTGTCCCAAAAAGTGTATGTGGCAGCGCTGTTGTGGTCTGGGGTATGGGGAGATGATATTAGGCTTATATTCAGCGGAATGATTTCGACTAAGCAAGATTTAGAGGGATTAGCTGCCGCGATCGAATCTCGCGTGCCAAAAATTTCATCACCCAGCGGAGATACTTGGCACAATATACCTTTAGAGTTTATCAGTGGAAAGAGAAGGATAGGTAAAAAACGGATCATTGATCTATCCACTAATCAGGGTATTACTTCCAGAGAAAGCCAGGTTAAATCTTTCAACGAAAGCTCAAAACTCTATCGTCATTTAATGACTACGGTCAATGTGCTCGCGATCGGCGTAAACAAAAGCGGAGTAGAAGTGCTCCGCCAAGCAGTGCAGACGCCAGATGGGTTTACGTTAGATATCGAAAACTGGAAGGATTATGTTCCGGCCATTCGAAAAAAAATAATAAAGGAACTCATGGCGGTTTGAAAAGTAGTCACGTCTTAAAGGGAGTCCCCGGGCTCCCTTTAACGATTTTTTAATTCTGTCAATTTAACTTTGCATAAAGCTTGCAGGTTTCTCCAGAAAGGGAGATTATTTCAAAATGAGTAAGGATTTAGACGAAATATACCGCGAGTACAAATCTAAAATAAAATTGCCAAAGCAAAAATTTTATCGCAAATTTTTGCTTTGTCCGGTCGGAGGAATCGGGGCCGGAAAGACGACGGTTATAAAGCCGCTCGCCGAAAAGCTTGGAGTCGCGCGCGTTTCTACAGATGAGGTCCGGGAGCTTTTAAAAGCGAATGGACGCGGTTATGATGGCGATAAAGATATTGCGGCCAGAATAGTTCGCGATTTGCTCCAAGAAGGATATAGTATTGCGCTGGACGGAAATTGCGGAAGTCCCGATGCTCTGGAAAGAATTCAGGGAATTGTAAAGGATTTTGCGCCTGAAGTTTTCTGGCTGCATGTTGCTCCGCCAGAGAAATTTATTATTCAGAAGTTAAAAAATTATAGGCATACCTGGCTTTTTAGTAGCGGAGATGACGCGGTTGCGGCATATTTTAAATACAAAAAAAATAATGGCGATTTCAGTAATTTAAAGCTTCCATACATCTATACTTTTGATACATCCAGAGAGGACTTGCCCGAGCAAATCGACGAGGCGGCGTCATTGATTTGTAAAAAGTTAGAAAAATAAAAAAAGCCTCCTCAAACCGGCGCCGCCTTGTTTTCATTGCTCTCTGCTGGTTGTATTATGGATATATTAATGTAGCTATAAAAAATGGAAATTTTTTCTTCCTTTCTTTTTTATTTAACATCGAGCCTTTTCGGATTTATAGGCCTGCCTGTTACGTCACGAATTATCCAGTCAAGAAAACTTGCGCTAAGCGCGTCCAAGCTTATTGGACTCGTAATTTTCGGATATCTCATTTGGATTTTTAGTTTTTTCAGATTGCTCGATTATCAGAACAGGGGATTGATTTTGGCTTTATTTTTCGTTTTTATTTTCTGCGGGGTTTTTATTATATGGAAATTCCCCGTAAGTTCATTTAAATCCGAAGCCTCCCTCCAGCCAAAGAAAAAAAAGCTTCCCGCGAAGCCCTCTCTTTTCAAGGAAATTTTATGGATCGAAGTTATTTCAATTCTGCTCTATTTTTTTTATTTATGGGTAAGAAGTCATAACGCGGGAGCAAGTAATACCGAGCATTTTATGGACATGGCGCTTTTGAGCTCTGCCGGAAAAACCAACTATTTTCCTTTTATTGATCCGTGGTTCGCTGGGAAATTAATCAATTATTATTACTATGGTTCATATTTAATAAGTTTGATTTCGAACCTTGCTCAAGTCAGCTATTTGCTCTCGTATAATTTGGCGCTTGGTCTAATTTTTACCCAGTCAGCGCTTTTATCCGGAGCCTTGGCGTACGCGATTACCGGACTTAAAAAATGCGCGGCTTTGGCGGGTTTTCTGGTGACGAGCGCCGGGACTTTGTTTTTTGCCGCGTGTACGCTCAAGGGCGCTTTAGCGACTCCAGCAACAGTTTGCAGTTACGCGTCATCAACCAGATTGTATACGCCTTCGTATATTATCAATGAAATTCCATCATATAGTTTTACTGTGGGCAATCTCCACGCGCATCTGCTTGCCCTGCCTTTTTTTATTTTATTTTTGATTTTACTTTACGCCGCCTCGCTAGAGGTAAGGCCGAGACTTTGGAGTTTTATTTTGCTGGGTTTTCTTGCCGCGACTTCAGGAATGATTAACGCGTGGGATTTGATAACTGAATCAGCCCTTTTTGCCTCGCTTGTTATTTTTAAGATTTTTCAAACAGCGATGTCTGTTGAAGAGAAGAACGTGAAATTAAATCAAATTAAAAAATGGATTTTGTCAGGTTTTTTATTTGCGGGCGCCGCGGCGATATTTATTACGCCAAGCTTAATTAACTTCTCAAGTCCTGTTTTGGGACTTGGATTTATCCCCTCGTATGTAAGCCGGTATAATCTGCAAAATGTGCAGTATCCGACACCAATTATGGCGCTTTTGGGAATATGGGGAATTTTTCTTGCGGGAATTTTTCTTGCGCGAAAAGTTAAAGAAAATTACGCCGAGAGTTTTTTGTTTTTGCTTGCTTTATGTTTTGTTTCAATCGGAATTTTAGCTGGAGTTGAACTTTTTTTTATTGAAGATATCTACAGTATTTCAAACCCACCGTATTTTCGCGCGAACACGACTTTTAAATTTGGATTTCACGCGTGGGTGATGCTTTCGATTCTTTTTTCGGTTTTAGTGGCTTCATTTTATAAATTACAAAGACGAAGTTTTTTTGCGATTGCCGGAAAATTTTTATTCGCGTTTGCTGTTTTGTCGGGCGTATTTTTTACGTATCAGGGATCGCGACAATATTTTTTCGCGAATGCGGACTCGAGAACTTTGGACAATTTTAGTTGGTTTAAAAAAATTAGCGAATCTGATTGGGCGGCTGTCCAGTTTATAAACCGAAAGATTCCCGGGCGGGAAGTAATTGCTGAAGCCGTAGGGGACAGCTATACGAATTTTAGCCGCATCAGTACGTTTACGGGCATGATTACTCCAATGGGCTGGAAAACTCATGAATGGACTTGGCGGTTTGACGGGAAAAAAGCAAAAAATGCTCCAATTGGAGAGACTGTAGAAACCGGATGGGGTGTTGTATCTTTAACCGCCGGAGACATCGGTTTGCTTTACTGGACTTCAGATTTAGCTCTGGCCAAAAAGATTATTGATAAATACGGCATCAAATATATTTATGTCGGAGATTTGGAGCGCTCAACTTACTCGAATTTAGACGAGCAGAAATTTTTCCAACTGGGCCGGGTGATTTTTGAATCAAAAGGAGCAAAGCTCTTTAGTCTTTGACTATTTTTTAATTGAGTGTTAGTTTTTAAATAAAGTTCTTATTTGAAATCGAGGAGGGCTATTGAAATGAGTGACCAAAGTCTGAAAGCGGCCGTGCGAAGAGAAATCTTGCGGGTTCGAAACCTTTACCTTCTAAAGGTGGATGATAAAGCTATTGAGGGAATCGCCGATCAGCTTCTTGCCGCGCATGATAATTACGGCAAAATTGAGGCTAAGGGTGTGAAGGTGAAGGGTGATTTTTCGTGCGGAAGTTGCGGCCATAGTACGCTTTGTGCCTTGGCCTGCAATGTAAGTGATTGTGTGGAAAA
>Ga0209541_10015618_pt1 | contig 11320 bp, 18 predicted proteins | sample RifCSPlowO2_01_FD_184027 | JGI IMG/M metagenome (GOLD analysis project Ga0209541, IMG submission 184027) | Groundwater microbial communities from Rifle, Colorado - Rifle CSP2_plank lowO2_0.1 (SPAdes) (version 2) | ecosystem: Environmental > Aquatic > Deep subsurface > Groundwater | place...
ACAGTTTCTAAAAAAGATCTAGAAAGAGAAGGTCTTTTTAAAAAACACGCAAACATTGTCGTTAATACAGATGATTCAAATCCAGAGAGAATGATTGATGAGATGTTGTTTAAAATTATGGAGATTAGGAAACAAAACATTTTATAAATTGCTATATTTTTGCACCACCAGATACATAAATTTATAAAGATATATTGGGAATTTTTAAAATGCGTTCTGTGAAAAGAAGAACTAAATTGAAAGCGTTTATTAGCAAGGCTACTGAAAGAAACAATAAAATAAGTGATTTAATACAATACTTTGAGAGATTAATAAGTTTATCAGATAAAGATAATAGGCTTTTAGCCGCTAATGGATATTTTGAGGGTAAGGGCATAATCATTGTCGGTGGCGACACTAGCGCCGAATATGGTAATATAGAAAAGGATCAAGTATATGCAAAAATAAAAGATGCTGAAAAAATCCTGTGGGATAAATTTAGGAAGTTTAATGTCGGTAGAAATAATTTTACAGCTCGGATATATAGGTGGGCATTAGAGCCACAAAAATGGCTGTCTAAAATGAGAGATAGGTCCATGACTGAAAAAGAATATAGTATTTTCTCAAAATTAGATGTAGAAGGAGTTGCTAATCTAATTTACAATATGTATTATGACTCAAAGGGTAACTACACAAGCAATGCTAGAAATTTAGAAGGAGTTATTCAGCAAGAACTTGTAGGATAATCATTTTATTAATCATAACTTTTATAAAGCACTTTTATCTTGAAATTCCAACTGCGAGTTAACGCGTTTAGCAGGGAATAATATTTCTCTGCCTAATTTAAGGGAAGTTGATGGTCAAGAAACCACAGGTGTCTTACCATGAAAAGTAAAACAAAAATTGCAAGGCAAGTTAAAAGAAAGACAAATCCAGAAGTAGTTGAAACTGTTTTGAATGCAAAAAGAAATGATGGCTGGAGAGAAGTTGCAGAAATTCTTTCATCTCCAAGAAGAATTAGAATCGCTGTGAACCTAGACAAAATAAATAAAGAGTCAAAAGATGGTGAAAATGTTTTAATTCCAGGAAAAGTTCTTTCACAGGGAGAAATCAGCAAAAAAATAAAAATAATCGCATTAAACTTTTCAAAAACTACAGAGGAAAAATTGTTAAAAACAAAAACTGACTTTTCAAGAATTAGTGATGAAATTAAAAAAAATCCTAGTGCAAAGGGAATAAAAATTTTAAGATGACAAAAATAATCGACGGTAAAGACGCTGTTTTGGGAAGGTTGGCAACTTATGTGGCAAAAGAGGCCATGAAGGGAGAAGAAATAGTAATATTAAACAGTGAACAAGTTATTATAACTGGAAATAAAACACAAATAAAAAAAGATTTCCTGGAAAAAAGAACAAAAATCGGAAGCGGACAAAAAGGTCCAAAGTATTCAAGAAGCAGCGACAAAATTGTGAAAAGAGCTATAAGGGGGATGCTTCCAAATCATCGCCATGGAAGAGGAAGAGATGCATTCAACAGAATAAGATGTTATGTCGGAATTCCTGAAAAATTCAAGGAATCAAAAAAAATAACTTTTGAAGAAAATGAAAATAAACATATAAAAATTGGAGAAATATTCAAATAAAATGGAAAGTAAAATAGTCACATCAGGAAAAAGAAAAAGAGCTATTGCAAGAGCTGTATTGATAGGGGGTTCTGGAAAAGTAAAAATCAACAGAATTGATTACAACACTCTGCATTTCTTTGACAAACTTAAAATTGAGGAGCCGTTAAGAATTGCAAAAAATATTATTGGGAATACTGATTTTGATGTTAATATAAATGTGAAGGGAGGAGGAAATAAAAGCCAGATTGAAGCGGCAAGGCTTGCTTTGGCTAGAGCAATAGTAAAATTTTCAAATTCAAAAGATTTGATAGAGGCTTTTTTAAGATATGATAGAAGTTTGTTAGTTGCAGATGTTAGAAGAAAGGAAACTTACAAGCCAGGAGATAGTAAGGCAAGAAGGAAGCGTCAAAAGTCATTTAGATAAATAAACGCTGTGGTGATGTCGTCCGAAAGAAAGAGGCAGAAGTCATTAAGGTAGTTTTAAAAATTATTTTTGTATATCATAATCATGGGAGAAAGAATAGAAGCATTGATGAGGATTATTGTTACAATCGTATCTGGAATTATTTTATCTGTTTGGAAATGGTTTGTAACAGTCTTAATCGTGATAAATTTCTTCTTCACTTTGTTTGCTGGAAGAAGATTGAAAGAAGTTGCGGAACTAAGTGAAATCTGGAACACTCAATGGTATATTTTCCAGAGATATATAATATTTGTATCTAACAAAAGACCTTTCCCATTTAGAAAATTGGAAAAAAGCATGAGCAAGTATGAGCATAACCTACATAGCAAACATAGTAAGAATTAAAGAGAAAGCTTTTTGAATAGGGAAAAATGTCTTATTCTATGAAAAAAATAAGCGATTCTGTTTTAATAACATTAATAATTGTTTCAGGAATTGTTTTAGTATCACTTATCGGAATTCTTTACATGAATTCTACCGGTTTATCTAATACAATAAGCTCAAATGGTTTTGCATCGATAAAAGTCATGCCTGATTTAGTTTCTGTTTATTTCACAGTACAGACTTATGGAGAAACAAGTTCTGAAGCAAGCAGTAAAAACGCAGACATTGTTACCTCAATGAAGAATATTTTTGAGACAGAAGGCTACGAGAAAGATGAAATAAAAACGCAGAGCTTCAGCATTTATCCAGAGTATGATTATTCAGGTTCAACTCCTAAGGTAACGAGATATGTTGCTTATCATTTGATAAAAATTGAAGTTTCTGCAGAAGATAAAAGTAAAATCGGCAGGGTCATTGACGCAGGAGTAAATGCTGGAGCCGGAATCAGCTATATAAATTTCGAGTTGAGCCAAGGAAATGAAAATTTCTACAAGGCCGAAGCAATAAAGATGGCGACGCAGGATGCAAAGGCAAAAGCAGAAGCTCTTGCTGAGGGTTCTGGAAATGAATTAGGAAATTTGGTTTCAATTTCAACGAGTGATTTCTACTACCAACCATGGCAAGTTTTTGTTTCTGAAACAGGAAGAGACGTGGGTGCAGCGAAGGAATCCACGAGCATAACCCCAACTGACCAAGAAGTCACAGCGAGTGTAACAGCTGTTTTTAGGATGAAGTAAGTTTTATTTAATCCTTAATTTCTCCAACTTATTCTGAACATGATTGAAAAGTGTTGGGGAAAGAAGAGGTTGGTGCGTTCCTGGGTGAGTTTGACCGTCGAATTTTATTTTCCCGAGATATGTTTGATTTGTTAGAACTTTTTTCAAACCATTGACACTTAAATTGTATTTTTTTGCCAATTGTGTTAGACTTGTGTTGTTGTTTAAAAAATCCTGGAAAATTTCCTGAACCATGTAGGAATCTTCTTTTGGAATTAGTTTTTTGTCCTCGATTTTGTATCCTAAAGGTGCACGAGAAACCAAACCTCCGTCGCGGGCTTTTTTGTCCATTGAAAATTTAGTTCTTTCTCCTGTTACGTTTCTTTCAAATTCAGCGAAAGCAGAAATAATGTGAAACATTAGCTTTCCTGACGCAGATGTTGTTTCAATTTTATCCTGAAGGGAAACAAAATCAATTCCCCAATCTTTCAATAACGCGATTGTTTCAATCAAATCCTTTAAACTTCTCGAAAATCTATCAAGCTTGTATGTGAAAATCGCCTGAAATTTTCTCACTTTTGCGTCTTCAAGCATTTCTTTCATTGCCTGCCGACCTTTGATGTCTTTTGCGGATTTTCCTTCATCTTTGTAAATTTTCAAAACTTCGTAACCCAATGCAGAGGCGTAGTTTTTCAGCGCTTCTTCTTGGGCTGAAAGCGAGATTCCCTGTTTCGCTTGATCTTCTGTCGAAACACGAATGTAAATTGCTGCGAGTGGTTTTGTCATTTTAGAAACTCCTTGTATCTTGGATCATCTCCAGGAATTTGCAAAATTTCTTCAAGATGCTGGACAATTTTTTCCAATGCCTTATCGCGCGCTGTTCCCCTTGTCATTTTCCCTCTTTAAACGTGAACTTAGGGCTTACCTGGGTAGGTTCACGTTCTTTTAGGGTGCCCTAAGTTAATAAATATTTCGGCTTTTTAGAAGGTTGAAGGTAATTTATAGGAATTAATTCAAATAAGTCTTGTATTTCTTCGGACAGGAAGCCCGTAATATCTATCTCCTGCAAAGAAAAGTTTAACTGTAATAGAATGACCACTATCAATTGGAGAAAACCTTGCATTAACAAATGCCAAAATATTTTCAGATTGCATTTTTTCTGTTATGTCATATTATTGACTTCCTGAATTAGCAGGACTTTCTCTTAAAAAATCTAAATCTAAAATTTCTGTTTCAAAGCCTTTCAGGTCTTCATAATCCTTTTTTGTTCTAGGAAATATTTCTATCATAAAAATCCAAGAAAAAATTAGTTTTTAAATTTTGTAAATCTTTGTGCACTTAGCTTACCTTAGTTAATATTTTTGTTCTTGGATTTCACGGAGGATTTCTTCTTTTTTTGGGGTCCATCTACTTAAAACAACTATACCCACAACTGCTATAAAAGTTGTGAGGATTGTTGTGTAAAGGATTCCTAAAATTTCCGGGGCTGGGAACTTAAAAAAATCAACGATATGTGAAGCATAGTTTACGATTGTGTCTCGCCAGACTAATGCAAGTAGGAAACCAAACGCAGCCATCACTGCAGTCATAACTTGTTTCCTAGCCTCCTGTTCAAAAACCTTTATTGATTTAAGAGAAAGATCTACGGCGAACCTCGTTTTTTCTTTCTCCTTATCCAACTCTTTTTTCAGTTTGTTTATTTGCTGTTCCTGAATTTCATCTACAACAGACTGTTTTACAAGTTCATGCTTCAATTCTGTGATTTGTTTTTTTTCAGACGCCATTTTTAAGGGGAAAGGGAATTTAGGTTTATTATTAAACATTAATAATAATTTTTGAGGAGTAATTTTAAGAAAAATGTAAAAAATTTTCCAATTTTTGGAAAACATTCACTTATCTACCCTTAATTCAAAGTCAGAAATTTATGCAGTTTTACAATTTATCGACGTTTTAAAGGTGTTTAAGTTGTTTAAATCAGTTTTAAACAGCTGTTCAAAGTCATTTTTTAGCAAAAAATCAGGAAATTTGGCTTAATTTTTAAGGTATTTTTTAACGGCTTTTTACTATTAAAAATGATTTTTTAGCGTCGAAGACAAAAGATTTTTAAATAACGTTTCATAAAAAACACTATGTTTTGGCCGTTTTCTGGAAAAAAAGAAGTAAAGAAAGTTAGGGATGAAATTAAAAATAGTTTTGATTTAGTGAAAAAAGACATTAATGATATGGGAAATTGGATTAAACACCTGAATTCTGAGAAAGAGTCTCATAAAAATGAGATCTCTGAAATAAAAGATGTTTTATCGACGATAGAAGAAGAGTTGGAATCAATAAAAGACCATCTATCGCTGACAAACAATCTTCCAAAAAAGAGGTTGTTTAAAACAGGTGAACAGATATTTGGTAAACAAACAGGTGTTCATGCTGTTCAAACAGCTGTTCAAACAGCTGTTCAAACACCAAATTTTAATGATTTTTCATCAAATGAAAGATTGATACTCTGGACTTTAATAAACACAGACTTAAAATTAAGTTATGAGGACATTGCTTCTTTATTAGGTAAAGAAAAGTCAACTATAAGGGGGCAGATAAACTCTATAAAACAGAAAAGTGAAGATATTTTAGAGGAAATAGCAGAGAAAAATGGTAAAAAGAGGATGTTTATACCTGAAGAAATCAAAAATAAACTCCTGAAAAAGCCAAAAGTGAGAGTTAGAAATAAAAGAAAAGATTAAAAAATGGATTAAAAATGAATGCTAGAAAACTAAAGTGAGTGAATAATAAAAAAGCCTTTTTTAAAGCTTAAAAATGAGAAATTTTGGCTTTTAAACAAAATGAGATATAGTGAAAACTTTATTCGGTTAAACGGTTAATTTGTAAGAATCTCGTTATAAATCCCTTAATTGGAGGATTGTTTGAAGAGTTGTGACTTTCTTGAGGTTTTGTGCTATAGAGAGTCTTATGTTCTTGTTATTTATCCTTTGTTTTTCAATAGGAATTCCTTTTTTTATGAGTTTGCCGATGTAGTCTCTTATCGAACTTTCTGTTAACCCAAGCTCGGTTGAAATCGTTTTGTAGTCGACAAAGCCTATTTCTTCATCTAATTTGTATAGTGTCGAGAAAATGAGAAATTCTTGATCTGTAAGCCGTTTGAATTTTAGTCTTATTTCCTTTTTTACAGAGTCCAGAGAGTCTAAAATCTCTGCGGCAGAGTCAATTATATTGGTATTTTTTATGTGTCTGTCTGTCTGTTGGTTTGTCTGTCTGTCTGTTGGAACCCCTTCGTTTCCTATGGAAATCCCTATATTTTTGGTTTTAAAAGGCTTAAAAGACTGTCGATGTGTTGGAATATGTGTTGGAGATGCTGGATTTTTAGAGTTTTGTGTTGAGTCTAAAAAATCCTTTATTTGACTTATTTCTCCCATAATACTAGATAATTCTGAGTTTATTGAGGACAATTCTAACATAAGAAAATCAATGTCTTCTTTGACTTTTTTAAAAGCGTCTTTGATTTGATCCATTTTCGTTTTTTATCAGATTAAAAGACTATAAAAATTTGTTGGCTTGGTGTTGCTTATATATTTTGTAGGCAGAGTCACTTAACCTCCATCTAGACCTTTTGATATATTCAACTCCCTTTGGATTTTTTTTTATTTCAATCACAAGTTTTCTTTTTTTTAAATCTTCAAGAATTTTCTTTATGAACTCTTCGTCCCTCGCAATCTCCTCTGCAACATGTGATGTAAACATTGGCTTATGTGAAGAAAAAAGCAAGGCAAGGATTTGTTCTGCTATCTTATCTCTTTTTTTGTCAGATATTTTCATAAATGAATATCCAAACAAAGTTATATAAATTTTAGGTTAGAGGTGCTCTTTCGCTACAAGAAGGTACATTAATTTCTCAAACGATGTTGAAAGCTTGTAATTTTTCTCTTTCCAATTTTTATTTATCCAAAGGGACTCATAAACAGAATCTCTGGGATTTATCTTTGGCTCTCCAACAAGATCTGCAAAATAACATCTTAGTTCAATATTTCCAGGGATATCATCTCTTTGGGCATTTATAGTGGCAAAATATCATAAGGTCTTATTTTGGATTCCATATTTATATTTGGATATTAGAAAAATTATTTGCTATCCCTTGCAGTAGGAAGAGGGATATGTATTGGAATGTTCAACTCGTCTTCAAGCTGGACTGCGCGAAGGTTTGATTTTTTAAGTATAACATTAAATATCAATATTTTGTATTCTTCAGGGACTTTTTTATTTTTCCACCTTTTCATAAACTCTTTTGTCACTTTTTGTTCAACCATGAGAATCATTGTTCCAGAAAGGGAAATTTTTGCAATGTCTGGAGAGTAAGTCAAGTCATAATTAAAACCCAGCTCTAAAATGTCGTCTTTTGTCTGAAATGGGCTTTGCGACTTTATTTGCTTAACACTGGCTATAGAGATATCGTTATGTATCTTCATATTCTCAAACTTATCTGACTTCTTCTCAACACTGATTTTGTTAAAGTTGAAACCTATTACTTTCATTTTACTTATTAAGAAAAGGCATTTTTAAATTTTTGTTTATTAGTTGTTTCTGGGTGGAAGAAGAAGCACTTTCTTTTGTTGATTTACCTATTAATTCACCTATTAATTCACCTATTAATTCACCTATTAATTCACCTATTAATTCATAATACCTTACATTAAGTCTTGCGTCATTTTCAACCATTTTGATAAGAATTCTCCCTTTATATTAAATCTTCCTCTGAAACAACTATAAAATCGCCAACAGCAATTATTGAATTGTAGGGAATAAGCATCTCGTTTGAGTTTGTTTTTTCCAAATTAAGGTTCTTTGTGTAGAGTGTTGAATCTTTAACAATAATATTTATCACTTCTCCAGAACCTGTTTCAAAAGTAAGGTCTTTAACAAACCCCATTCTTTTACCTTCTTTTGTTACAATCATTTTCCCTGCAAGCGATGTATATGGGTTCCTTTCTGGCATTTTGTAAAAATCACCTTGTTTTTATTTAATTTTCTGAAGTAGCTCACAAACCAGAACAACTTTGATAAGGCTTCATTCGAAAAATTCCTGGCTTTAAATTTTATAGCTTTGTCATCATTAAAAAATGATTTTGAATGCCTAAAAACTTCAACAGGAAAATATGCATTGCAGTAATTGCCTGCATCATGCTCGCTTATAATCATGCTGCCATGATGCTGCAGTGGATCTACCTTATAAAAAAAATATCTCATTAAGTACATCTTGTCCCTTAATTCAAGCAGTTTTTTTGGGTTTTCTATAGTCTCTCTTGAAATAATTGCCAATGTATCCACATCGCTCCAGCCTTTTACATAGTCTTTTGTGGCAAAACTTCCATGAAGATAAAACCCTGCTAAATATTCCCTTAAATATCTATTAGCATAATCTTTTAATTCATTCAAAGGGCTTAAGTAGCCTAAATCTGATTTTCCATAGGAGTCAATGTCAAACTCTTCACATTTAGACTTATTAATTAATCTGGGACTTCTAGTTTTTATAGATGAAAAATCTTGATATAGGCATGACACTATTTCAGCAAAATTTTTGCCGCTTATACTGCTCCTGTACTTTCCGATGCTGTCATTGAAGCCATAGCCATGGCTATTCAGCAAAACTGCTATTTTTTTTAATCTTTTTATTTTGTTGATATTTTCGCTAGAAATGTCATTGATAAATGGATAAAATATAAACCCTTTATGCGAGAAACCGCCGTTTAAAAATGAGTTTAGAACAGCATTTAGCTCATTTTGCAAGAATCTTAGGGCATAGCCAACCGGGATATTGCTGGTGTTATCTACGTAATATTCAGGCAATATGCTTCCAGTCTGGGATTCTTCATCCCAGTCCAAATAAAACTCATACAGCTTTTTGTATTTTTTCATTTTGAAATATCTTTTTGATTATCCTATAATCCTCTTTGTCAAATGTTTTTAAAAATAATATTGTAATAAAATAAGCTACGGCAGAGAACATAATTGTTAAGACCAGTCCAAAGTTCACGAATCTGATAATCAAAAACATTACAAGTGCGGCTATAAATGGCTTAGCCAAAATGCTACTAAAATTATAAAAATACAGGTTTTTTGACACATACCAATAATAGATAATGAACAGGAATATTTCAGTTATAAAAGTTGACCAGGCAGCGCCAACATAGCCTATTTTTGGTATCAACATGAAATTTAATAATATGTTAAAGCCAGCTGTTGCGCCTTGGCCAAGCATTCTGCTGTCCTGCTTGTCTATAGATGACAAAACAGTGCCGAGAAGAAAATTTATGAATTTTACAAATAAATACAGGGATATTATCTTAAGTGCAATTACAGATTCAGAATAGGCTTTGCCATACAGGAAAAATATTATCCTTCCGGCAAGCAGATACAGCCCAAATGAAATTGGAAGCCCGATGATGTAAAGGTATTTGAAAGACCTCTCATACAGTGTGCTTAGCTCTGTTTTTGATTTTTCAAAGTACCTGGAGAGAACAGGGTAAATGGCGTTTGTATAAACTGTTGGTACGAACAACAGTGCTAATGCAATATTATAAGCCGCGCTATAAATTGCAACTTCCGCATCGCCTCTGAGCTTTGAGAGCATAACGCTCCCGATAAAAAAATAGATGCTGCCAAAAACAAAGGCAAGCCCAAAAGGAAGGGCTTTTCTTAATAAATGTTTAATGAATCGGTAGTTGACTGCTGCCCTTAACTTGATAAATTTCTTTAAAGCAATAAAAAAGCCAATGAAAATTATAATCATTTCAACAAAAACAAAAGTATAGCTGAATGCGAACAACCCATAGTCATTGAACAGCACATAAAGACTTGAAAAAGTCAATAAAATCATCTTTAATACCTTCAGCAATGCATCATAAGCCATCATTTCAAACGCCCTGAATAAGGAATAGAATAATTCAGTAAAGCTTAGAAGTATAGTAAATATCCAAATTATATAAACAACTTTTTTTGTGTCGTGAGGATAATCGAGGGCATTTAAAGCAGCCACAATAATGAAATAAGTAATAAAAGACAGCAAAACCTTGACGGCAAATGCGTTGACAAAATACTTGCCTGCCTGCTTTCTGTTCCTTGAAATTTCCCTTATCAGCAATGTGTTAATCCCCAAATCAGCGAGCACAACAGCTATCAATGACAGAGATAATGCAAAGCTGAACTTGCCAAAATGCTCTTTGCTTAAAATCCTTGCAGCATAGAGCATTATCACAAACTGCAGAACTTTTGACACTACTTCCGCAGCCCCCAAATACAGTGTGTTTTTATAGATTCTTCTTGCTGTTTCCATTGCCAAAAGTCAATTTATAAACATATAAAAATGTTTGCCAAACAACAAAATTTATATACGATTTACCTAAACTTGGAGTATGAAAAATGTGCTTGTGATGACATCAACTTTTCCTAGATGGAGGAATGACAGCACACCCTCTTTTGTATTTGCATTGTCAAATTCATTGGCTGAAAATTATCAAATCGTGGTATTGGCACCCCATGCTTACAGGGCCGCAGAAAAAGAACGTATGGGTAACTTAAAGGTGTACAGATTCAGGTACTTCTTTCCGAAATACCAGAAAATGGCATATGGCGCCGGCATGCTCCCAAATATCAAAAAAAGCTTTCTTGCAAAAATCCAGCTGCCTTTGTTTTTATTTTCACAGTTCCGGAAAGTTAAAGACCTGATTGAAAAAGAAAAGATAAGCTTAATCCATGCCCACTGGATTATTCCGCAGGGATTGATGGGAATATTACTGAAGAAAAAATATAAGCTGCCCTTGATTGTTACAATCCATGGAAGCGATTTGTTTGCTTTTAAAAACAAATTTTTTAGGCGCATCCAAAAAATTGTAGTTGAGAACGCTGATATGGTCACAATTAACAGCAGGACAGCCGAGAAGGAACTTCTTTCAAGATTTCCGGAAATAAAAAACAAGGTAACTTTAATTCCAATGGGCATAGATACAACTATATTCAGGCCGAAAAAAGTTAAGAATAAATTTAAAGAATACAAAAATGACAAAATAATACTTTTTGTAGGCAGGCTTAATGAGCAGAAAGGCGCAGAGTACCTGATTAAAGCAATGCCTCATGTTGTCTCTCAAGTGGCAAGAT
>Ga0209541_10015619_pt1 | contig 11319 bp, 10 predicted proteins | sample RifCSPlowO2_01_FD_184027 | JGI IMG/M metagenome (GOLD analysis project Ga0209541, IMG submission 184027) | Groundwater microbial communities from Rifle, Colorado - Rifle CSP2_plank lowO2_0.1 (SPAdes) (version 2) | ecosystem: Environmental > Aquatic > Deep subsurface > Groundwater | place...
ATGATGCGCGTGGTGCTGGGAAGACACTTTGTGTTGGACGCCATTGCGGGAATTTTACTCGGCTTGGTGTTGGGACAAGTTGCGGTGTGGGTGACGCGGGAATGGTACGCGCATCATTTCAAGTTATCCAAAATCGAGGATGCGATCGGAGTCGTGGCCCTGGTCGGAATCGCGCTGGTGGTCATGGCGTTCGTCGAAGCCCCTGCGGTCTTGCTTGCGGTGCTCGGATATTACGCGGGTTTTTTTCTCTTCAAAGAACTTGAGATCCGACAAACACCGCTTTCACTTCCGAAGCAATGGATCAAAATCGGCTTTGGAATGGGCGTTTTGACGGTCATGGCCGGCATTGCCGTGATGGCATTGAATGGTTTCTTTCAATTGGGTCTTTTTTTGGTAAGCGGTTTTTGGGTGTCGTTTTTGTTCCCCTGGATTGTGGAAAAAAGCTTTTTTAAGAAAACGGCTGTCAAAAAAAAAGAGTTGGACGTCTAAAAAAGCCTTATAAAACGCAAGGTACAAAAAATAAGTGATAACCCCATTTTGGGTCCCGCCTTAGCATAGTAGCTAATGCGTCCGGCTGTAGAAGAGCCTTTTTTTCTCGAAAAAAAAGCCTCGGGAAAAAAAGGAAATGACTGGTCGAAAAAACCAGAGAAGCCAATTTGGTTTGGCTGCTGCATTTTTGCGGCTACCGGAAGATCCCCAGTGCAACTCTGGGAGGCGGGATTACACATTCAGTGCAAGTCCGATACTTATTTATTCAAGAACAGTTCTATTTGAGCAATGAAAGGGAGTTTAAGTAGACTGAAAGCTAAATTGCAAAAGACTCCTTTCGAGGGTCGTATTTCGCCAAGGGCGGAGGACAATATTGCCAATTTGAAACGGCAGCGCAGCTTTCGTGATGAGGAGACCAAAAGAGCATACCGTGCAGGCAACTATTTTGGCGGCGGAGCGGCATTTATTGGAAATATTATTCGAAATCCTGATTTTCGAACCGGAGTCACCCAAATCATTGCTGCAGCTACAGCGGTTGGGATGTTAAACGAAGCCAGAGCTTTTTCAAAATGGAGAAACGAAGTCCGAGAAGCGACAAAGGAAGTCCGGACAGGCTTAGCCGAAGAGGCAAAACAAAACGAACCGCTGCGCAGGTTCTTAGGCGAACACCGTTACGTGATCATCAACGGATCGGGCCGGATTGTCGGAACCGATGCCCAACGCCCACTTGGTATCGGATATATTCGCCTTGAAACAGGCCATATTCTTGGGACACACGTCCCGCTGGAGCGAACTGTTGGACGCGTCGTCAAAAAGAAATGGATTCAGAAATTACAAGGACTCAAAGCACGAGGGAGACCAAGCAAACGAGAACTTGAGGCCGAAATCCGAAAACGAGTACTGGCCTCAGGAATCGTGGAACGCTTAGGCGTTAATTTGGATGATCTTTCTTCATGGAAAAGCATGCCCGCAAGGGACATACGCACTTGGAACGAATTCATGGAATCCACCCGTGCACAGACCGCTAAAGAAAAATCGATCCAATGGGCGCTCCGACAGATGAGAATCCGGGAAAATCAAAACAAAGCACGAAAAGCATTGGACCAGATTATTGAGCGTCGCTGGCTAAAAGACGCGCAAGGAGTAAGCCATGTGATTAAGCGCGATCGGGTATTGATCAATGCATTCAACGACCTCGACACATTGCTTGGCAAAAGAAGAAGTCGCCAGTTGATTCGCTTGTTTTCCAAAAAGCTCACTCGGTCGCTTCTTGCGCTTCCATTCACTACACCCAGTCAAAACACACAGTAGTAAAGCCAGCCAGCATTGATACAGCGTCCAGCCGTAAGAGTTGCGCTGGCGGCGTAACCTCGGGAGGCGGGATTGGTATTTGACTGCAAGTCCGAAGTCGAAAGACTCTTTTCACACCTTGAGGTTCTTGAAATCTTGCATAGTGTCGTCCCCCTTAATTCAAAACAAGGGAGAGGTTATTTGCGTCCGTTTTAGCTAAGTGGCTCGCGACAGCAAAGGCACCGTATTCTCCGTACACTAAAAAATAATTCAGGTTCTCTTCGTCATCAAAGCGTCCGTCTCTTAGCCGATTGTAAATCGTATTGAGTTCCACACTTTTTGCATAGGAGTACAACGTTTTTCGCGCAGCGTCTGGATTTTTATTTAGAATTCCGTTTTTAACGGCGAAGTAAATCAAGAAAAGCACGATGTTCACGATCGCAGATAGGATGAGAACAATCATGCCAGCGGTTGGGATGCTTGGCAACCCAAAGAACCCGAAGAAAAAAGATGCAAAAAGCACTAAAAAGAGCAGAAAAAATCCGATAAGCACGTTCATTACCGCAATGACCATTAATGCAGACTTGAGGACGAAATTTCCATTCATTAAGTAAATCCCATTGTTTACCCCAAAATCGGCAGTCCGTTTCCATTTGGCGAACATTTCTTCCACCGTTTTTTCTTTCAGGAACGCCGCATCCGCCGTTTCTTTTTTGACCTGAATCAAGATTTTGTTTCCAGCCAGATAGAGCGAGACGATGCCTTGATGGTTCAATTTGAGCAGTTCCCCGATAAAGCCGAATCGCGTAGGAAATCCATGTCGGTTCATTTTATTGGAATAATATTCCACTTGCGCAGCCGTAAACGAGCTATTGAGTTCCAAAAAATCTTTCTTCAGGATGTTCTCCTTGATGCGATTGAGGTAATTTTTCAATTTAAAGAAAGCAAACAAGGAAAACGGGAGCAAAAAAATCGTGACCGGTATTGCCAAAAGATACAAGAAAAAGCGAATGAGCCGAATTGCATCCATGACCAGATAAGCAGTAAAAAAGCATAAAATACTTCTTTCAATGGCACAAAGGCCTTTTTCTGGCAACGGTAGATTTTTTAACATTGGCTGGTTATACCAAGGACATGAATAGCAAATTTGTGACGGCAGTATTGGTGATTGCTTTTTTTACTGCGGCTCCATATGTTTTCGCTCAAGCCCCCACTCCAAGCGGGTCTGGAACGAACTCAACCATATGCGCATCGGACATGAACTGTTCCGAAGGCAAAGTGTGCATTGCTGGAGAGTGCACGCTTCCACCCACAAGTGGCGATCCATTACCACCAGATTCAAATGGCGGCGGCACTATTCCAGATGGCAATAATCAATGCTCAAGTGACCTTGATTGCAAGCCCGATGCAGGGCTGATTTGTGTGAACTCGCAATGCGTCATGCGACAGGATGAAGACCAAAACACTCCACCTACTACAGGTGGTGGCAGTACACTTCCTCCGACGCCTTGTGTAGTGAACGCGAACTGTAAGGCTGAAATAGGAGAAACATGCGTAAACGGAGAATGCGTCCTTCCTCCACCGCAGAACCTGCCTCCGACAGCCACAGGTGGCGGAAGAATTTTGGATAGGGATCAATGCGGCTACATCATTTACAATGGAAGTCACGAGGATAAAATCAATATTTTCTTTTTAGCGGAACGGTATACCGACGTTCTTCGCTTTGAAGAGCACATTAGAGCGTATTTAGACGGCAACTCGTTTTTTTCAATAGCTCCTTATTCAGATAACGTGAACCGGTTCAATGTTTTTGCCGTTTTTTTGCAGTCGCAAGATTTCAAATGTACCTGGCAATCTGCAGAACCCGTTCCAGCACCCGCAACTTGTTATCGAGACCAGATCATTCCAATTATCAGTCAACTCTGTTTCAAGTCGTCTCCAACACCGTCGCTGTTAGATAAAAACAAGTCCGTTGTGGTTGCAATGAGCGAAGACTTTTACGGAAGACCGCGAATAGCGGGCTTTGAAGAGGACGTTGTTGCAATGCCCGGCACGCCTCCACGTATCGGCAGCATGATTCACGAGATGGGCCATTATTGGGGAAATTTTGGAGAAGAATACACGGATGTGTTTGTTCCTCAGAGCAGGCGCTTTTATCCCTTCAATCTGGATTCGAATGGTTGCTCCAAATGGTGCTCCGGACAATTGAACACTGCTTCTCCGTGCTATTCTGATTGGGTCTGGTACCAAGAATGCACTGCCCAGATTCCGCTTCCGCCGGAAGACCATGTATCCGAGTGGAACCAGTGTTTTGTAAAATCGTTTAAAGACGGTCGAAATCTTGCCATGTGCAACTTGGGAACCGCTTGTAGAGAAGACACCGGTTGCTATTGGAGCGGAGAATCCATTAGCGATTGGAGAGCCTATCCGGAAGCCGTAATGCGGGGAGGCTATTTATTTGACCAAAAAGGCGTGGGATACGGAAAAATAAATGCAGACTATTTAGCTGCGATGCTTGCTGGACTGGCTCAAGATACTGTCATAATCGAGCCTACAGTTCAAAATGTGAAAACGGAAGCGCGTGGAATCGTTGGAAATGGTTCCGAGGCGCAGCAGGTGAAAATAACGAACAACGGAGAAAATCTACTTTTGACAACCGGGAGCCAAGAAGCAATCGTACAAAATGCGGTTGAGTTGTCTAATCGAAAAATGTTCATTGGAAAAGAATCCAAGAAAGAAGTCAAAGTGATGACCTACGCAGCTCAGAAAAAGGCAGATGGCTTGGGGATCAACTTTTCACCCGTACCCACGCTAAAGGTCTCGGAACAAGAAGCAATTTACTCGTTTACAGGCAAAAAAGAGGGAAAGTTGTTGTTCGTGATTCCTGTATCGCTTGATGTCGAAGCCCAAATTAGCGCTGAAACGGGAGAAGTGACTTCCATGAACCTGCCGTGGTGGAGCTTCTTGGTCAGTTAAAAGGCTGGTTCTGTTTACGTGTTCTCGGAATTATTCTCTTCGGATAATTTTTCCAGATTTCTTGCCCGCGTTAATTGAGCTTCTTCTATCACTGAATTCAGATAAATTTTCTTCTCGTTTTCAAGACTCGTTACTGGCGCCAGCCCTTTGACTGGCTCCAGAACCGAAAGACGCTCAGTGCATTTTTCAATAGCCTCTTTGTAGAACTCGATGCGTTTCTTCTTCTGTCTTTTTCGTACTGCTTAATACATTCCCCCTCAATGAAAGGGAACTTCAAACAATCATGGTTCCAAAGGGGGTTACAGGAAACAGGCATATTCGTGAAGCGGTTAGCCGCTTACTCGAGATTGGCTATTTAGAAGAAGACTCAATTCAGAGAACGGCAATCGTCAAGTGCTCGGATTTTTTTCTGCTTGATTTGGGACCTTACAACTACACACTGAACAAATACGAAATGAAGCTAAAGCGAGGAAGCCTTTTACGCAACGACTCATGACTAAAAATCACCCCTAAATTTATCTAAGACATCATAGTAATTCTGAATGCTAGCGACAAGCCTGAAGAAAGAATCTCACTTAAATCCGGAAAGCCTGTTTTCGCGATTCCTTTGAGCAATGTCGACCAGCCCAGAATCGTGATAACGGTTCTCCAGTCCAGCGTCCACACGTTGTGCAGTATCACGGTGGCCAATCCAAGCAACATGGAAACATACCCTGTGGAAATGACAAACATCTGATCTTCCGTCCGCTGAATGGTTTTGCCCAAAAATTTGGGGCCAAGCGACAGTAAACCCAGGATGACGTACAAAGCGCCAAAAAATTGCGCGAAAAAGGCGGAAATTTTAATGTAGTCGCCGGATGCTGGGCCGGATTCGTTTGATTTTGGAAAAGAGGGTTTCGCTGTCCGCGGCTTTCATGGCTTTGGCTGCGGCGCGAACGTGCGAGTATCGCATGAAAGGAAATTTTTTTCCGATTTGTCGCCATCCGGAAATTCCAAGCAACTGAAAAAAATTAGTCTTGGGACCAAATGCGCGCGTGTAAAAACGCTGCAGATTTAGATGACGATTCGCGGGATTGGATTTTTCGGGAGCGTATTTTCCGGGATACACCAACGCGCTTTTTCCCGTTTTGAAATCGATCGTGTGCCACTCAAGTCCGATCTTCACTTCGGTGGCGAAATGAAACACGGTTTTTCCGGTGTGAGGGCCCGTTAGTTCTTGGATGACCAGACGCGGATCGAGTTTTTGTTGGCGCAACCGAAAAATAAAGGCGGTTGTCAAGTCAAGACACGAGTTCATGTAGTTGACCTGGCGGCTTTCGAGTATTTCTTCTATGCTTCTTCGCCCGAATAAACGGCTGTAGTCTTTTGGATCCCATCGCACCAAGCGCATTTCCCGCTGGATCCATTCGACTTCGTTCAGAACCGATTCAAGGGTTGGTTTTGGCATGACAAAGATAATTGGCAAGAAAAGAAAAATGATTCGGTTGACCGGCAAAAGAAAAAAACGGTCGAGGGGGTTTTTTTTGATCGATTTTCGGTCGGCGGAATCTTCGAAATTGTTCGAAGCGGAGTCAACGGGTTGTTGTGTTCGCCCGGAAACGCGCGTCAATTGGCAAAATACATTTTTCGTCTGACCAACCCGATTTACCGAAGGCAGCTCGCGGAAAGCGTCACGGTCGAATGAAGAAGCATTTTTTACTTGTTTTGAAAAAACAGGTCTTTTAATTTTGAAAGCGCGTTAAGAATTTTGCGCGAAAACGGGTCTTGGGGGGAAAACATCGGTGTGGTTCCTTTTATGTGTCCAAAGTCGTTGATGACGGCGATTCCCTTGTTGGTTTTCGGATCGATTTGGGGGAAAAAAATATCGGGATAATCTCCAAACCCGAATTTTTTGAGGATGCGTTGCTGGCGCAGGGAATCGGAATGGAATTCCAGTTCTTGTTTTTCGGATAAGCGAACCTTGGGCAGGTAATCCGTAATCAAGGCAGGTTTTTTTCCGGATTTTCCGAGCAGTCCGATGTTGGAAACGATGCGAAGACGAAGTTTTTTTTTCTTGTTAAGGGAAATGAGGCGTTTGATTTGCCGAAGCTGTTCGTTGGGGTGTCCCCATGTGCCTTCTTGTTTGAAGACCAGGGGATCGAATTCTTTTACGGTCACGGGGATTTTTGTTTCTTTTTTTTTCCCGGAAAGATACGCGACCGCGCGGTAAACGATGCCTTCGAATCCACGTCCGAGTTTTTGGATTTTTTTGATCCGGACTACGTGGGCGCCGGATTTTTTTCCTTCTTCGGATTCAATGAGTTTCATGGCGAATCTTTTTTCCTTTCCAATCGAAACATAAATTAGGGAACAAAACAAATAAAATATAATTTAGTTATATGCCTGTTGTACAAGAAGACTTTTATTCGAAGCACCCCTATTTTTTGTATGATTTTATCCGAAATCGTGACCTGGGCCGGTCAATTGATCACGGAATTCATTTCAACCGCGGGTTATCCGGGCGTGTTGATTTTGATGGCGTTGGAAAGCATGATTTTTCCAGTGCCTTCCGAACTGGTGATGCCTTTTGCCGGTTTTTTGGTGACCACCGGGCGATTCGATTTGGTCGTCGTGATTGTCGTTAGCGTGATCGGAAGTTTGATGGGTTCTTTTTTATCGTACGCGATTGGACGCGAAGCCGGACTGCCATTCATCCAAAGGTTCGGAAAATACGTGTTCCTGGACGAATCGCATTTGCGGCACACCGAAACGTGGTTTGCAAAAGAAGGGGAAAAAGCGATTTTCATTGGTCGTTTTATTCCGATAGTGCGGCACTTGATTTCAATTCCCGCCGGCGCCGCGCGGATGGATCCGCTAAAGTTCGGTTTTTTTACCTTGCTCGGGGCCTTGGGCTGGAACTCCGCCTTGGCAATTGCAGGGTATTGGGTCGGCCAAAACTGGGCGGAAATTTCGCATTGGTTGGATCTTGTTTCCATCGTGTTTGCGGTCGGATTTGTCGGTGTCATCGGATGGTGGTTTTGGTCCCACTGGAAGAAAAACAACCGCAAAGCGGATTCTTTGATAAAACAGCAAAACCGGGATCGGAAAAAATAAATCCCCCTCACCAAAAAGATTTATAAACATTTTATTCCTCAGTTATACAACGCGATGTTGAATATAACGGAGTATAAAGACACAAAAACCAAGCAAGCGTACCCCCCGTTTTTCAACGACTAAAAAAACCTAGCCATCGGAGGAGTCAAAAAATGGATCGAATGAGCAGACGTTTGAATGAAGTGTTATTCCACAATAACTCGCTATTGTTGCAGGTTATGCGCCGGCGGCGAACCCGGGGAGCGTCGTGAGTAAAGATTTAAATAGATGAAAAAGCATCTTTACCGCATGGATACGCGCGGCCAGGGCGCATTGGAATTCACCGTGCTGATTGCAGCGGCCATTTTGGTGGCCGTGATCGCACTGAATTCAACGACCCAGATCGGTTCCAACCTGGCCGACAATACCCAATCTAATTACGAGCAAGCCCAAGAACAAACCAATGTCCAAACCTATCAGCAAGGCGGACCGAATCAACCCGGCACCGAAACACCCGGAGCCGGAGAAACCCCGGGCGGAAACCCTGGCGGCGGTTCACCCGGTTCTGGAACTGGATCCGGCGGAACACCCGGAGGACAATCTGGCACGGGAACACCGACCGATCCCGGCAGCGATCCGGAAAACTATTTGCCCCCAACCGCTTTTGCGCCCAGCCGCTTAGCAGCATCCAATGATTTTTTTCGCGTTTTTGTTTCCAGCCAAGGATATCACGGTAACCTCGAAGGTCTTGCAGGGGCAGATGCCAAATGTCTTTCACTGGCCACACAAGCCGGTCTTGACGGCAACTGGATGGCATATCTTGGAATCGAAGGCGTTTCTCCGCAATCGCGTTTGTTTCCTTCCACGAAACCGTATTACCGGTTGGATGGAAACCGCGTGGCCAACGATTGGAATGATTTATTGGACTACACCCTCATAGAACCAATCAACCTAGACGAGAACGGGGGCCTGGTCCCAGCGTCGACGGTTTGGACTGGCAGCGCGGCATGGGTACAGACCTACGTCGGAATTACGAGCGACACGTGTGACCGGTGGACGATTAATACCGGCTATTTCAAGCGTGGCTACGGTGGAAACACGCAGGATTGGGAGTTGAACCCGCTTGGACAACAAGAACCGGGTCGATGGGAAGGATTTACCGCGAGTCAATGTGCCTTGTTTAACCGATTGTATTGTTTTGAACAACCGTTTTTGAATCAGAACACCGATCAAAATGATTCAAACAATTATTGGCAAGTTACACCAATGAGCGGCTTTGTACCCATGACCGTGAGTGCTGTGGGGCATTGTTCCTCGACCCCTTGTACAATATCGTGGGATGACGACAATCAAACAAGCGCTGTCAGCGGTGATTTTAACCAAAGTCACACATACACTTTGGCCAAACAGTATACGTTATCGATGACCACCAGTAGTGGGACATCCGTGCTTCCGTTCATTAATATCACTGCTGCCGATGCAAATGCCCAACTTCAATGCACCAGCACAATTGCAAGTTCCACAACAATTGCCGCCGGAGACGACGTAAATATTACGGTGCATGTAATTCCCGATCAACGCAACCGTTATGCATCAGTCTCATCGGTGGCCGGAACGCTTTGTTCAGGATCGATTCTAAGTTCCGGCTTTTTCTGTATGGGTGTGACCGGCGGATACAGCGATTGTACGTATACCTGTCGCGACTTTAACCTTTCAACCACAATAAGCCCGCAGGTTAGTCAGTTGGTTAACGGCGAAACAATTTTCGCAGTCTGTCCAAGCGTCAGTATCACGGTTCAATAGGCCACCTGTCACCAAGGATCCGCGTTTTAGAGGATACCGTGTTTCTTCCATGCGGCTTGAAGGACAAAACGGAATCACATACAAGTATGCGTTATTTGTAAACGAATCCTATGACCAAGCGTATGGTTGCTGTTGGACGGAAATCAAACCCTGGCAACCGTATGCAAATCAAGGATATGCGGAATCGGGAAGCGTCGCCGGATTGACCAAAACAATAACGCCAGAATCGGAATTGTCCCCGCGAATCAGCAGGTTCTACTGCGAATTCAGAATAATCCGCGCTAGCGAACCCTTTTTCTTTTTTCGCACCCCTAGTTCTGACATCCATGATTCCCCGAAATATCGCCGATCTGGTCACGTTCGTTCCGAACAAAACCGAGCCGATTCATAACTGGTTTTATTACAAGGAAGGGTTTTCCAAAAAACTGGTGGAGTGGCTGGTCAAAGAATACGGTTTGTCGGAGCCGGTGTTCGATCCGTTTTGCGGGGTCGGAACCACGTTGCTTTCGTGCAAACAGATGGGGATTAATGCGATCGGAATGGATGTGTCACCGCTGGCCGTGTTGGCGTCGCGCGTCAAGACGCGGGATTACGATGTCGACGGGCTTCAATCGTTTTTTGACGCCTTGTTCGGTTTAAAACCGGAACCGATCGAAAAGATTCCGGTGGATCCGCGAATCCGAAAATTGTTTTATCATAACGCGTTGGAAACGATTTGGTTTTATAAAAACGAAATCGAACAAAACAAGGATCCGCTGACCCGGGATTTTTTTTTGTTGGCGTTGATCGATACCGCGGCCAAAGCCGCGAACGTTGAAAAAGTCGGGGGTTCGCTTCGAAAAACAAAAAAACCGAATTTTCCGGTTTCGGAAACGTTTTTTCGCAAAGCCAAGCGCATGATCGGCGACGTGAAGTTTGAGAAAGTGCCGGGCGCGGAACCAGAAGTGATTCAAGGCGACTGTCGTTTCGATCGGTTGAAACCAAAATCCGTGGGAGCGATCATTACGTCGCCGCCGTATTTGAACAAAATCGAATACACCAAAATTTATGGCATCGAGCTTGCGTTGTTTTTTGGTTTTCAGCAAAAAGGATTGCGCGCGTTTGTGGGGGACAATCCGAAAGTAAATATTCGTCCGGAATTAGCGCGGCTTCCTTTGATCGCGCAAGCGTATTTTGCGGATCTGGATCGCGTACTGGAGAATTGTTTTGATGCATTGGTTCCGGATGGAATCGCGTGCATTAACGTGGCAGGCGGTTGTTTGCCGGAAGGAACCGTTAACAGTCCGCAGATCCTTGGAAAACTCGCGCAGTTCCACGGGTTCGAATTGAAGGAAAACATCGAATGCCGGTCCATTCAATGCGTGTCTCCCACGGGCCAGCGCATCGGAAGGACTTCGGAGAACATTCTGGTTCTTGGAAAGCCCTGAAAAAGTATTAAAAAACCTCGGTTGGCAAAATAGTATAACCGCCATTTTTTGGCGAAAATATCCGGCCTCCTTAGTCTATTGGTTAGGATGCGACCCTGTCACGGTTGCGGGGCGGGTTCGATTCCCGCAGGAGGCGTTGGGTTTAACGGCTTAGTTGAAAATCTCTATTTTTGGAATCAATTTTAGGTTGTGTACTATGAAGCGGGCGAATATTTCTGCCCGCGCGCCGCGGGCAGTGTGAGAAGCGACGTTCCCGCCGCAC
>Ga0209541_10015620_pt1 | contig 11318 bp, 9 predicted proteins | sample RifCSPlowO2_01_FD_184027 | JGI IMG/M metagenome (GOLD analysis project Ga0209541, IMG submission 184027) | Groundwater microbial communities from Rifle, Colorado - Rifle CSP2_plank lowO2_0.1 (SPAdes) (version 2) | ecosystem: Environmental > Aquatic > Deep subsurface > Groundwater | place: Rifle...
CATGCGATCATCCCGAGACTCCTGGAGCACAGAGGGGAACTGCAAGAGTTGAACAACAAGAGAGCGTTCTGTTGGTGTTAGAGATGCTACGTTGGCGATAGCTCCTTCTCCTCCGGCCTTCCGGAGAACCGATCGTGCCCGGGCATGGGTATACTGGATATAGGGAGCGCTATTCCCATCAAAACTGAGGAAGCGATCCCAATCGAAGACGATGTCCATCATCCGGTTCTGACTGAGAATACCGTACACAAGGGCGCCGGTACCCATCATGTCCGCAAGTGTATTGCGGTCATCGGTCTGGATGGTGTCATGATGCTGATCTATCACGTTCCCTGCCCGGTCCACCGCCTCGTCGAGCACATGTTCAAGTTTGAGAACAGTGCCGGCACGCGTACTCATCGTCGCATCGGCAAAACGCATGCGGCCGAACACAACGTGCTCCAAATGCGGCGCCTCCCAGCCGAGTTTCTCGACCGTGGCAAACAGCTGATGGAAATAAAGCTGCTGCGCTCTGTCCACGACATACAGGATCGCCTGCGGATGATACGTATCGGTACGGTACCGGATCTGCGCAAGATCACGCGTCGCGTAGAGCGTCGCACCATCGCCCTTCTGGACAAGAAATGGAGGAAGTGCGGATTCTTCCGGGAACTCGACAATGAGCGCACCTTCTTTACCAGCGACAAAAACACCCTTGCGTTTTCCTTCCTCCAGCACCGGAGCCATTTTATCTTCGTAAAAACTCTCGCCAATATCCGTGTCGAATCGCACATGTAAGCGCTGGTAGAGAGCGGCCAACGACGACTTCGTCACCGCAACAACGCCGCTCCAGAAGGCACGGAGTTCCTCGTCACCCTGCTCCAGCCTCCGAAATGCTTCCCGACCAGCCGCTTCGAGCGCTGGATCGACTGCAGCCTCCGTATGGAAGCGGACGTAGAGCTCCAAGAGTTCATCCAACGTCCACGTCCGCACGTCTCTCTTCCCCCCCCACCGCATCCATGCAACGGCGAGCTTCCCGAACTGCGTCCCCCAATCACCGATGTAGTTCCACCCGACAACCGGAACCCCCGCATGACGGTGGAGATTGCAGAGAGCTTGGCCAATGACCGTACTGAGCAGGTGGTGCACACCGAGCGGCTTGGCGATATTCGGTTGTGAGTAATCGATGATCACCGGCGCACGATCGCGATCGACAGGCAGTGGCACGCAGGCTTGACGCACCCCACCGAGCCCCTGGAGAAGAAAGGCTGGAGTACACCACACGTTGACGTATCCCGCTCCCGCAACAGTGCAGCGCCAAACCTCCGGACATTTCCAAACCTCCTCCATAAGACGCTGCGCAATGGTCCCCGGCGATTGACGAAGACGCTTCGCAAGCTGAAATGCAAGAGGTGTCGCAATATCACCATGGTCCGACAGGGGAAATTCCCAACGAATATCGACGTCACTCAATCCCCACTCCCGATGGAGGAACGCAGAGAGAGCTTCCGTCAGTGGGACACAGAGATCCATGTAAACGACGCGAACTATAGCATAGTCACCGGCACTCGCCCCCGCCCACCGGTCATCCTACAATGAGACGGTGCCTCCCTCTCTAAAAATTCTCACACTGGTGCCCCTCTGTCTCCTTCTTCTTGAGGGATGTCGCATCCCGTCAAAGCCGACAGAAGACCAAACGCTCCGCAATGCCCGCGATGCGACGGTGTACATCGTCATCGTCACCCGAGCTATCGCCTCACTCCCCCACACCTCACGACCGAGCGCATCTCTCGGCGTGCACATGAGCACATACCTCAGTAAAAGCGAACCCCCCGTCCATGGAGCACTCAAGAGCGCACGCATCATCGGGCCCCTCATGCAAACGTCCGACACCACTGAAGCGCCCTTCATGACCATCCAGACCTTGGGGAATCTCGTACAAACGAACATTGTCGAGGCTATGAACCAAAATACGGAGCGGGGAGAGGTTCTTAATCGCTACGTCGCCCTCCTCCGTTCTACACTACAGAATGCACAGAGAGATACAGGGAATCTTCGGGACCGTCGACAACAACTGGTACAAGAGGAACGAGAGCAACAGAGCGTAATACATACCCTCCGAAAAGAGATCGATGCAGCGGAGAGGGCCGGCGATTTCTCTACGGTGGGTTCCCGCCAGAGGACACTCAGCGACACAAAGGGAGAACAGGGAAAAACCGAGGCATCGATGGATGAGCTGGAAAACACCCTCAAAATCCTCGATGACCTTACCCGCATTGCCGAAGAGCGACTGAATGCCATCGAGGAGAACCGCGAAGCCCTGATGGCCGGCATTCGGGTTGTGGAAATCCCCGGCCTGGGAACATCACCCCGCCGCTCTCGAAGGCAGAAACGCGGTGGGGGTCTGCTTGATTTTTCTGACCTTTAGTGTCTTCGAAACATGCCTATGCCTTGAAAAGACAGTGCTTTTCTGGCAAAATAGAAGGAATGCCCGAAGAAATACAAACAAACCAGGCCCCCCTACCCACCGCCCCGGCCCCTCCGAAGAAGTCTCTCCTCGACCTCGACGCCATCCTTGGCCTCCACGAAAAGGCCGATCATGCGCGGGAAAAGGAAAAACTCACACCCGAGGAACGACAGGTTCTCGCGCACTACCAGGAGGGTATCCAGAAAATGCTGGACCTCATCGCACCGGCCGCCATGGATGTGCGCAAGAAAGACATCATCCTCAACGACACGTACGTCAGGACACTCTACGTCTACAACTGGCCGAATTTCATCTTTCCAAACTGGCTGGCGCCCCTCGTGAACTTCGATGCAAAACTCGACATGAGCCACTTCATCTATCCGGCAGACAACAAGGCCATTATGCGCATGCTCCGGAAGAAGGTGACGGAAATCCGATCGTCGATCCGCATGTTGGAGCAGCGCGGCATTGTGCGAGACCCCACGCTCGAAGCCGCACTCCAAGATGCGGAGGAACTCCGCGATCTCCTCGCACGAGGACAAGAGAAGCTCTTCCAATTCGGCATGTATGTCACGATCCACGCAGACTCGGAAGAGGAGATGAAAAAACTCCAGACCGACATCGAATCGATCCTCGGCGGCAAGCTCGTGCTGACGAAACCTTCCATGTTCCAGATGGAACACGGATGGACGAGCACGCTCCCCCTCTGCCTCGACGAACTCGAAATCAACCGGAACATGAATACCTCTCCACTCGCAGCAAGTTTCCCATTCTCCAGCAGCGACTTTGCCGAAGACAAGGGCATTCTCTACGGCATCAATCGTCACAATGACAGCTTGGTGATTTTCGACCGCTTCGGCCTACCGAATGCCAATGCGAACATCTTCGCGACATCCGGCGCAGGAAAATCCTTCGCGGCAAAGATGGAACTGCTCCGGTACCTCATGACCGGCATAGAGGTTCTCGTGATCGACCCGGAAAACGAATACACGAATCTCTGTGAAGCGGTCGATGGGACGTTCATTCCCATCTCCATCCAAAGCTCCGCGCGCATCAACCCCTTCGACCTCCCGAAAGCCGTCCGTGGAGAAGAGGCCTCGCCGGGAGAAATTCTCCGTGCTGCCATCATCAGCCTCCACGGGCTCTTCAAGCTCATGCTCGGGACACTCACGCCTTCCGAAGAAGGCATTCTCGACAAGGCGATCATCGACACGTACGCGCTCCGCGGCATTACCATGGACAATGCGCTGCAGGAAGCGCCTCCTCCGACGCTCCACGATCTTGTCGACGTGCTCCTCACCACAGAGGGAGGAGAAAACATGGCGCGCACATTGCAGAAGTACACCACGGGAAGCTCCGCCGGTCTCTTCGATCAACCGACGAATCTGGAGCTCGATAACCATATGGTGGTCTTTCAAATCCGTGATTTGGAGGAACAGTTACGACCCATCGCCATGTACATCGTCCTCAATTTCGTCTGGAACAGGGTGCGCTCAGAATTCAAGCAACGCATCCTCGTGGTGGACGAAGCGTGGAACCTCATGCAGTACGAGGATTCCGCGCGCTTCCTCTACAGCATCATCAAGCGCGCGCGGAAGTACTTCCTCGGCGTGACCACCATTACGCAGGACGTCGATGATTTCGTGGAATCTCCGTACGGCCGCCCCATCATCACAAACTCCGCCGTCCAGATCCTCATGAAACAATCCCCTGCCACGGTCGACAGCCTCCAGAAGCTCTTCTACCTCACGGATGGGGAGAAGTACGTCCTGCTCAATTCCGATGTCGGACAAGGCATTCTCTTTGCGGGATTCCGGCACGTCGCCATCCAATTCGTCGCGGGCCCGGAAGAAACCGCCCTCATCACGACAAAACCACAGGATATCGCAGCGAAACAGCAGCAAGAGCAACAAGCATCATCGGAACCTCCTCAGCTTCCCCCCACGGAACCACTCTCCGAACGAGGAGCACCCGAGATGGCAGGATCACCTCCCCCAACGGAAGGAGAAGAGCCACCCGACGGAACAACCGTCCAATGAACACTCGGCTGGAGCCGGCCAGGAACGGCAAATCCCGCAGCTCGCCGGTGCCCCCCTCCCTGCAGGCGACTCGCCATGACATTTACATCGATATCGTCGCGGAGCGTGCGCAGTGATCCCTTCACCACCCCGTCACGTTCCGAAAGCACGAGAGAGAACCGCATTCCCGGAACGGCATTCACATAATCGATGGCACCGGAGAGTTCCGAATACTCTGCTCCTGTGGAACGGAAGTCCCCCTCTGTGACCGCAGAGATTGCCCCCCCGGCGTCCGAAATGGTAATTTTTTCGAGCACCCTCCCCCACAGACGAAGCGTACTCGGCTTCACTGTGCGGAAGACGGAACTGACCACCAGTTGGTGCCGTGCACCGGCCCGCATGAGCGCAGCGGCAGTCCGGCATACCTCTGCCGTTGTATTGTTATGGAGAAGCCCGCCGGTATCGGTATACACCCCCGTGAGAAGACATGTTGCACTATCGCTCTTCAGAGACCATGACCACTCCCTCGCAAGCTGAAAAACGATCTCGCACGTTGACGAGGCTTCCGGAACGATGATATTCACTGTTCCAAAACCGGGATTACTCACATGATGATCGATCAGGAGAACAGGAAAATCTCCACGGAAGAGAGAGGGGTGCTCCTCGCTGTACCCCGTCAGTTTCGGTTCGGCACAATCGAGAATAATCACGGCGTCGCCCGGCTGCAGAAGAAGGTCCGACCGCACACGCCCAACGCCGGGAAGAAAATGGAACGTCTCCGGGACAGCATCAATGCAATGAAAAAGCACCGGTACATTCGCAAGATGCTGCTCGAGGAGAAGACCCATCCCCAGAAGAGAGCCGATGGCGTCCCCATCGGGCGCATGATGGCAAATACAGAGCACACGCTTTGCCTTTTTGATCAGCGACAGTGCCTGTTGTGCATCGTGTGCGCGGATCATAGGAGAAAGATTCGAGGCTATGTCGAGTAGGCGCGAACAGCAATACATCTGCGAAGAATTGGTGTTGCTGTGATAGAAAAACTCATGTGCGCTACACTGCATCCGTGCCTTCATTGTTCCACGTCGTGTTTTGCGGGACGCCGATCTTCGCTGTCCCGGCACTGAAGGTCATTGCAGAAGATTCCACATGCGTTATAGACCTCGTCATCACCCAACCCGATCGCCCGCAAGGACGTCGACACGCCATCACTCCACCACCGGTGAAAACTGCAGCAGAACGGCTTGGATTACCCGTTTTCCAACCACAGAACATCAACAAAGAATTGTTGCCCTATCTCCATTCTCAATGTTCCATTCTCCATGTTCAATTTCTTGTCGTCGTCGCGTACGGCCAAATCCTCTCCCAGGAAATTCTGGACTTCCCTCGCATAGCCCCGGTGAATCTCCACGCATCGCTCCTTCCACGATGGCGTGGCGCCTCTCCCATCGAACACGCCGTCCTCGCCGGTGACCAGGAAACCGGCGTCACTGTCCAGAGCATGGTGCAGGAACTCGATGCCGGCCCCATCCTCGCACAAGAACGGATTCCCATCGAACCGGAGGACACCGCGGCGGATCTCCGGGAACGCCTCGCGGAGCTCGGCGCACGGCTCCTCATCCAAACCCTCAAGACCCCTCTCCGTCCGGTCCCGCAACCTCTGACAGGGATCACGGTCTGTCACAAGCTCACACGTAAAAGCGGCACGATGGACCCGGGAACCATGCCGGCGGCAATCATCCACCGTGCCGTGCGCGCACTGACCCCATGGCCGGGCGTGCGGATTCCTCGAGCGCCCGGCGAAGAACTCACCATCATCAAGAGCTCGCTCCTTCCTGATCCCGATGCCATTGCTCTCCCCTGTGCCGATCATACGATCCTCCACCTCCAAGAAGTGCAATCACCGGGGAAAAAAGCGATGACGGGCGCCACATGGCTCCGTGGTCAGCAAAGCCACAGCGTATAATGAAAAATATAATGTTGTGGATTCGCTGCCTCTTTGTATTCCTCTCCTTCCTGTTCCCCCTCTCGAGTAATGGACAGATGCTCACAGGGGACACGGATGGAGATGGTCTGGCTGACGCAGAAGAGGATCGTAATGCGAATGAAATCGTCGATCCTGGAGAGACGAATCCCTTCCGTGCCGATACCGACGGCGGGGGAGAGGCCGATGGTGCGGAGCTCCGCGCAGGACGCGATCCTCTTGATGCCAAAGACGACCTGACCGCCGATCCCGACGGCGACGGCCTCATCAATGCGCGGGAACTCTTCTTGAAAACAGATCCAGCGAAGGCGGACACAGATGGGGATTCCCTCACGGATAAAGAGGAATTGGTCCGTGGCACCAACCCACTGAATGCCGATACCGACGGCGACGGCATCGCAGATGGGAAGGAGGTGGAACTCGGGACAAACCCGCGTGCGCCAGACACGGACGGCGACGGCATCAGCGATGCCGAGGACCCTTTTCCCCTGGAAAAAACATTCAGCAAAGATGCAGACCGAGACGGTGTCCCCGATGAATGGGAAAGTGCACATCATCTCTCCCCCAGTGAACGACTGGATGCGGCACTCGACAGTGACAGCGATGGTGTGACGAACGTGCAGGAATTCATCCACAATACGAACCCGCGGACGGCCGATACGGATGGCGACGGTGTTCCCGATGGAGAGGAAATCGCTCGGGGGACCGACCCGGAAGAAAACGCCTGCCTTTCCTACGACGAAACAGCGGAACCATTCTTCGATACCATCGGCCACTGGGGGGAATCATTCATCACGAGTTTGCGACGAACGCAGGCCTTCGGAACACGGACAGCCATTGTTGCAGGATATCGGGAACATCCAGGGTCTCCACCCCTCTTCCTTCCCGATCGCAATATTGCGCGCATCGAACTCCTCAAGATGGCTCTCCTCAGTGGTTGTCGCAAGCCGGAAGATGGCCCTACTCCCTTCGCGTTCGATGACTTCCCCCTTCAAGAACGCCCGAGAGAATCTGCGACCCGACGCGCAGAGCGACGCCTGGTCGTAACGGCAATTCTCCAGGGTATCATCGAAGGGTATCCCGATGGCACGTTGCGCCCCAACCAACCCATCAATCGCGCAGAGGCTCTAAAAATCCTCCTCCTGACAGCGAATGCCGATCGCATCCTCGCAGATCTTGGTTCTCCTGACCTCCCCCATGCTCTCTTCCCCGATGTTCCAACCAATGCCTGGTTCGCAGGGTACGTTGTCAAGGGACAAGCCCTCGGACTCATTGAGGGGTACCACGATGGAACATTCCGCCCCGAGCAGCCGATCACGCGCGCAGAGGCAGCGAAGATCATTTATCTCCTCATGATCAGCAACCCTAGCGTCAATGGATATATTGTTCTGGAACAGGAGGAAAATAGGAATCCTGAGAAACACTAATATGTCACCCTGAGCGTAGTCGAAGGGCGACATAATGGCTTGCCAATGTGATGGTTCGTCTACGCTCACCATGACACATTGGCATTCCTCATTGGTTCCTACACGTGCCCCTTCATCTCCTGAAACGCCTGGATGAACTGATCAAGATCTTCCACATCGAACATGATCGTCGTCTTCTGCCCCCCACGGGACTTCTCGGAGATCTTGAAAAATTTCCCATTCGAGGACTGTTTGAGGTCAACATAGAACGTCCGCTGGCGCGCGTGGATCGTAATGGAGTGAAGGTCATCCGCAAACTGCCGCCCTTGTTGCGGAGCGCGAACGCCGGCAGAAGCGCCGGTATCGGGGGCTTGCGAGCCTTGAAGATCGGACATGGGATCGAACATAGAGAGAAAGGGGAAAGTTGATCGGTATCGTGTGTACGAGAGCATGGCCAGTGTAGCGGAATGGCTCCCCCCTGCAATGCCTCTAATCGACCTTGGGGAAGAGAATTTCCGGCTCCCCCACCCTCTTCCAGTCTGTACACCCCCCCCACTGTTTCATAGCATCCGTCACAACAAACCCCCTTGCGAGCATCATGTCCGCATAAGGCACTCCGAGTTGCTTACTCATCTTCTGCGCCGTCTCCGGAACGAAGGGAAGAAGCATGAGTGCAACATGTCTCATGGCTTCAGCAAATTCCGTAAGGTACTCCGCCCGTTCATGCGGTGGCTTTGCCCACACCTTCTGCTCCTGCATTTGCATGTTACATATCTCGACAGTGTTGAGTGCGGCTTTCAGTGACCAATGCAGTTCAAAAGTTTCAAAAAATTTCTCGTAGTGTCGCCAGTTCGATTCTGTCGTCGTATCGAGACATTGTTGCGGCCAACCCTCAGCAAGTTCCTGCCCATCCTTGTGGAAAAGAACCAAAACGCGATTCAATAAATTCCCAATTTGATCGGCGAGCTTTGATTTATAAACTTCCCCAAATCTCTTCCACGAAAAATCCCCGTCATTTCCCACCGGAATTTCATGCAGAAGGTAAAACCGGAGAGCATCGACGCCGTACTTCCTGATCGCCTCAGCCGGATCCACCACATTGCCGATGCTCTTACTCATCTTCTGCCCTTCACTCGTGATGAACCCGTGAATGAGGAGACGATCGGGCAACCTCACACCGGCATGGTAGAGCATTGATGGCCACAGGAGTGCATGGAACCGCGCGATATCTTTGCCAATGACATGGGTGACCGTCGCGTCATCCCAGAACTTTCGATCTTCCCAATCCGTGAAAAAGCCAAGACTGGAAATGTAATTCGTCAATGCATCGCACCATACATACATCGTTTGATTCTCATCTTCAGGAACGGGTATGCCCCAGGAAACACTTGTTTTCGGCCTGGAGAATGATACGTCCTCCAATCCTCTCTCGAGGAGTGCACGCATTTCATTCGCGCGGAACTCCGGAATAACGTTCAATCCATTCTCAGGATTATTGAGAATCTTTTTAAGGAACTGCTGATCTTTACTGAGCACATAGAACCAATTTTCCTCTTTCACTTCCTCTGGCCCAACAAGATGGTCCGGACACTGGCCATCGATCAACTCTTTCTTGGTGAGAAATCGCTCACATCCACTGCAGTAGAGACCAGTATACGTTCGCTTTTCCAGCATTCCTGTTTCGCGCAGTTTCCTCCAGAGCGCCGTAACGGTGGGCCAATGTCTCTTCTGGTCCGTCGTCCGGAAAAAATCATCATAAGAAATGCCAAGCAGATCGTAGAGCTCTGTAAAAAGCTTCACATTGCGATCCACAAGCTTCTTTGGTGTGACTCTTTCCTTATCCGCTTTGCGCTGAATCTTACTTCCATGCTCGTCAGTCCCGATCTGAAATCGCACCTCTTCATCACAGAGCCTCCACCACCGCGCAATGGCATCCGCCAACACTTTCTCCAACACGTGCCCCATGTGGGGAGGGGCATTGGGATAGTCGATGGCTGTCGTGATGGTGCGCCGCACTGCCAACAGCTTACCAGCACACATCGAAGGAAGAAGTGACTCCACTATCTATAAACCAAAGATGGTCCGCAGAAGCGACGGTGTGGGAGGACCACTCGTAGGACCCGGCGACCATAGCGCTCCCATGATCACCCGCGTAGAGAGCGCAAGAAACACTCCAATCAATGCAATGATCGCCATCTTCTTCGCAGCGGCCATTTTATCGTCCTGCCCTTGGGACATCACGATCTGGATACAGGCATAGATGAAGACACAGACACCCACGCCCGCCGCAATGTCTATCACGAAATTGGAGACTCTCGGGAGGAGTTCGGAAGAAATAGTTGCCCCACTGAGCCCGCACATCCATGCAGGAGCGTACCCTGCGCCACATACTGTACCGCTGTACTGACTAAGCGATGTCCCCACACCGGCGGCAAAAACATGAGGTACTGCTCTCATATGCCAAAGAGGGAAAGAACCGCGCGCACGAGCGTCCGCGCCACATTGACAGTCACCGCCCCCATAATCGCCCACGCGATCACCTTCTTCGCGCGGGTGAACTCCTCCGGCTGGCCATGCCCCACGAGCATCCGAATCCCCGCAAAAATGATGACCGAGATGAAGATGACATTCACCGCATTAACCAGGAACTTTACAGCCTGCCGTATAACAGTCGCTTCCGTCGCCCCAGCACCAAGAAGCGCCTCCGGCTGCGCAACCGTCCCCACGAACGCCTGCGAGAGAATTGCGCCGAAAAGCCCGACGAGAGCATAGACAATCGCCCACTTCGCCTGGGCAGTCTTCGAATCATCCCCCATGCTGATAAGCATGAGTATGCCGCCCCACACGATGAAGAGGACCGAGAGCCCCGCCACGATGTTGAGGAGCAGCTTGGCGGTCTGCGGAAGAATTGTTTCCGTCACTGCATTTTGCGGATCACAGGCATTGCTGATACCCGCACCGGCACCAGCGATTCCCTGACAGAGATTACTAAAATCAGAAGCAGGAGGACCTTGCCCAAAAGCGAACACCGGGAGAAACAGCAACGCACATACGATGACCGTACCGCCGACAACAGAAAGAGGCCTCATACCACCTGATATGCGGAAGGATTGATCGTCCAGAGAATCGCCCCCGCCATGATGAGCATGAGGAGGAGGGACCTGCGCGCATGCCGGAGAGATCAGAAAATTCATCAAGCGGATACAGCTTACAAGAATGGGCAACATGCTGCACGTCGTTGCAGAGCACTATACAACGTCATAGGATACGTCATGCGCGCGGATGTAGCTCAGTTGGCTAGAGCGTCGCCTTGCCAAGGCGAAGGTCGCGGGTTCGAACCCCGTCATCCGCTCCACGAAGCGTGGGTGAAACTGTAGAGTCCTGCACGAGCAGGGCCCACGAGACCCGCTCGTTCGGACAGTTCATTCAAAAAAATCGTCGCGAAGCATTGGGTGCCGAAGGTG
>Ga0209541_10015622_pt1 | contig 11317 bp, 14 predicted proteins | sample RifCSPlowO2_01_FD_184027 | JGI IMG/M metagenome (GOLD analysis project Ga0209541, IMG submission 184027) | Groundwater microbial communities from Rifle, Colorado - Rifle CSP2_plank lowO2_0.1 (SPAdes) (version 2) | ecosystem: Environmental > Aquatic > Deep subsurface > Groundwater | place...
ATGCCACCGCTTTTAGCGGGATCCCGCCTGCCAAAATGTATTAAAATAAGGTGGCGGGAAATGCGGCAGGCAGATAATAAACCCGCCTAAGTTTTTGTGAAACAAAAATTTTGGCGGGTGAATAACCGCAGTTCCGCAAGCGGATACAGCACCGCTTGCGGTACGGTTATTCATTGCGTTTCAAGTCGTCTTATTAGACTGGCAAAGCCCAATTTTTCAAAATAAGCGCGCAAGCTATCCTTGTCCGGCGGATTCATCTGGAGATTTTCCAAACTCGGCAAATCAACAGGCGCATCTTTCTTAATGGCAGCCAAGGCGCGGTAAAAAAGCGCCTCATCTTTTTTGCCTTCCAACTTTTTAGCTATTGTCGGATTCACGATGGCAAGATTTTCAAAAACTCCCTCAAGCGTGCCGAATTCTTTTAGAACTTCGGTTGCGCCTTTTGGGCCGATGCCTTTAATGCCGGGGATATTGTCAGAGGCGTCGCCGATAAGACCCTTGTAGTCAGGAAGCTGAATTGGTTTTAGGCCATAGCGCTCCTCGACTTTTTTTTCGTTGTAAACAAGCGTGTCGGTTACTCCGGTTTTTATTATTTCACCGACAACCTTATCGTTCTCGACCAGCTGGAGCACATCGAGGTCGCCGGAGAGAATCACGATTTTTAAATCCGGTTCTTGCGAAAACCGCTCCACCAATGTTCCGATAATATCATCGGCTTCAAAACCCGGTTTTTCAAAAGTTTTTATGGCAAAAGCGCTAAATACCTCCGGCAGTTTTTTAATCTGGGCAATTAAGTCATTAGGAGCAGGCGGACGGTGAATCTTATAGTTTTCGAATTGTTCTTCGCGGAAAGTTTTCTCCGGTCGGTCCAAAGCCGCGGCAAGATAATCCGGTTTTTGCTCGCGCAGGATTTTTAAAAGCACATTAGTCAAGCCATAGATGGCTTGAATCGGCTCGCTGTTTAAATCAGTAAGCGGCGGGAGCGCGTGGAAAAACCTGTAGATGAGGGCGCTCGCGTCAATTAAAAGCAGAGTTTTCATTTAGACCATTATAGCATTTTAATAGTTTAAGGTTATAATTAAAGCGTGAAAGAAATACTGCGGAGGGCTTTATCATTCCTAGTTAAAAAGGAACCATTTTTGGTTATTGAGATCGGGAACCAGTTTGTGCGGATAAGTTTCCTTAAGGTTAATTTTGTGAAGAAAAAAATCGAGGCAGTGAAGATACTATCCGAGGCCAATACCTTGAGCAACGCGGCAGCAACCCTAAATTTAGTCAAGCGCCTGCTTAAAAGATTTCGGGGCGCGAAACGCGCCAACATCATTTTAAGTTTAGATCCGGTTTTAGCCACCACTGTTCATTCAACGGTTACGCTTATACGAGACAAGCCTAAGACACCCATTGACGAACCGGATTTGGATAATCGCATTGCCCAAGGCATCTGGCGCATGTTTGATCGCGAGCGCGGCAAGGCCGCGGAGAAAATGGGAGTGAGCGACTTAGATGTGCTCTTAACTGACGTGCGGGTAAAGAATGTCAAACTCGACAGCCATAAAGTATTGAACCCCTTGGATTTTCAGGCCAAAACCATAGAAATTCAGTTTACCCAGACCTTTAATCCGCGCGCCTTTGTGGGTGAAGTAAGAAAGATTATTCCGGCGGAAAAATTAGTGCTCATGGCCGAGAACGGATCCTTAGAAATTGACATGCTCACGAAATTAGCCAGAGTAGAAAGTTTTTTGCTGGTTGATTTATTTGATGAACGGGTAAATATTTATCTTGCTGACGGCAGCACCATCACTTATATTGATGCCGTGAGTTGGGGCAAAAGGAATTTACTCACGACACTCTCGGAATTTTTTGCCGTGACTGAGCGCTTGGCGGAGGAAATCTTTAGAATTTATTTGGTCGGCGCAGCTTCGCCTTGGATGCGCAAGCGCATTGATCGGCTCCTGGTAGACGAGTTCCGGAAACTTACCGAACCGCTTGCGAAATTAACAGCTAAATACAATTCCGCGGTAATTTATCTCCTGGCTTTTTTTGAGGTGCCGGATTTTGTCTTCGGACCAGAGCTTAAGCGCGAACTGCCCGGCAGGGCAAGGATTATGCCGGTGAGTCATGAACTTCTGCGCGCCGAGCTTGGCTTTGAACTGGTGTCTAAAGCGTCCCCAACGCAAAACCTTTTTTCACCCTTAGCGGCGCTCCTCGAGTTTTACTTTTTGCCCTCTAATGATAAGATAAACAGGATCGCGAGAAGGCACGCGCGATGGCTCATAAGCTAATGCAAAATTAAAAGTTCAAAATGCAAAATTGCAATCTAAAATTTTAAAATTAACCCATTTTTCATTTTACACTGTCATTTTAAATTTTGATTTTTACACTTTGCATTAATTAACATTGTCATTTTACATTTTGATATTTAAATTTTAAATTTGAAGCATGGAGGGTCATAAAGTCAACGTTAATAAAAGCGATGAGGCGACCTTGATTGCCGAGAAGATTATTGATGTTCACGCCAAAGAAATTATTTTAAGCGTGCCGCGGTTTGCCAAACTGGCGGAGTCAGGAGCGAATTTCCGTCTCTTAAAGCGCGAGGCCGAGGCCTTAGGGAAAAAAATTGTCATCGAATCGGTTGATGATAAAGCGCTCGAGCTCGCCAAGGCGAGCGGCCTCGAATGCGTAAATCCCTTTTTTAGCGAAGTTAAGCCGAAATTTTCCGACATTGTTACCGGCCCGCTGCGCTCTCGCGCTCGCCTCGCTCCGAGCGAGTCGGAGCGGGCAAGCGAGGCGAGCAAAACCAGGAAAGATATAAAGGCAGAGCTCACGCAAGAAAATCATCGTGAGATTGGAGCGAGGCATGAGGCGGCCGCAAACCGCCCGGATCATAAAGAAAGCCGCGGCCATCATAAGCATCCGGCCGAACATATTGAAATGGCAAAATCGGGATCACGGCCCAGATTCGAGCGGTGGGTTAAGTTTTTGGTGCTCACGCTCATAGCCGTATTTATTGGCGGCGGACTATTTTTAGCCATTTACGTCATGCCGCGGGCGGATATAAAAATCGTAACCGCCAGGACCAGCTGGGCTTTTAAGGATGCGGTTACGGTTGATAAAACAGCCACTCAAGTTGACTCCGAAGCGGCTAAAATACCCGGTGAACTTCTTAAACAGAAGAAAAACCTTACCTTGAGTTTTCCGGCTTCGAGCCGCAAACAGGTGGCAGAAAAAGCCACCGGCAAGATTATTATTTATAACGCCCACAGCTCGGCGCCCCAGCCGCTTGTTGCCACCACTCGCTTCGCCGCCCCCGACGGCAAAATTTTCCGGCTCATTGATAGAGTGGTAGTTCCGGGCGCAAGAGTAATTCAAGGCAGGATCGAACCGTCTTCAATCGAAGCTCGGGTTATTGCTCAAGGGGCCGGCGAGCTATACAATATCGGGCCGGTTCAGAAATTCACCATTCCCGGTTTTGCGGGCACGCCGAGATTTGCCACTTTCTACGCCGAGTCAAAAGCGGCGATGAGCGGCGGCGCGATTGGGGAGACGGCCTATCCGAGCGCCGATGATATAAATAAGGCCAAGGCAACAGTAACTAAAACTTTAGAGGACGCCATCACGACATTAATACTGGCTCAAGTGCCGACAGGTTTTAAATTAGTTGACGGTACCACCCAATTCAAACTGCTTAAGCAGGAGGTTGATTCGAGGGTGGACGAGAACGGCAAGTTTTCTGTTTTTGCCGAAGCTGAACTTACGCTCATGCTTTTTAAAGAGGAGGATGTATTAATGATGCTCCTGGGTAAGATTCAAGAACAAGCCGGCCCGGATTTTGAAGTTAAAAGTTATAATCTTGCTTATAATAGTCCGGAGTTTAACGCCCTAAGCGGCAGACTCATTTTACCCATTGATTATGAAGCTGTTTTGGCCAAGAAGGTTGATGTGGAGTTTTTGAAAGACAAAATTGCCGGCAAATCAGAGATTGATCTTAAAGCTCTGATTTTTTCTATCTCCGGGTTGGAGAGCGCCAAAATTTCTCTTTGGCCGTTTTGGGTCAGGCGCGTGCCGGAACGAGAAGGTCGGATCAATATAGCCATTGACTAATCAAAACGACCGGTGTTACAATAGGTATCTGCTGTATTAAGACGGCCATATGGCTCATAGCCTAGCAAATTTTAAGTCATGAAAGGGGATGCTAAGCGGGTTACCGGCATAGTGGAAGAAGCCCTGCCAGCCACCAATTTTCGTGTTCGCCTGGATGCCGGCGATGTAGTTTTGGCCCATCTTTCAGGCAAGATGCGGTTGCATTATATCAGGATATTGCCCGGCGACAGGGTTATTGTGGAATTAAGCCCTTATGATGAGAAAAGGGGAAGGATCGTTCGCAGGCTATAATGTAAAATGTAAATACCTGCCCGCCAATTGCCTTTTCATAGCGTCGGCATAGAGCTTAGTTACTAGAGGAGCGGCGAAGGCGGTTAATAATTCTAAGGAAAAGGTTATGGCAGGCGGGTCAAAATGAAAAATGACAGTTCAAAATGTTAAAGTTATTTCTGTCCCATTTTGAAATTTTACATTGTCATTTTGATTTTTGAATTTTTAATTTTGAATTATTTAAATGAAGGTTCGTTCATCGGTAAAACCAATCTGCATCAAATGTAAAACCGTGCGGCGCGGCAAGCGCATTTATATTGTGTGCGAAAATCCGAAACATAAGCAGAGGCAAGGATAACGGAGTAATCGCTAATAATGCGAATTTAAGCAAAATAATGCTAATAACTTATTCGCATTATTTCGAATCAAATTAGCCCCGACACACATTATTTATAAGAATCAGGAAGTCGGGATCCCGACTTTACGTCGGGACATTATTCGCGAATACTCCGAATATTTTATGAGAATTGTAGGTGTTAACATTCCAGACAACAAAAGAATTGAAGCGGCGCTCACGTATCTCTACGGGATTGGTTTTTCGTTGGCGCGCAAAATTTTGGAGACCGTGAAAATCGATATGAATAAGCGAGCCAAGGATTTGCTGCCGGAAGAAATAAACCGCATTCAGGATTATATTGAGAAAAATTACAAAGTGGAAGGCGAATTGCGTCAGCTTATCAAGCAAAACATAAACATGCTCAAAGAACTGCAGGCCTATCGCGGCATACGCCATATGAGACATTTGCCGGTGCGCGGCCAACGCACCAGGACTAATTCAAGAACGGTGCGCGGCAATGTCCGGAAGACAGCTGGGAGCGGTAAGAGGAAAGTTGAGCTGAAATAAACCGATGCTAAAGATGCGAAGTAGATGCGAATGATGCGAAGAATAAGATACAAAAATTTCGCATAATTCGCATTGTAAATTTCGCATCGGTAAACCATGGGGAAGAAAAAAATAGCAGAACAGACAACCGAACAAGCGCTTAAAGAAAAGCAGACGCTCGAAGAGGCATTTACTAAGACTGCCGGCAAATCAGTCACCAAAAAATTCGATGTCGGCAGGGTTTATATTAATGCTTCTTATAATAATACGTTGATTTCAGTGACTGATGATAAAGGCAATTTAGTTGCTTGGAGTTCAGCCGGCGCTTTGGGATTTTCCGGCCCTAAAAAAGCCACGCCTTTCGCTTCCGCCAAAGTGGTGGCGGCCTTAGCGGAAAAAATCCAAAAATCAGGGCCTTTTAACGTGCAGGTATTCGTAAACGGCATCGGCGGCGGCCGAGATTCAGCCATGCGCTCTTTAGCCAACCGAGGTTTTACCATTTTATCCATTAAAGACGTTACGCCAATACCCCATAATGGACCAAGACCGCCGAAGGTCCGACGCGTGTAACGAGCCGAACCCGCCTAAGTTTTTGCTCCGCAAAAAATTTGGCGGGTGCTCAAATTAATAAATTAATTTTCGCATGTTTACCACTCAAGAAAAAAAAGAAAGATCATTAGGCGTAAAGCTTTTTTTGAAGCCCCACCGATGCCTCTCGCCCAAATGCGTAACCGTGCGCCGGCCAACAAGGCCAGGCGTTCACGGTCGTGCTCGTCATATGCTTTCCGAGTACGGGCAACAGCTTAGGGAAAAACAGAAATTTCAGTTCAGCTATGGCTTAAGAGAGGCACAGATGCAAAAAGTATTTCGCGAAGCGCTTAAGAATCCGGCGGTTACCGGCACGATGATCGTGAGTTTACTCGAGCGCCGCCTGGATAACGCGGTTTTTCGGCTGGGATTCACGCCGTCCCGTTCAGTCGCTCGCCAATTAGTGAACCACGGTCACATCTTGGTTAACGGCCGCAAGGTGACTATTCCTTCTTATCGGGTTAAAGTCGGTGATGAAATTATTATCCGTCCGCAATCAAAAAACCACCAAGTTTTTGAGGATTTAAGCACGACCCTAAAAAAATATGAACCGCCAACCTGGCTTGCGCTCGATAAAGAAAAACTTACGGGCAAGGTGGTGACGGAGCCAAAAGATTTAGACATACCATTTGATATAAACATGGTCGTTGATTATTATTCAAAAGTCGTTAAATAAAAACGCGATACTAATATACTAATGCATACTAATGATACGAATAATACGAATTCGTATAATTAGTATAATTCGCATGCATTCGTATATTGGCATCGCGTAGCGTAAGCGTATGAAATACGAATACGTAAGTGAAACCGTCGCGATTAAAACTATCTCTGAAACCGATCGGCAAGGCGTCTTTGAGATTGAGGGGCTTTACACCGGCTATGGCGTGACCATCGGCAATGCCTTGCGGCGCGCCATGTTATCGTCATTGCCGGGCGCTGCCATTACCCAAGTCAAAATCAAGGGCGTGAGCCACGAATTTACAACCCTGCCAGGCGTTTTAGAAGACATGGTGGAATTGATGCTTAATCTAAAACGCATCCGGTTTCGAATCCACACCAAAGAGCCGCAGACGCTCATACTTAAGGCGCAGGGCGAAGGCAAGGTTACTGCTCGCGACATCAGGGCCACATCGGAAGTGGAGGTGATTACGCCGGATGCGCACATTGCAACCTTGACCGACAAAAACGCTGAATTAGATATGGAATTAACAGTGGAAAAAGCATTGGGTTATGTGCCGGCCGAGGCGCGCAAGTCGGAGAAATTGCCGATAGGCGTAATTGCGCTCGATGCGATTTTTTCTCCGGTGGTTAAGGTTAACTTCACCGTTGAGAACATGCGTGTGGGCGATCGAACCGACTATAATAAACTGCGCGTCGTGATCGAGACCGACGGCAGTATCACACCTTCCCAGGCCCTAAGGAAATCGGCGAGAATCCTGCAGGATCATTTTACCAAGATCGGCGAGATTGAAGCTAAAGAACCACAGCCGACAATTGTATTCAAACCGGAAACCGCCGAAAAGAAAAAGCGAGGTCGGCCAAAGAAGGCAAAATAGCCATCAGCGAATAGCGAATCCATTGCGAATTTACGAATTCGTATATTCGTACAAAATTCGTTATTCGTTGATGAAGCTTAACGAACATGCGTAAGTTTCATAGAATTCGTGGTCGCCGCCGGCTATTTTTTAAAAATCTTGCGGCTAATTTAATAATAAAAGAGAAGATGGAAACAACGCTCGCGCGCGCCAAAGAAATCCGGCCGATAGTTGAACGTTTGGTCGGCATCGCCAAAAAACAAAATTTGGCGGGCTTAAGGATTTTACTTAGTAAGCTACCCAAGAAGACCGCCCAAAAGCTTTTTTACGTAATTGCGCCGCGCTATCAAAATCGAAGCGGCGGTTACCTGCGAATCATTAAAAAGGCCAGAGCCAGGAAAAGGGACGGAGCACCAATGGCGACTATAGAGTTCGTTTAATGCAAAGTGCAAAAATCAAAATGCAAAATTGACAACTGCGTTGTCATTCTGATCCGCCGGCTGGCGGAGAAGAATCCCGTAGAGATCCTTCGGCTTACGCCTCAGGATGACATTCGTCATTTTAACATTTTGGTTTGTCCCGACTTTATCGAGGATGCTCGATGAAATCGGCATCATTTTTAATTTTGATATTTTAATTTTGAATTTTTATGGATTACATTATTGATGCCACCAATCAAAAACTGGGACGTTTAGCTTCTCAAATTGCCGTTATACTCCAAGGTAAGCAGTCTGCAAGTTATGATCCGCGGCTTGAGGGCAAGGATAAAATAATTGTTAAGAATACCCATAAACTTACGGTCTCCGGCAGGAAAGGCGAGCAAAAAGTTTATTATCACCACACCGGCTATATGGGGCATTTGCGTGGCCGATCTTTTAAACAGGAATTCGCTAAATCGCCTGGGATGGTCTTGAGGCGCGCTGTTTTTAATATGCTTCCCAAAAACCGGTTAAGAGCCCGAAGGCTCAAGCGGTTGATTATAGAGAGATAATCATCAACGAATAACGAATCCATTACGAATTTACGAATTCGTATATTCGAACAAGATTCATAATTCGATAATGGAGCGAAGCGAACATGAGGCAAAAATCCGAAGAAAAATCTAAGCAGGTTATAAAAGGCAAGGATTTAGTTTCGACGCCAGCGCCTAAGCGCGAACGTTATTTTGAAGCGACCGGCGGTCGGAAAACCGCCTTGGCTCGCGTCCGCATCTATACTAAAGGCGCGGGTATTGCGGTTAACGGCAAGGATTATAAGGAGTATTTTAAGATGGCGGGGCACCAGGTGAACGTGTCCGAGCCCTTAGATTTGCTTAAACTAGCCGATAAAACAAGGGTTGCAGTTAAAGTTCACGGCGGCGGCATAAACGCCCAAGCACAAGCAGTAAGAAACGCGATTGCTAAAGCCCTGGTTAAATTTAATGCTGATTTTAAAAAGCGTTTGCGCCGAGCCGGATTTATAACTAGAGACGCCAGGATGGTAGAGCGGAAAAAATACGGATTGAAGAAAGCCCGAAGAGCTCCGCAGTGGCAAAAAAGATAAACAATGTATTTCGCGAGGCATAATGCCCGAGCATATTTCAATATATTTCTATGAATTTCACGAGGAAATACAGTAGAAATATGTGGAAATAAATAGAAATTCATTGTCTAAAGGTTTCACGATGCGGTTCAAAGTATGTCCAAATTTCTCATTTCGCCGTTATTAATTTTTAGTCTCTTTTTTATCATTTTGGGGCTGCATATCCTGGCGATGATTTTCGGCTGGTATTGGAGCATCCCGAATTTCGATAACGTGCATCATTTTTTGGGCGGCTTCTGGAGCATAGCAATATTTTTCCATTTTTTAAAAAACCGTCCGGGACTTTTTGATCCTTTGGGAAATTTTTGGGCAACGCTTATTTTCGGGTTGGGATTTGCGGCGCTCGCCGGGACGGCATGGGAGTTTTTTGAATTTTCTATTGATCAAATTTTTGTCATTGGTGAAATTTCCCCCGTTGCCCAGCTGGGGCTGCGCGATACCATGGGCGATCTATTTTTCGATTTCTTGGGCGGCTTAGTTTTTGTCGTTGCGTTCTTCTCGAGCAGCCGCCGCAACGATTAAGTGCCCATTAATTTCTCTCTATTTTCAAAAAGCGTTTTTCATTATAATATGAAGACGCTAAGTCTTACTTAAAATGAAATTCATTATCAACGGCGGCAAAAAGCTTCAAGGCGAGATTAAATTGGCGGGCGCCAAAAACGCCGCTACTAAGATGATAGTGGCTTCACTGCTCACCGAGGAACCATGTGTGTTTGAGAACTGCCCGGCTATCGGCGATGTCGAGATTACTGCTGAATTATGCCGTTTAGTAGGCAGTCATGTTGAGCGGCGCGATGGAAATTTAATTATCGAGACGCCCAAGATAATCAATACCAAAGTTTTATCATTGAGTCGTAAAAACCGCATTCCGATCCTAGCTTTAGGACCGTTACTCGCGAGAGCCCAAGAAGCGGTCATCCCAGTTTTGGGCGGCGATCGCATAGGTCCGCGGCCAGTGGATATGCATTTAGAAAGTCTTAAAACTATGGGCGCGGAAATTCAGAATGACGACCATCATTACTATGCCAGTGCCAAGAATGGCCTTAATGGCACTCGTATGACTTTAGCTTATCCCAGCGTGGGCGCCACGGAAAATACGATTTTGGCGGCTTCACTAGCACGGGGGAGAACGGTGATCGAGAATGCCGCTACCGAGCCGGAAATTATTGATTTAATTAAAATGCTTCAAAAAATGGGAGCCATTATTGAACTAGGCGCTAACCGCACTATTTATATAGATGGCGTTAAAAAATTAAGAGGCGTGAGTCACCGCGTCTTACCAGACCGCAATGAAGCTGTTTCTTTTGCCTGCCTTGCGGTCGCGAGCGGCGGCAATATTTTTGTGCGCGATGCCCAGCAAGAAAATCTTATCACCTTTTTAAACGCTTTAAGAAAGATCGGCGGCGAATACACCGTCGAAGCCGAAGGGATTAGGTTTTGGCGGCGCGAGAACTTGCGGGGTATAGAAATAGAAACCGATACCCATCCGGGTTTTATGACCGACTGGCAGCAGCCTTTTGCGGTTTTACTTACCCAAGCCCAAGGCACCTCAATAATCCACGAGACCGTTTATGAAGATCGCTTCGGCTACGCCGAAGACTTGAATTTAATGGGTGCTGATATTAAAGTATTTACGAAGTGCCTAGGCGAACTTAATTGCCGTTTTAATGGGCGGAATCACAATCATAGCGCCATAATTCAAGGACCGACGGCGCTTCGGGCCACCGAGGTTAAAGTTAGGGATCTCCGCGCTGGCATTGCTCATATTGTGGCACAACTCGTTGCTCACGGCGCATCAAAGATTCACGGCATAGAAGAGATTGATAGGGGATACGAGAGGATTGATGAGCGGCTAAGGGCGTTGGGAGCAGATATAAAGCGGCTGGCCTAACCCCGCCAAACAACTTTAAACTTAGTTAAAGGAAGGCGGGGTAGCTGCCAACGCTTTACCCGCCAAAATTTTTGAGAATATGAAAATTTGCTATAAAACTTCTTTAAACCAAAAATACAATTTTTACCTCTTAACTTCGCTTGGTCAAAAATTTAGGCGGGTGCGCGATTTTATAATTACTCGCGCGGCTCGTAAATAAAATCGGCATGTTTACCAGAAAAATCGGCATAGACTTAGGAACCGCGAATACCATTGTCTTTGTGCCCGGCAAGGGCTTTATCATCAATGAACCGACCATTGTGGCTTTGAGTTTACCCGAGAATAGCGTGCTCGCGGTTGGACGGGAAGCCAAAGAAATGATCGGACGCACGCCCGAAGACATTGTTGCTTACCGGCCCTTGAAGGACGGCGTGATTGCCGACTATTACATTACCAAGGCAATGCTTAAATATTTTACCGCCAAGG
>Ga0209541_10015625_pt1 | contig 11315 bp, 7 predicted proteins | sample RifCSPlowO2_01_FD_184027 | JGI IMG/M metagenome (GOLD analysis project Ga0209541, IMG submission 184027) | Groundwater microbial communities from Rifle, Colorado - Rifle CSP2_plank lowO2_0.1 (SPAdes) (version 2) | ecosystem: Environmental > Aquatic > Deep subsurface > Groundwater | place: Rifle...
ATGTTATTATTAATAAATTTCATCTTGCAATCTTTTTTGCAATTCCTTGCATATTGAAATAACTTTCACGAGTGTAAAGATTCTTGTCTATCTGCCAGCTTAACTTACCATATAATTCTGCTACTAAATATCTTAGCTGATCCTCATCCATTTCCCTAGTAGCTTTCAAAATTTCAGTTCCTAACTTTATATGATGTCTTTTATTTACTCTTTCTTCAGAACTTGTAATCGCATCTAAATCAAATAATAATTTTTCTATCGAAGATAAATCTACTTTTCTTCTCCCTTTTTCATCATCTATTATTAATTCACTCATTTTACTAATTTAAACAAAGATTCATAAAATTCATCCATGTTATCTCCATCTTTAGCACTAATTCCTATAACTTCATATTCTGGGAAAGCAGATTCAACTTTTTTAATATCCGCTTTTTTTAAATCCATTTTATTTGCAACAATTAAAACGGGAATTTTCCGCGCGGCTAAATTTCCAATAATCGTGATGTTTACTTGAGAATAAGGATTTTTTGAAGCGTCTAAAACAACAACAACAGCTTCCATATCTTCAATCCATTTTATTGATTCGATAATTCCTTCCGTCGCCTCTTTGGCTCTTTTTTGAGCATCTTTTTTCCTTACTCCGAATTTGATAAAATCTTCATAGTCAATTTTCGTCGCAATTCCAGGAGTATCTATCATTTTAAATGAAATTTTTTTCCCTTTATGTTTTATTTCAACTTGTTCTTTAAATTGCACCTCTCGAGTTTCGTGAGGAATATTACTTACTGTTCCAATTTCTTCCCCTATCCAATCTTTACAAATTCTATTAGCTAAACTCGTCTTACCTGCATTCGGAGGACCATAAAACCCAAGATTTATCTCACTTCTTTTTTTGAAGATTGAATTAAATATCCTCTTAGCAAAATTCCTAAAAATCTTTATCTTCATATTTCGAATAGCCTTTTTTTCTATTTAAAGTTTTCTTCACTAAACTAACTACAATTTAGCAATTCTTTTCCTCTTATCTAACTCTCTTTCTATCTTTTTTCTCTCAAAACGAGTGAATAAAGGAATTTCCCACATTCCCACTCTTTTCCCCTCGTATTTATTCAAAGCATAATTAACTTGCTCGCGTTTCCATTTTGCTTTCATTAATTTTTCTATTATTTCTTCATCTTTTATTTTGTTAACTTTAGAATTCCTAATGAATTGCAATAAATTATACAAATCATTTTGATTTTTGAAAAGATACTTTTCATATTTTAGTTTATACCATCTTTGTAAAAGAATATACAGGAATAAAACAATAATTGCAACTATGAAAAATCCTATTAAAAATTTAGCCCAAAATCCCATTCCATTTGTATTTGGTTTTGTTGAACTTTGAGAAACTTGTAACATATTAAATTCTGGAGCAAAAAACATTGGAAGAGAGAATGAATCAATATCTTCTTCTATAGAAAATTTAATTGTAGAATCTTTGGATAAATCAATTTCAACACCACTAACACTATTGTGTGCAGTAGGAATCACACCATTTTCAAATTTTAATTCACTAACATCTCTTTCTATAATTAAATAACCTTTTTTATCAGAAGGAATATTAGGATGAATTTTAATTTCAAATTCACTTACAAAGGATTGTTTATAGTCATCGTAATACAATGCATAAGTTTTTTGTTTAACTTCAGCGTCGATATTTTCAATAAACCATTTGAATATTGCTTGTTTATATTCTTCTTCTTGAGAAACAGAATAAACTTCATTAAATAAATAACTAAAATCGTCCAACACTAAATCATTCAAATCATAAACAAACTGCACTTCTTCACTTGAGCTTGGTTTTATATCTACTGGAACTTTCTCATCAAATAATTCTTGCATAAGATTTGTATACGCAGAATTATCCGAAACATTTTCTTTTGTCAGAACAATATATTCCGTTTCTATTGAATTAATTTTAGATTCAATTTCATTTAAGTTAACAATTCCATCTATATACACTTGGTAAGTTTGGGGTAATACTGATTTTTTTGCCTTGACATTTTTTATACGGTCTTTATATAAATAAATTGTTTCATTAACTGCTTCAATAGGTGCCTTTGCCTGAATTTTAAATTCTGCAGAAGATATTTCTTTAGATTGTTTTAACGCTTTAATTTTTAGAGTATAATTTCCAATTGCAGGAAGTGCATGTGTTATGAATGGTTTTTCAGAGGTTTGTTTTAAACTACCATCACTAAAAGTCCATTCAAATTTTAATTCACTAATATTTATTTTTCCGTCGACGAAAACAAGAAATGTATTTGGAATAACTGCAGCCACAATTTTTGGATGTATCTGTTCAATTAAGGGAATTTCCTTTTCCCGAATAGTGATATTTTTTTCCATAAGTTTTTCTCCCTTGAAAAATAATTTAAAACTATAATTTCCGGGATTATTTGGTAAACTAATTTCATTTTTCTCTAAATTAACAATAGCTGAATTTACAGTTTTCAAAGTCGCAGGAGTTGTTGAAAGTTTATATAACTGGTCTCTTGAAATTTCATTACTTGCAGAGTGTTTATATTTTATATTAATATTATTAACTATTAGTTTTTGTCCAATTCCTGAAAACATTACAGGGATAATACATCCAGCGTCGGGACAATTTTTCCCGTATCGTTCTGAAATAAAACTATTTACTTCTGCTATTAATGGAGAACCAGTTTGAGAAAGAACTACTTCATCATTTAAACTAAATGAACCAACAGCGTCGTATTTTCTCGGAGAAACTTTTATAGAATAATCTGCACTTGTTGAACTTACTTGTTTTGGGTCTCCCTTAAATCCACAAAAATTTCCTGTGTCTCTCGCTTTCAAACTATATCCTTCATTGTTTAAACCCTCTTTTATAGAAATACAGACAAAATGATTTTCAGTCGATTTTGAAACATAATCTATGGAACACGATTCTTCGCTTCCACTCGTTGTAGGTTTTGACAAATCACAATTTCCTTTTAATTCACCAATTGAATTATAAATACTTGCAACTAAAGGTTTACCTTCAAAACTTGCCCCCTCTTTTGATTTCATTAAGGCCTTAATATCAAATGCTGGAGCTTTCCCAATTTTAATTTTTTCACAATAAGGTTCTTGTCCCAAAAGGAACCACGAATTAAAACTATTAGCATTATAACAAGTTGAAGTTTTATCTCCTCCACAGGATTCTCCGAGTTTTTTATTATTTTCCCATTCAATATCTCCATCAGCAGAAACATCGATGCTTAATTGACTTATACAATTAGAACCAGCGTCGCTGGATACATCAAACTTAAAACCATCTTCCAAAACTTCTAAATCATTTCCATTCAAAACAAATCCAATAATTTCATTTTTTCCCAAGGTTAAAGGAATTTCTTTTGAATTTTCTGCACTTCCTGTAACACTAAAATCATTTCCACAATTCGTCGGTTCGCAAGAATATAAAGTTTTATTATGGGCATCGAAAAAATCTTTGACTGTAATTAATTTTTCTTCAGAATTGAAAACGAATTTTAGTCCTTCATTAATTTTTTCATTAGAAACACTAATATTCAAAACGCCTTGCAATTTCTCGCCGACGCGATAGTCAGGAGATATATAACTTGAAGTTCCAATTTCCATTGTTGCTCCTACAAAAAAACTACTTATGACTATTGCAAGAAATATTAAAACAAATTTATCAGCCCCTTTCATTCAATATCTAAATAAATTTTCTTTATAAAATTATCTCATTCCCCCCTTAATCATAATATCTTAACCTTTAATTGCAATCTTTTTCCATTGCGATTTGGCTTTAGCCTTTAATTGCAATCTTTTTCCATTGCGATTTGGCTTTAGCCTTTAGCCTTTTATTACAATCTTAGGAATAAGTTTTGCAACAATTTTTCCCAAACCAACTTCATCACTAATTTTTACAACTTCATCCACATCTTTGTAAACTTCTGGTGATTCTTCTAATAATCCCTTAACACTCCCTGTTCTAAAAAATATTCCTTTATTTTCTAAGTTTTTCTCTACTTTATTTTGATTCAAGGTTTTCATTGCTTGATGTCTTGACATTTTTCTACCGGCGCCATGCGCCGTCGATGAAAAGGATAATTGTTCCGCTTCTTTAGTTCCTTTAAGCACATATGAGGCAGTTCCCATACTTCCTGGAATTAGAATTGGCTGACCAGATTCTTTATATTTTTTAGGAAGATCTTTATTGTCAGGACCATAACTTCGTGTCGCGCCTTTTCTATGAACACATACTTTTTCTTTCTTCCCGTCAATAATATGTTCCTCAAACTTTGCAATATTATGGCAGACATCATAAACAACATCAATCTTAATTTCTGGAAAAAATTCTTTCATTACCTCTCTTGTTAAATGTGTTAATATTTGTTTATTGCAGAATGCAAAATTAGCAGCACAACACATCGCTTTGTAATATTCTTTTCCAAGTTTGGATTTTATCGGCGCGCAAATTAATTGTCTGTCGGGAAGATTTTCAAAACCATACTCTTCTTCCATTGCTTTGATATAATCTGAAGCAATTTGATGCCCAAATCCTCGACTACCACAATGAATCATTATGACAACTTGATTTTTTTCCAACCCGAAAATTTTCGCAGTTTCTTTATCAAAGATTTCATCAACATATTGTATTTCTAAAAAATGATTTCCCGAACCTAAACTTCCTAATTGATTTACTCCTCGAGAAATCGCATTATCAGAAACACATGAAGGGTCTGCTTCTTCCATACAACCGAATTCTTCAGATAATTCATAATCTTCTTTTTTACCATATCCTTTCTCAATGGCCCACTTAGCTCCTTTCACCATTATCTCTTTTAATTCACTTTCAGAAATTTTTACCCTCGTCCCTTTTCCAACTCCCGTCGGAATTTTATTAAAAAGTTTTCTGGAAATTTCTTTCTCTTTCTTTTTCAAATCTTCCAATTTCAAATTTGTTTTCAATAATCTAACAGAACAATTAATATCATATCCAACTCCTCCTGGAGAGATTATTCCTGTGTTCATATCAAATACAGCAACCCCTCCTATGCAAAATCCATAACCAAGATGTGCATCAGGTAAAACCAACGCATTTTTCTTAATTCCATTTAATTGAGAAACATTAACCATCTGTTGCAAACAATTATCTTTCTCTATTGCTTTCAAAAGTTTTTCCGAAGCGTAAATTCTTACGGGCACATTCATTTTTCCTTCTTTTGCAACTTCATAAATATTTGAAGAAATTTTTTTAATTTTCATAGTTTAAAATTAGAAAGATGATTTATATTATTTGCTATTAGGTTGATTCTATCATTTTTTCAAATACTTGAGCTAATTGTTGAGGTAAACTTGAGTTAATAATTTGTTAGTTGCAATAAGCTTGAAGCCCTTTGAAAATAGTAAAGCTTTTAAAGAAGCGTATTTTCCTATAAATCATGGGATTAATCCAAGCAATCAAATTGAAATTTAAACCAAGTTATGAAGTAGAATCTGAAAGATTTTATTCCGAATTTCTAAATCAAGAAGATGCACAAAATCTTAGACCTTTTGTTTTAGATTTTGGCGGTAGGCTTTCAGTTCCTTCTGCAATTTTGGCAGTTGGAAGTTCTATTTATCCATCATCTCACTGGAAATATAGAAGAAAACTTAATGTGAATAATCCTGATTTAAATGCTTCTGAAACGTATAATGATATTGATTTACTAATTGTACCAGAGGAAGTTGTTGCTCTAAATCAATTAGAATCTGCTGTTCAGAAAGCATTAACTCAAATGAATTTTCCATCCAAAGCGCATGAAACAACCACTTCTGGAGTTGTATATTACGATGCTTATGCTTGCGGAGAAGATGGAAAATCCGAAAGAATAGTTGCACCATTTCTTCATTTAGATTATGGATTGCATTCCATAGAAACAAATTTGAAAAACGGAACGAAATTAGATTTAATTCTTGGAAGAGATGATTTATTAGAAAAAACTGCATCTCAAAAAATTGCAGAAGAAAGAAACGAAAAATACACTTTTTCATTATTGTATAGAAAATAGAACGGGCTTCAAGCTTACTCTTCGGGATTTTTTCACTTCGTGAAAAATCGTTGCACTAAATTTCATTATTCAACAAACTTTCTATTTTTTTAATTAAATTATTAATAATTATCATATTTATCTTATGAAATTGTGGAGCGCCGTGTTGAAAACCGGCGCGAAACAAACTATAATCTCCCTACCTTTTTTCAATTCTCATCAAGAAATAAATTCCTAATATCGTCATTAAAGAAATCATTAAATTAAATATTGTGAAAAAAGGAAGGTTAACCTTCGAAGGACACTGAAATGTTTGAACTCCTTCAACACAACCAGCATCTGGATCTCCAGTACTATCCCATTTCAGATAATATTCTCCTGCTCCTTCAGTACCACAAACTTCTCCAACATTATCTAGTCTAACATTTGTGGTGGTACATGAAGAATGCCCGCTAGCAGTAGTAATTTGAACAAATTCCTCACATGAATTCTCCTCGTATTTACAACCACATCTAACATCAGTACCTACTGGAAAATTATTTTGATTTGTGCAAAAATCATAATCCAAATCATTAGCTCTCGCAAAAGCCCGATTAAGATTTTCAATATTTTCTAAAATTTCATCATCATATCCTCCGGAAGGGTTTTCACAATTAGGTTTACTATCAAACTGCGCACACCTTCCATTCAAATTTTCTTCCTCTTCTGGAGGTGGAGGTGTAACCCCATTAGAATAAAGAGCTGAAATCTCTGAAGCTGAAAGAGTCCTATCAAAAATTTTCACTTCATCTATTTTTCCATTGAAAAATCCATAATTATTACCTCCAGAGTTACATGCTCCCAAGTTAAATGATTGAGATGAGGGGGGATTATAATAAGAACTAATAGTTGCTGTTCCTTGAAGAACTCCATCAATATATAATTTGATTTCTCCACTATTAGAAGTGGAAAATGTAAATGCTACATGTTTCCATTCATTTAAATTTAATCTTTGACCAAAAATATCTCCAGTAGTACTTTCAACATCCAAAGATAAATAATTCTCTTGATTTAATCCAATTGTCCAACCAGACCCTGTTCCACATCCTTTTGATGCAATGAAATTATTATTTTGCATAGCTGTTGGATTTACCCACGCTGAAAAAGTAACATCATTTACAATTTCTATTTCATTTATATCTCCAAAAGTTATGTAATCATTTGTTCCATCGAAACTATAAGCATAATCTGTATTACCATTTTTATCAGTTATTAAAGTTGCGCCGTTAACTGTTCCATGATGAGCATTTCCAGAGGAATCTTGAGCATCTCCATCTAAGTTATAATGGGCAATTAATCTAGAGGTTATATCTGGAGGAAGCCCATTATAAACTAATGAAAACACTAAATTCTCTCCCGCTTCATATACTTTAGTTCCATACCATAAAACAATTTTCTTTCTTACAAAATCATAATATCCGACGCTAGGAACACTATCTGTTGGAAGGCCTACAGGCATTGGAGCCTCAACAAAATCATTAGTACTTAAATCATATTGGATAAGGGGAGAAGTATGAGTATAGGGAATACCTAATGCTGCCCATGCATGAATTGCCGAGGGTTTTTGAGCTGGAGGAGTTACAGGAGTTCCTGCAATAATATCTGAAATAATAGTTTTATCTGCATTATTTACAACACCATCCTCATTAATATCTGCACAATCATCATTATTTCCTGAAGTAATTGCAGTTTGCACGTATGTTGTATCAAGAGTATTAACAATTCCATCATCATTTGCATCTCCGAAAAGAGTTACTTCACAAAAAGGCGCGTTGTCAAAATCATAATAATAACTTACATTGGGATAATATTGATTAAAGAGAGTTGGAACAGGAGGAGTCATATATCCTGTTGGTCCAGGTTTATTCCATATTCCTGTCAAAGGACTATAAATTCTCCACTCTACTAATCCTCTGTCAAGATCTATTGTAATAAAAGTCACATTCCTTTCAAATCCATTCCAATAAACCATCGTCGGAGAGAGAAATCCAAAATCAAAATTTGTTTCTTCTATAAAAGTCCCTGTTGGATTATGTAATCCATAATAATTAAAATAATATCCCAACTCTACAACTGATTGTTCTCCAAATTGATAGGAATATGAAGTTATAGGTTTAACATTTGTTGGAAGATTATAGGGTGTAGTATGAATTTCAGTAGTCTTATCTACAAAAGTTATTCCATCCGTAGCTTCATAATATTTTCCATTTGAATCCCATAATCCAACTGAACCAAAAATACTTTTATATCCTGTAACTGGTGTAAATCCATTAGGAAGTCCTGTATAATCTCCTGGAGCCAATTGAACCTCTTTAACATTAAAACCAGTTAGATTAGATAAAAAGATTAATCCAATTGCCAAAAAAATAAATATTCCTATTACTATTATTAATCTTGAATAATTTTTAGATTTAATTTTCTTCACATCTTTTTTCATATATCTAACAGTTATTTCAATTTTATAAAATTATCTTTAGTTGTAAAATATAATCTCTCTACCTCTTTTCAATTCTCATTAAAAAATAAATTCCCAATACAACAACTAAAGAAATCATTAAATTAAATATTGTGAAAAAAGGAAGGTTAACTTTTGAAGGACACTGGAATGCCAGAGCTCCATTAACGCAACCAATTGCAGAATTTGGATTGCCAGTAGTAGAATCAACACTGTCCCATTTCAAGTAATATTCTCCCACTCCATTAACTTCACAAACATCAGTAGGATTGTCTAATCGAACATTTGTTGTTACACATGTATCGCTATTAGATTTTAAAGTCACAACTTCATTACAAGAACTATCAATAGAGTTATATCTACACTTGCAATCTGCATCATTTGCATCTGCATTTGTGCAAAAATCATAATCCAAATCATTAGCTCTCGCAAAAGCCCGATTAAGATTTTCAATATTTTTAAAAAGTGCATCTGTGTAAAAATTAATAGTTTCACAACTTGTTGGATTGTTATTAAACTGCGCGCAACTATCACTTGTGGTGCCTCCTCCTCCAGGTGGAAGAGGTGTTATTGGAGGATCAGATTCACAAATAAGATTAGCATTACAAGATGAACCGCTAGGACATTCGTTTCCAGAGGGAGTACAAATTATTATTTCACATAGATTTGTACCACTATTACAAACTAAACCCTCATTACAATTATCTCCTGTATTAATATTTGTCACACAAGAACAACCTAATCCATTTGGACATTCAGGATTTTCAATACAAGTTCCTACAACAATATTACAAATTAATTCTCCAGTACACTCATCAACTATTTCATCATCACAATCTCCACTTCCACATCCTTCTCCTATTTCACAAGTATTATCTCCATCATCATCACATGCATCCCCTATTCCATCATTATCACTATCTGCTTGAGTTGGATTAGAAACTAATGGGCAATTATCATCACAATTAGTGGTTTCTCCTCCAGTACAAGGATCATCATCTCCATCTCCGTCATCGTCGGGAGTCCCATCTTCATCTCCATCAGCCACGCAAACTCCTCCTCCAATATTTACAAATCCTGCTTTACACCAAACTGCATTATTTCCTGAAACAGAACAAGTAATTATTCCAAGATTTCCTTGTTCTCCAAAATTTATAATTTCCTTATTACTATAACATCCTTTGCCTTCAGGATACCCAGAATAACAATTATTAGCAGAACAACATCCTTTGAAAGCTGAATAAAGATCTGGAGTTCCCCAAGGTTTTCCCTCTCCTGTTCCTCCAACAGGACTTATAACTGATTTTCCTAGACTAGTACAGGAACTAACAGAACAATATGCTGGTTCAGCATAATCAATAAGTGAATTCCCATTATCATCTAATCTATTATCGCAATCTTCAGAACTCGCTGCACAAATTGGATCTGAATCACAATTAGAATCTGCACAATCAACAGATCCATCAAAATCATTATCAGCTCCATCATGACAAACTTCACTAACACTTTCACAAACAGATCTTTCTGCACATTTCCCAGCAGAACAACAACCACTATCACAACTAAATCCATTAGTACAAGTTACCCCAATTGCATCACATAGAGCATATTGTGTTCCTTCAATCCATCCAGAACATTGATATACTCCATCAAATTTATTTCCACTTCCAGTTATTCCACTACCACTATTTTGACAATCTAATCCTCTAGGTGTATTTCCTCCATCTAGATTATCATTTGCACACCCATTATTATTTTTTATTTCAGCATTAGTAACATCTTTCAAAAATATCCCAATTTCTACTCCTGTAGTTGCATAAGCCCCTTTTATTTTATTACCAGTTAATTTTATTAAATTTGATTGGAAGATACTAATGGAACTATATCCTGAAGTTCGAGGACTTCCCATAATTATTTGATTATTAATAAATCTAAAATCTTCGACAGCTTGGACAATAATTGTTGGATCAGCACCTATAAAAGAACTATCTCTTATTTCAACATTTTCCTTATTCCAAACGATTAAATCATTATTAAGAATTATATTTTTTACTAAAATATTGATATGTCTTGAAGCTTTATTTATATTTAAATTATTAAATTTATGATTTTTACCGTCTAATATAATATTACTTGATTCAAGAGTAATACTACAAAGAGGTAAATCTTTAGAAAGAATATAAGTCTTAGCTTCACTTAATCTTTCAGTTCCTGATGTCGTTTTTAATGGACATGAAGTTATTATTCGATTTGTTGCTTCCATTTTTCCTCCATTATTTGGCAAACAACGATCTGGACAGGCCACATTGGTTACTCCAACTACACAATTATTTTCTAATTGATAATCTGTTCCATCAATTCTTCCATCTGAATTAACGTCACTATTTATACATAATCCGCTTACGGGTTTCATAAGACAATTAATAACTTGTTCTAAATCTAAAGCATTTACATATTTATCTCCATTCACATCAGCAGGCCAATTATTTGTTTGACAGCTAACATCATTACACATTGTTTTTCCAAGACCACAATATTCTGCAGTACTCACAATGCTCGCACCCATCACACCACTCGACAAAAAAACACTAAAACTAACAAAACTTAATAGAACAAAGACAAAAATCAATCCCCTTTTTTTCATAAGCAATACAAATAAATATTCTTTATAAAATTATCTTTAGTTGAAAAATATGTATAACCAACCAACATATTTCCTATATCAAATAAAACCGAAAAAACTACTTCTCACTTCGTTCGAAAATAATATACCTTAA
>Ga0209541_10015627_pt1 | contig 11314 bp, 14 predicted proteins | sample RifCSPlowO2_01_FD_184027 | JGI IMG/M metagenome (GOLD analysis project Ga0209541, IMG submission 184027) | Groundwater microbial communities from Rifle, Colorado - Rifle CSP2_plank lowO2_0.1 (SPAdes) (version 2) | ecosystem: Environmental > Aquatic > Deep subsurface > Groundwater | place...
AAGCACTAAAGCGCCGACAAAGCTCAATACTATTTCCTCAACTGCAAATGTCAATTTGCTCTCATCATTCGCACGCATCATTTTTGCCATTAAATTAGGTAAGGGAGTTCCCTTTTTAAATGTTATGGGCGAGCTAAATAACGATTATATATTACCTTATGCACTTGGTTAGTATGAAAGCGGCGATTTTGGCTTTGGTGGTTTTGGCATCCCTTATTTTGGCAGCTGTGCCTGTTTCTGCGCATGTTGAGCCGTGCCTTCTCACAAATGTAAAGGTTGCAAATGATGTTTCAGGTGAGGCACAGCACACAAAAACCACGATTAAACTTTTGTGCACAGGCGAGGAGGAAGTTGATGAGCAGGTTACAAAGCTTGTCTACAAAATTCCGTTCGCAGATGTGCAGAATTTTGAGGCTTCGGATGAATTTGGAAGCCTGAAGGTGCTTGAAGGCCCTGATTACGCAAGCGCAAAAACAGCCGGGAAGGAAACAACAATCGGGGTTATTTTCAGAAAAGCTCTTGTGCTTTCAGACGTAGAGAAAACCTACGCTGTGAACTTTGATTTTGATTCAGCTTCGCTGGTTAGTTCAGCCGGAGAAAATGCATATTCCACAAAGCCGGGCAATTTGCTTGCAATGCCAAAATTAACAATTGTTTCACGGGGAGTCACAGAGGCCCTTTTGCCAGTTGAAAAAGTTGACTATGAGCTTGTTTTGCCAGAGGGCGCAAGCGTCCAAAACCTTCCGGAGGGATGCTCCTTGAGCAACGGAAAAGTGGCCTGCAGCCAGATAACATTTGAGCAGTTTGGAAAGCTCGAGGTAAAGTGGAGCACGCCAAAAAGCCTTGAAGATTCATTAGTTGAAAAATTCAGGCTTTTGTTCAAGCCAAAATCCTCGCAGCCGGGCAGCAGCATTCTTACAACAATAACCAGCAAAATAAAAGACGCGCTGAAATGAGCATTTTAACAGCAGCAGCATTGGCGGGAATAGGTGTTGGAGCCGGGGCAATTTTGTTTTATCATTATTTGAGGAAGGACGAGTATTCCAAAGACAGGAGGGCAGTTGCGGCTGAAATGCCTGTTTCAATAAGCTTCAGCACAAAGTCTGATGAAGGCATTTTGGACAGGTTAAAACCGGCTGCTGAAAAGAAACCGGAAAAAACCAGAAAAGCTCCGTTAAATGCAGCCTGCGGCGTCTGCAAGGAAGGCTCAATGCTTCCGTTCAAATGCAAATTCTGCTCACTGCTGTTTTGCGGGGAACACAGGCTCCCGGAGAGCCACGATTGCGACGCACTTTAGGGCCGGAATAACATATATATATCGGTTTCACCATTATAGAGTAGTAAATTAGGGGAGAAAAAGGGGATACGCGAAATTTGGCGAAGCAAATGCATTTCGCTTATTTTCTCTCACCTCTGTTCGAGAAAATGGTACTATTCGTTGTCTTTGCAATTCCGGCAATTATACTATTTGCAGCACTTGGAGTTATATTGAAAAATCCAAGGCACTGGATTGTTGGAAAGCTTATTTACGAGTTTAAGGACTACCAGAGGGCTGTTGTTTACAGATTTGGAAAACTGCACAGAGTCGCAGGGCCTGGATGGATTTTTATCTGGCCGATTATTGAGACTTATGTAAAATACGACAAGCGTGTTGAGGCAATTGATGTTCCTCCGCAGGAAGTTATTACAAAGGACGGCGTTAAGCTTTCAATTGACAGCGTTTTCTACATAAAGGTAATAGACCCTGTTAAAACAGAGCTCGAAGTTGAAGAGGATTACAAGAGAGCTCTTGAAGAGTATGTTCGCGGCAGGATCAGAAATCTTGTCGGCACAATGGAAATCCAGGAGTTGTACGAGGGCATTGAAGAGATTAACAAGCAGCTCAAAAATAGCGTTCAGGAACTTGCAAAGAAATGGGGTGTTGAAATTGTTGATGTTGAGCTTCAGCAAATTACTCCGCCGGAGGAAATTGTAAAGGCAATGGAGGCAGAGGAAGTTGCATTGCTTTACAAAAACGCAGCAGTCCAGGAAGCAGAAGCCACTAAATTGAGAATTCGCGCATTGGAAGAGGCAGCTGGCGGATTGAGCCAGTCAACACTCTCATATCTGTATCTGAAGGCACTCAAGGATGTTGCAGACGGAAAAGCAACAAAGATTATTTTCCCAATGGAGCTCACAAAGGCAGCTGAGAATCTCTCAAAAGGCCTTGCGGGCGGAATTGGGAATAATAAAATCGATCAGTTGCTTGACACGCTTGTTGGAAAAGCAAAATAGTTTGGGGTGGGATAATGGAAGGATTTGATGAATTTATTATTAAGAACAAGACTGACTTGGAAAAGGTCTCTACAAGAGCGACAGTCCTGAAAATTCATTATCCTATTAAACTGCAGGATGCTCTCATAATCATGAAGAACTGCAGAAATATCAGGGAAATTCAGTTTGAGAAGAAAGCCTTTGAAAGAACTGACCAGGATGCAAAGCAGTTTCTGGACAAATATGTCTATCTGGACATGTTTTGATTTTTACGAAATTATTTAAATAGTTAAAACTATTTTTTGAGACGTGGATAAGTTTCCTAAGCTCGCAGTTGATGTGCTTGTTGCAAAAGATGAAAAGATTTTATTAATCAAGCGAAAGCACGAGCCGTTTAAAGGGAAGTATGCTCTCCCCGGAGGATTTGTTGAATACGGAGAGACTGTTGAGCAGGCTGCAGTTCGCGAGTGCAAGGAAGAGACTGGGATTGATGTTGAGCTGGAAGGATTGCTGGGAGTTTATTCTGACCCAGGCAGAGACCCCAGGTGGCATATTATTTCAGTTGTTTTCTTTGGGAGTGCAAAGAAGGGGAAACCAACCGCTTCGAATGAAACAGAGGATGTCGGATACCGGAGCCTGAAAGAGATAGAGAACATGGAACTGGCTTCTGACCACGAGACAATGATTGAGGATTTCAAGATAATACATATGAGCGATGCTCTATCGAGCATCTCTCGCCCTGCTCGAGAAGAAGGAAATATTGAAAAAAGATAGCTTTTTAAAGAGGTGCACACATATTATTGAGCTAAAATACAGCCTATTTTACCCAAACAGATAGATGGAAAAGAAGCGGAAAGTGATAAAATTGGGGGGCAAAAGCGTAGCAACCCCAGCCCTTCTGGAACAAGCAAAAAATTTCGTTCTGAAGGAATATTCCGCCGGGTATGAGATTTTAGTTGTGATTTCTGCAATCGGAAATTTTACGAACCAGACTACTTCAATAATAAAGGCCTTTAGCAAGCCCTCGGAGGAGTGGGATTACATACTTAGCATGGGCGAACGCTCTGCAGCACCGATTTTTTCGCTGATACTGAAAAACTCCGGCGTGAAATCGCGCTTTTTTGACCCTTCAATGCAGGACTGGTTTGTAATAACTGATGAGAACGCAGGGGATGCGAAACCGATAATGGAAGAATGCGAAAGGCTTTCCAAAAAACATCTTGAGCCATACCTGAAAACAGGAATCCCGGTTATACCGGGCTACGTGGGAAAAAGCAAGTCAGGCAGGATCAGGGTAATGGGCAGGAATTCAAGCGACCTCACGGCAATGGTTGTTGCCAAGTTCCTAAATGCAGATGAAGTGCTTAAAATAACGGATGTGCCCTGCCTTTACAATCCCTCAACAAAAGCGCCAATTAAAGAAATCGCAGCAGATGAATTAATGAAAATTTTTGACAAGAGGCACGAGGGATACGACAAGCCGGATTATCCGATTTTTCCGCAGGCACTTGAACTGATAAACGGAATGGTTGTAAAAGTCGGGACATATGAATCAATCCAGAACAATTCCGCCACAGTCATTAATGGGGGGAACAAATGAGGGAGGTAAAACTTTTTATTGTCGGGCTTGGAAATGTCGGCGGCGGGCTAGTGAAGCTGATGAAAAGCCTTGAAAAGGAAATTGAACGCAAATATTCCACTAAATTAAGAGTGGTTGGGGCTGTTGACATAGAGGGCTCTGCCTTTTCAAAAGAAGGGCTTGACCTTGATGAGATTTTGAAAACAAAAAACAAAGGCAGCATTAAAAATTACCCGAAATTCGGTTCGGCAAAAAATGCCCTTGAGCAGATTGAGGAAAACTGGAAAAATTTTGATGTTTTGGTCGAGGTATCAACAACAAACCTTGAGACAGCGCAGCCGGCATTGGACCATATCCGCAACTCCCTGGAAAAGGGAAAGCACGTTGTGACGTCCAACAAGGGGCCGATTGCGCTTCATTATGATTCGCTGATAAAGCTTGCCAAAAAAAACGGGGTAATTCTCGGATTTGAGGCCTGCGTTGCAGGAGTAATACCGGTCATAAGAATTTTAAGGGGCTATCTGGCCCTTGACAAAGTGCAGGGCATAAACGCAATAGTAAACGGGACATGCAATTTCATACTTGGAAAAATGTCCGAGGGCATTTCATTTGAAAAAGCGCTGAAAGAGGCGCAGGAAAAAGGATACGCAGAAGCAGACCCTGCCCTGGATGTTACGGGAATGGATTCTGCGGCAAAACTCGTGATCCTCAATAATATTGTCAGCAGCAGGCAGATAAGCCTAAAAGACGTGAAAATTAATGGAATCAAAAATTTAGGCGGGGATGTGAGAAACACAAAACTGATTGCAAGCCTAAGGAATGGCGATGCAAAAGTGCAGCCGGAGAAAGTTCAGGAAGGGTCATTTTTCGCGAGCGTCAACGGCGTGCTGAATGCAATTGAGATTGAAACAGAAATTGCAGGCCCGCTGAAATTTTCCGGAAGGGGAGCAGGCGGAAGGGAAACCGCTTATGCAGTGCTCGCAGACATATTGAAAATAGCAGCGGAGAATAGAATATGAACGAGATAAAGGTTTTTGCACCGGCAACAGTTGCAAACGTTGGGCCAGGGTTTGACGTTTTTGGGTTCGCCCTGGGGCAGCCAGGCGACATTATCACTGCAAGAAAGATTGATTCAGGGGTAAGATTGACAAAAATCAGCAACCCAAGGCTCCCGAAGGAGGCAGATAAAAACTGCGCGAGCATTGCCGCAGCCGAGGTTGTGAAAATGGCAAACAGGCGCGGCATCAAGGGCGGGGTTGAACTGGAAGTGGAAAAGGGAATCTCCCTGTGCAGCGGAATGGGCGGAAGCGCAGCGAGCGCGGTCGGGGGCGCAGTTGCGGCAAATGAAATTCTCGGAAGGCCGTTTTCAAAAAAAGAACTGCTGCCGGCGTGCATTGTTGCCGAGGAAGCAGTCAGCGGCTACCACGCAGACAATGTTTCAGCCTGCCTCTTTGGGGGGTTTATTTTAATCAAGACATACGAGCCGCTGGAGATAATACAATTGAAATTGCCAAAAGACCTGATATGCATTGCAGTCAACCCTGAATATGAGGTGCAGACAAAGGAAGCAAGAAAAGTCGTCCCGCAGCAGGTTGATTTGAAAAGCCTGATAAGGCAGGTTGGGAACGCGTCTTCAATAATCGCGGGAATCGCATTAAACGATGTAAAGCTAATCGGGCGAGGCGTTGATGACTGCATAGTCGAACCGGCAAGACAGCATCTTATCCCGGGGTTTGAAAAGGTAAAGGAAAATGCGCTTGATGCAGGCGCGTATGGATGCTCGATCAGCGGCTCAGGGCCGAGTGTTTTTGCAATAGCAGACAAAAGCCTTGACGCAGAGAATATTGCAAAGAGCATGCAGGCGGCATTTTTAGAGGTTGGACTGAAAAGCAAGGCATATATTTCGGAATGTGAAAACGAGGGGGCCAAAGTAATAAAATGAGCAGCAAGCTGAAAGTCGGGATTCTTGGGGCAACAGGCGCTGTCGGCCAGAGGTTTATTTCGCTTTTGGACAATCATCCGTGGTTTGAAGTGGAAGTTTTGGCAGCCTCTGAAAGGTCAAGCGGAAAAAAATACGCAGACGCGGCAAACTGGATACTCAAAGGCGATATTCCGGAATACGCAAGGGATTTGAAAGTTGTTGGCGCGGAGCCAAAGGACTGCGGCAAAGTAGATTTGGTTTTTTCAGCGCTGCCGTCTGCGATTGCAGCCGAAACTGAGCGGAAATTCCTGGACGCAGGATATTTCATATCAAGCAACTCTGCTTCGTTCAGGATGCACAGCGATGTGCCGCTTGTAATTCCTGAGGTAAATCCGGAGCACCTGAAACTTTTGGAAACGCAAAAGTGGAAAGGCAGGATAGTTACAAACCCGAACTGCAGCGCCATACAGCTTGTTATTGCACTAAAGCCGCTGCAGGATAAATTCGGGCTGGAAAAGGTTTCAGTTACAACTATGCAGGCCTTGTCAGGGGCTGGGTATCCGGGAGTCCCGTCGCTTGCAATTATCAGCAATGTCATCCCATACATAGAAAACGAAGAAGAAAAAATTGAAACAGAGCCGCTGAAAATTCTTGGAAAGCTTGATGGAAATAAGGTAAAGGATGAAACTTTTGCAATAAGCGCCAGCTGCAACCGCGTTGCCGTACAGGACGGGCATTTTGAAAGTGTTTCTGTAAAATTAAAAAAACCTGCGACTGTGCATGAAATAGAAAAATGCCTGAGCGAGTTTAGGGGAGCGCCGCAGGAACTCAAGCTGCCAACAGCCCCTGAGAAGCCAATAATTGTGAGAAAGGAAAAAGACAGGCCGCAGCCGAGCAAGGATTTGGCAGACATGGCAATTGTTGTCGGCCGCGTCAGGGAAGACAAAGTTCTGGGCTTTAAGTTTAATGTCCTGGGGCACAACACAATCAGGGGCGCAGCAGGGGCTGCTGTGCTCAATGCAGAACTTTTAAAAGCAAAGGGTTACTTGTAATAAGGCAATGAAAGCGCTACTGCAGCACGTAGATTACATAAAATTTGAAGTAACAAAAGAGACAAAACTAGCGCAGAAACTTTCAGATACGGAAAAGAAAGGGGAGATGAAGGAATGCTTGTTGTACAGGATTGCGGCTGAAAAAGAGGATAATGGCCATGAAGATGCAGTCGTAAAGCTGGCAGTTGCAGACATAAAAGATGTTTTAGGGCAAATAAAATGCAAGAGAGTTTTTCTTTATCCATATGTTCATTTATTGGCTGGGAGCGAGCCTTCTGCTCCGCATACTGCAATAAAAATAATGGATTTAATGGAAGAGCAGCTGAAAAAGGATGGAATTGAGATTGGAAGGGCTCCGTTTGGGTGGTATAAGAAATTTGAGCTGTCTTGCAAGGGGCATCCACTAAGTGAGTTGTCAAGAGTAATAAGGGCAGGAGTTCAGGAAAGGCCAAAAGCGACAAAACTTGTAAAACAAACCACGCGGATTGACAAGGAGAAGCTATCCGAAAACGACCACAGAATCCTCGGACCGCAACTGGGATTGTTTAATTTCCAGGAGGTTGCGCCGGGAGCAGTTTTCTACCACAACAAGGGAGTGCACATCCGAAACAAATTAATTGATACTTTGAGAAATGTGCAATTGAAACGAGGCTATGTTGAAATTAATACCCCGATTTTAATGGACCGCTCATTGTGGGAAGTCAGCGGCCACTGGGACAATTACAGGGATTTGATGTTCACAACAAAAGTTGAGGACAGGGATTTTGCTATTAAGCCAATGAATTGCCCGGGCGCAATTTTGTTTTACAAATCCAGCCACAGGAGTTACAGGGAATTGCCATTGAGAGTCGGGGAGTTTGGGTTAGTAAGCCGCAATGAGCTAAGCGGGGTTTTGGCAGGATTATTCAGAATGAGAACTTTCACGCAGGACGATGCGCATATTTTTGTAACGCAGGAACAGATAGAAGCAGAAATTATGGAAGTTGTTGATATTGTAAAAGCGATTTATGGAATGTTTGGCTTTGAATATCGCGTTGAGCTTTCAACTCGGCCTGAAAAGTCAATCGGCTCTGATGAAGAGTGGAAAGCAGCAGAAGGCGCGCTTGAAAAGGCACTGAAGAAACTGAAAATGAAGTATGAAATTAAGAAAGGAGAGGGCGCTTTCTACGGGCCGAAAATTGATTTTCACATAAAAGATTCGCTTGGGAGAAACTGGCAGTTGGCGACAATCCAAGTTGATTTCCAGCAGCCACAGAGATTTGACTTGAAGTACACAGACTCAGATGGCAAAGAAAAACGGCCGGTAATTGTTCACAGGGTTATTTACGGAAGCATTGACAGGTTTATGGGAATTATTACAGAGCATTATAAAGGCGCTTTCCCGCTGTGGCTCTCTCCAGTGCAGGTTTCGGTTTTGACAATGACTGACAAGAATGTTAAGTATGCGGAAAAAGTTAAGAAAAGCTTGGAAGAAGTAGGGTTAAGGGTTGTTGAAGATTTCGGAAACCACACAATTGACTACAAGGTCAGAAATGCGGAAACGCAGAAAATTCCGTATATTTTAGTTTGCGGTGACAAGGAAGAGGAAAAGAAAACAATTGCAGTAAGAAATCATAAAGACGGCAAAGTGAAATACGGAGTAAAGTTAGAGGATTTTGCAAAGCAGGCACAGAAAGAGATTGGGGAGAAGAAGTAATTATCTTATTGGGACTTTGTGTATCCTTTTTGCCCGCCGACTACGTCATCAATTATAACAAGCTCTTTTGAATAATCTACTCGCATCTTATCTCCACGGTATTGGAACCTTCAAATGCTTTTTCTTAGCCCAAAGCACAAGAAATTTCTGCAAAACAGGCGGCAACTCTTCCCTTTTTCCTTTGACGCCCTGCTGAAGGAGCAATTCAATTTCGTTTGCAATATCTGACAATCGCCTAAAACTCGCTGTTGTGCCGTATATGTCAACAAGCCCGGAACTTTTGTACTTGCCGGATAAAACGCCGACTATGACTTCAATTTTTGCCTTTTTGTTGATTTCATGGACGGCGTATTTGACTGAATGCAGTTTCTTGTGCGAATCGCCTATAGGCCCCACATCGCCTTCAACAATTGCTATTGACTCGGCTGCGGTAATGGCATCCTGAAATGTAAAAATATATTCGCCAACATCCTTGGATTTTGGATTCCTGTGCCCGCTTGACGGCAAAATTATGGCATTTGCAGCATGGGCAAGGATTGGGGGGATATACAGGAAAAAAACTCCGCCTGTGTCAAGAAAAATCATGAGGTCGTAATGCTTTTTTTTCAGCTTTGGGATGACATCTTTTCTTATTTCGTCCAGCCCAAAGGGCATATCTGTGTTCGGGAGATAGCCAACATTGATTAGCTCGCGTATCATCTCTTTCCCTTTTTTGCCGCCGATAAAATCATCAATAACCCTGCGCTCAATAAAATGTTCCCTAACCATTGCAAAAGATAGTGGTTATTTCAGTTTAAAAACTATGCCCTTAATGAGCGCGGGTTATCGTGGTCGTGCTTTTTTAGGCCGCCGCTGAATTTTTTAGGGATGTGCCTTAACTCGTGGATTAGGACTTCATCCTGCTTGTGAACAGGAAGTCTGTCATAGCGCTCGGATAAAACTTCAATTACGTAGCGCGGCTCCATATACAGCGCAAGCTGCCAGATTTTCGGGAAACTCCAGATTCTTGCAAGAATTCTGCGCGAGCTTGAGCCGCTGCTCCTGAAGCAGTAAATTCGTTCAGGAGTTACATTTTTGAATCCGTGCGAGTGGATTAGTTCAGTTATTCTTTTTTTGACATCGGGGGCTGGATGGTATTTAATCGCCATTATAACAGGTTTTAAATAAACAGCCGTTCTCTTTTATACTTTATGAAAGCTGAAGACTTCATGACAAAGAATCCGATCACAATGAAACCGGATACCAGCGTTGTTGACATGATCAAGGTAATAAGAAAAACAAGGCATGATGGATTTCCTGTTGTTGAAGGGCAAAAAGTTGTCGGAATTTTGACTTATGACGATATTATGCTGCAGCCTCTGAAGGAAGAGGAGCATGACTACAAAAAGCAGGTTTCGGACGCCCTTGACAAAAAAGTCGGGGATATTATGCGGCGCAGGGTCATTGCAATCCCGCCGGATATGGAAATGGATGCAGTCGCAAGATTGATGTTCAGGACAGGGCACTCAAAGTTCCCTGTTGTTGATGACAACGGGTATTTGTTAGGATTGATTACAAACACAGATGTCATCCGCGCGCATATTGAGCGGGTAACTCCGGTCAAAGTTGAAACAATACGAAACACACTGGAAGAGCTGCATAAAGTAAGGGTGCAACTGGTTGAAGAGGAGGTAAATTTAAGCGATTTGATTCCGACGCAGGCAGTTATTTATTTGGATGAAGTTCAGGCGCGCGAGTATGAGATAAAAAGAGGGCTGGCAGAGCCGCTTCTGGTTGTGAGAAATGGAAACAGGCTGATTTTAGTTGACGGCCATCACCGCGCAGTTGCTGCGAAAAACGCAGGCATAACAAAAATGAAGGCATATATTCTTGTTCCGGAAAGGGAAGTTGAGCTCGGAATGGAAAAGACAGCGGAGAAACAGGGGTTGCATAATTTAAATGATATTAAAATTTCAGACGGGCTAAGCCCGTATGCGCTGCCGATTGTTTTGGAAAACGGGGTGGTGAAGAGGATAGTATGATTGAAAATGAAGTTTGGGAAAAGCGAACTCCCAAAGGGATGGTAAGGATAAGGTTTGCAGAAAGGGATGATTTGGCAGGAGTTATTGCGCTCCGCAACAGCGAGCCGGATTTGGAACAGGCAAATACGGATGATTACAGGAGCGAGTTAAAAAAAGGCGGAATTGTTGTTGCTGCTATTGAGGGCAAAATAATCGGATTCTCAAAATTTCCATCGCTGATAGCCATAAGGCCGGATTTCAGAAAAATCGGGATTGGAAGGGTAATGGCCGCGTTTTCAATCAAGTTTGCAAAGGAAACAAAGTATGATATTCATTTTGTCAGCGGGCACAGTGATACAATGCTGAAAATGTTTGTTGAATTTGAAAAGGAAAAGATATTGAAGATAAAAGACGCAGTGGAAATCGATACCCATAACTTGGAACTAGAAGGGAAGTTGCCGCACCAAAGAGAGCTTAAAATCAACTCTTTTCGCAAAAAACATGGTTGGCATATAGTAAAATGAACATTCGAATTTTACATTGGAAAGACGACAAGGCAGCGACAAACATTTCTAATAATTTGAAAGAAATTGGCTTGGGAAATATTTGCGTTCAAAGTCCAAAGTCGCTTCTTTTCACAACACAAAAAGAACTAGAGGGATTTGTTAAAGATTGCAACAAAATTGATTATTTTATTGTTGCTTCAACTCATAGGAGCGAAACCGCAAAGCTTGCTCTGACGGTGCATCCCACTGGAAATTTTGGGAAATCAGACTTGGGCGGAAATTTAGGCGAGTTAAGCAAAACGTGGTC
>Ga0209541_10015630_pt1 | contig 11311 bp, 8 predicted proteins | sample RifCSPlowO2_01_FD_184027 | JGI IMG/M metagenome (GOLD analysis project Ga0209541, IMG submission 184027) | Groundwater microbial communities from Rifle, Colorado - Rifle CSP2_plank lowO2_0.1 (SPAdes) (version 2) | ecosystem: Environmental > Aquatic > Deep subsurface > Groundwater | place: Rifle...
CTCCGGAGAGAGACACCCTTCTCACGCATTTCGTCTTTCGTCATGTTGTCGGCCATCTGCCAAACGAGCAGCTGACCCATGACGTCGGACTCGGTCTCGCCCGGCACCATGCGGCGCCAGTCCGGTCTGTCCGGCTGATTGCGGGAAGGCGTCGGGACGGTGATTCCGCCCCGCTCCAGAATCGCGGCGACAGTGAGAACGTCATCCACGACTCCGAGGCGATCCGCCTCCACCAGCATCCGTCCGTACTGAACCGAAACCGGCAACCGATTGACCAGACGTCCGATCTTAGTGACCTGCCCGTCTGCAGTCATGCAGCCGAGAGACACCAGAGCGCGTTTGGCATCGTGGATTTCCGACTTGGTGGGCTGGTGGAAGAACTCCAACAGCTCCATGTCGAATCCGGCGATGGCCAGACGCAGGACGGTTTGGTCGAGTCGCTTGCGGAGGATTTCCGCAACCGGAAAATCCGGCCGGGAAGAACTCGAGCAGTGATCGATGTAGATCCCTGCCTTCGTCCGACCCGCGCGACCCTTGCGCTGCGTCGCATCGGCCAGTGAAATGGGCTTCAGGTACAGACCTTCGACCCCGTCCACAAGTTCGATACGCCGCTCGAGTCCCGAATCCACGACTGCGTCGATGTCGTCGATGGTCACCGACGTCTGTGCGACGTTGGTGCTGACGACCACCTTCGGACGGCCGTAGTGCTTGAAGCACTTGGCCTGCTCCTGGGGTGTGAGCTCGCCGTGAAGCGGCAGGATTTCGGCGTTCACCTGCATCTGCTCGAGAGCAGACGTGGTGTCGATGATTTCCTGCTTGCCAGGCTGGAAGACCAGTACATTGCGGCCATCGCGAACGAGTGCCGCCACGTCGTCAACCAACCGCGACGCGGGATTGCGCGACTCCACCGGAAACAACCGACCGGGAACCGAGATCACCGGCGCACCGTTGTAGAAGGCGGCCAGCTTTTCGGCTTCCAGCGTGGCACTCATGAGCACCACCTTGAAGTCGGCACCGGTTGCGATCTGACGCTTGGCCCACGCGACGAGAACTTCCATGTTCTCGTTCCACTCGTGGACTTCGTCCAGAACGAGGACGCCCCTGTTCGCTCCCATCAGCTCCCGCACGAGTGCGAGGCCGTCGGTGCAAAACAGGCAACGGGTAGCAGGTGAGTCCTGCCGATCCACCGCAGTGCGGTAACCGACAGTCCCCCCGAGCTCCTCGCCGATTTCCTCGGCCACGCGCTGTGCCACCGTTCGGGCGGCCAGTCTGCGCGGCTGGGTCACGACGAGATCGCACCCTTCGTCCAGCAGGTATTGGGGCACTTGCGTGCTTTTCCCTGCACCGGTCTCGGCCGTGATGACCGTAACCGGACCGTTGCGAACCGCTTCGACGATTGTCTTACGGAACGCAGTGATCGGAAGTGTTGAACCGTTCATCTTCATCTCCTCGAGCATGGGTAGCGCGTAAGCGCCAAGACCCACCCTGCTCGGCTGGCTTTTCGAGGCCAACTTCCCTTCGGCTTATGTATTCGCCTAGGGCATACGGGCAGGGCTGCCCGGGTGTGATGAGAAGTGATTTTTGGCGTCACTTCATTTCGCCACTCTCTCCTCGTAGAGAGCATGGAAGGTACTAAAAAATAATACTCTCCACGCTCTCTACCAAAAAATAAAGTAGCGAATTAATTTAATTAACCGATAGTATGCAATTTTCAAAGAACAATCTGTTTCGTCCTTTCGGACTCATCAGCAGAGATACACATCTCTGAACAGAGAGAGGTTTTTGATGAGAACCTCTCGGAAACTCGGTTTTACCCTTTTGCTCGTAACCGACGAGCGATTTTGATCTCTGTTGACCTCCACAGTGATCAGTGAGGAGCCTTCTTATTTCTCTTGCGAGAAGGGAAAGGCACAAACCCTACGAGATACGACTACTGCGCGAACCGGTTGCGGAGGGCGGGGAGCACCGTCTCGTTCCAGACGCTCTCGCTCACGTGGAGCAAGAATGTCGTGTTGGAGATGATGCCCGCCTCCGGCGAACTGGTGAATCCGCTCGGCAGGCACTCCTGCAGATTGACCTCGGCCTGATGGGCTTTGGCCACTGCGAGAGAGTACTGCACACCGCCGCACTTCGCTGCGATCGGCCCCTGCGCTTTCTTCTGGACGGTCACATTCGTTCCCGGCCGCGCCTCCATCTTCTGAGCGAGCGTCGTGAGGTCGAACCTCGGCGACGTCATCAGATCGACAAACGCGACGGACGGAATGATGTCGGTAACCGTTTCGGAGAGACGCTCGGCCTCACGGACACCGGCCTCGTAGGTCTCGACCCCCTTCTGCAAGCGAGCCGTCGCCTCCGAGTCTCCGTTGATCATCGAGACGAAGTCGGTGAAGAGCTTCGCCTTGGCGTCTTCGGAGATCTGCGGACGCTCCGCGTTGAATAGCGGAAGCGTCGACATGGCGCGGGTGAACAGGAACGCGTGAGCGGACAGCTTGTCGGCCGTCTGCCCGGCACGTCCTCCGTCCAACACGTCGGCGTCGGTGTCCAGCTCGGGGTAGTACACCCCGGTGGCCTTCATCGCGGCGGTCAGTCCGTCCGGATCGGGGTCGGCCACGATGACCGTCCCTTCGCCGTTGAACTCACCTACCTGGATGAGACCGCTACAGGCCGGATTGGCCTGTCGGTTGCTGATGACGGCATTGCTGCCGACCAGCTCGCGGACGCGATTGGCCGCTGTGGCGATCTCCTGTTCGCGCGAGTTGCGCGGGTTGGGCACGTCGTGGTGGTCGCGGACGATCACCTCGATGCCCCGGGAGACCAACTCCTCGATGGTGGAAACCAGGTGGCTCGTCGCGGGGGTGTCAATGAAGACAACCCGCTTCGTGCTCTCCGGAATCGCACCGAGACCGAGGGTGGCTTCCTTGTCGGACTGCGCGAAGAACTTGGTCATAATGACCGGAACCGAATTGATGGCGATCTTAAACATGACTTTCTCCTTTGTCTGTGCCCGTGCCTTTTTTGGCTTGGGCGTGGATTTGGATTGTCTTCCGCCAGCACCATGCTGGTTTCAGACCGCCACTCTCATGAGTAGCACTCTAACTGCAATCGCTTACAATCAGAATGCTACTCATGAACTTCGCAATCGTTTCTCGTATTTTATTGTAAAGAACTACTTGTCTTCTTTCGAAGACATTTCTGGAAGCGAAACGGGTTAGATTTCACTTCCAGCCGATGTCTTCAAAAACAACGGTTGATAGGAATGCTTTTCAGGTGGACTTATTCGCTGGTATCCAACCCAGCAACATCGTCACTTACCTTACTCTGCATCGTGCGGGAGATGATCAAGTTATCTTCCGATGCATCTCGCCATCACACTCACCAAATCGTTTCTTATTCGAGAAGCTATGCTTTGCTCGATAAGTTCGTCTTTGGTTTAAATCCTATCGGTGATGAACTTTAGGAGTGTTTAACAAATGTTTACTTTCCAGCCTCACTCTCTCCTCTTTCCTAGCTTGCCGGCCTAGGTGCCGTCTGCGGATTTCACAGATCATAGAATGAAGACCAAACGTCTGATGAACTCCCTCCTTCAAAGAACTATCAAAGAGCTAATGAGATTCACTCACCCGGAACCCCTTAGGTCTCTCTCCTCTATAATCTATCTTAATCTGGAGAGAGGAGTGGAGGAGATTTTTTATTCTTCTCCATTCCTCTCGCCCCTAGCTACCAAAAAAGGCGGCTAAGAAATTCCTTCCATTTAGAAGAAGAGATTTCTCAACCGCCTTGCGATTAGTAAGGATCACTCCATGTATTTGATTTTACAAGGAATTTTCGCTATTTTTATCTTACACTTTTATTATACACTATTTCGCTTTTTTTGTCAAGTATTTTGCCAGTCTCAAAATTGCCCATGACACTTCTTAATTTTCACGGCTCATCCGTGGGAATCAAGAAATGGAACGAGAGCGTTAGCGACCGTGACATTTCTTATATTTTTTTCCGGAGCCGCAAGGGCAGAGATCGTTTCTTTTGATTCCTCGAAATTTTTCCGCTAACTGCGCTTTTTTAACTTCTTCCAGCATTTTTTTTCTTCCTTCGGTAATGGATTCTTGCAAACGACTAAACATTTCGTGAGACTCTTTTTTGTACTCCAAAAGCGGATCTCTTTGCCCATAAGCACGCAAATTAACTGATTGACGCAAATAATCCATATTATCCAGATGATCCATCCATAACAAATCTATCGTTCGCAAAGCGACCGCGCGTTCCAAGCCGTCTTTAATATTAAAGGCTTCGCGACGCTCATGGTAAATTTTTTCCCGCTGTTTATTTAGCACGTCGTCATATTCCAAAACGTGCTTTCGGGTATCAAAATAATATCCTTCCAAACGTTTTTGCGCCTCTTCTATGGAGCGAGAGATTAGTTTATGTTCAATGGGCTGATCTTCGGGAATTTTTAATCGTTCCATCATGGATTTAACTCGGTCCGGAGCAAAGGCCCGCATCAAATCGTCTTCTAAAGAAACATAAAAACGGGAGATTCCGGAATCCCCTTGCCTACCGCAACGGCCCCGCAATTGGTTATCAATGCGGCGAGATTCGTGACGCTCGGTGCCGATAACCGCCAATCCGCCCAATTTTCTAACTTCGTCGTCTATTTTTATATCCACTCCCCGGCCGGCCATATTGGTAGCTACGGTAACCGCTCCTTTTTTTCCGGCTTGAGCGATAATCGGCGCTTCGGCTTCGTGATATTTGGCGTTCAAAACCCGATGAGAGATATTTTCTTTATTTAAAAGTTCAGAAAGTTTTTCGTTTTTATCAATGGCGATAGTTCCCACCAAAACCGGCTGGCCTTTTTCATTTCTGGCCTTAATTTCTTCCACCACTTTTTTAAACTTTCCCTCTTCCGATTTAAAAATCAAATCGGCCTTATCTTCTCTGATCAGGGGTTTATTAGTCGGAATTCCCACCACATCTAAGCCATACACTTTGGCGAATTCTTCGGCTGAAGTCATGGCGGTTCCAGTCATGCCGCTAAGTTTTTGGTAAAGCCGGAAGTAGTTCTGAAAAGTGATAGTCGCCAAAGTGCGGGATTCCTGTTGAATCATAACTTTTTCCTTAGCTTCCAAAGCTTGATGCAAGCCCCCGGAATAGCGCCGTTCCGGCATCATTCTGCCGGTGAATTGATCAATGATAATCACTTGCCCGTCTTTTACCAAATAATCAACGTCTTTTTTAAAAATTAATTCCGCCCGCAAGGCCTGCTCTAAATGATGAACATATTTAACCGCGTTAATCTTATAGATATCCATGCCAATTAATTTGGTCACCTTTTCCATGCCGCTTTCGGTTAAAGTGACACCGCGAGATTTTTTATCCAGCTCATAATCTTTTTCGCTTAACCGAGGAACGATTTGCGAAAAGGTCTGGTATAACTGCGAAGACTCTTGGTCTGGAGCGGAGATGATAAGCGGAGTCCGGGCTTCGTCAATTAAAATTGAATCAACCTCGTCAACTATGGCGTAATTTAGATCGCGCTGAACTATTTGTTCTTGGCTTAGCGCCATATTATCCCGTAAATAATCAAATCCAAATTGATTATTGGTGCCATAAATAATATCCGCTTGATAAGCTTCTTTTCTAGAAATTTCTTTTAGATTTTCGTGTTCTATGCTGACTTCTTCGGAATCCGGCTGAAGTTGAGGAGAAAATAAATAAGATTTGTCTTGGGTTAGGCAAGCGATCTTAAGGCCCAAAAAATTAAAAATCGGCCCCATCCAATTGGCATCTCTCTGGGCCAGATAATCATTCACGGTCACCACGTGAACACCTTTTTTGCTCAAAGCATTCCAATAGATAGCCATAGTGGAAGCCAAAGTTTTCCCTTCGCCGGTTTTCATTTCCGCAATTTCTCCTTGATCCAAGGCGATAGCGGCCATAACTTGAACGTCAAAAGGCCGTTCGTTTAGAACTCTTTTAGCCGTTTCCCTAACTAAAGCAAAAGCGTGATTTTTGTCCGGGGGCTGATACTTTTTTAATTCGTCATCCTGGAAATTAGAAAACTCCGGTTCTAATTCATTAATCTTAAAAACTTCTTTTCTTAATTTATCCACATAGCTCTTATTAGCGTCTTTAAATATCTTCATAAATATTTAAAGGTATTGAATTAAAAGATCCGCAATCTTCTCTGCCGCGTCCGACGCATTCATTTCTCCGGCATGTTCCCCCATTTTTTTCGCTCTAAACGGCTGATCCAAATAAAAAATTATGTCTTTATATAAAGTAAGCGGCCCCAGATTTTCTTCTTCAAAAACCGACGCCGCACCATTTTGCGCATAGGCATAAGCATTCTTCAGCTGATGATCTTGAGCGGAATTGGGTAGCGGAATAATAATTGCCGGTTTTTTATTGGCAGAAATTTCCGCCAGGGAATTAGCTCCCGCCCGAGTGATCACCAAATCTGCTTTAGCATAGGCCTCACCCATATCTTCAATAAATTCAGTTTCCTGGTAGCCGGCTAATTTAGTTCCGGAAAGATTCCCTCGTCCCACCTGATGAAGAACATCCGCCCGTTCCAAAAGCTGGAGAGCAAGGGCTAAAATCATTTCATTTATAAATCTGGAGCCCTGCGATCCGCCCATAGCTAAAATTACCGGACGATTATTTTTTATTTTGGGCTTTATAATACTTTTTTTCACCGGATTGCCGGTAAAAACAATTTTTTCTGGTTTATAAAAATATTTCTCGGCGCCAGAGTAAGCAAGACAAATTTTTTTGGCCAAATAAGCTAATAATTTATTAGAGACTCCGGGAACCGAATCCGAGTCGTGAATAATAATCGGAATAAATAATAATCGGCAGGCAATAACCGTCGGCACTGAAGCGTAGCCGCCTTTAGCAAAACAGACATTGGGCATAAACCATAAAATGCTCCAAAGGGCCTGCAACATTCCTAGAGGAATTTTTATTAAATCCAAAAAATTTTTAAGATCCGGATAACGCCGCCACTTGCCGGTTAGAATATTTTTAAACTTAAAACCCGGATCCGACAATCCGGATCCGATCATCATGAATTTGAATTCCCCTTTATTCTCCAGGGCTTCTTTAACCGCCAAAAGCGGAGTGATGTGGCCACCGGTACCTCCGCCGGCTAATAAAATTCGCTTCATTTAATGCTTCTGGTAATACTTAATAATACACCTACCCCAGCCAAGGTAGCAACCAGAGAAGACGAGCCGTAAGAAATAAACGGCAAAGGAATGCCGGTTAAAGGAAGCAGATTAATTATGCCCATAATATTTATCATGGACTGAAAAAATATCCAAGCCGTCACACCCACGGCTAATAGTCGGGCAAAAACATTCGGGCATTTCCCGGCAATATAAAACCCCCGCCAGGTTAGAATTATAAATAAAATTAAGATTAAAAAGGATCCGAAAATCCCCAACTCTTCTCCGATAACCGCAAAAATGGAATCGTTAATAACCGCCGGCAGATATTCCTGTTTTTGAACGGAATTTCCCAATCCCAAACCCCAAACGCCTCCGGAACCAATAGCAATCAGGGCCTGCCGGATTTGATATCCTGAACCTAAAGGATCGCGCTCGGGATTTAAGAAGCTTAAAATTCGAGAAATCCGAAAGGGCGCGACCAAGACAAAAATTAAAATCGCGACCAGCAATAAAGAAATGAAAATAGATATATTTTTAGCGCTGGCGCCAGAGCTCCAAAATAAAGCCAGAGACACCAGCAAAAAAAGTACCATAGTCCCCAAATCGGATTGAAAAAACAAGACCACTCCGGCAATACCGGAAATGAAAATCACCACCAAAAAACTGGGGTATCTAGAAAGCAGGGCTGATAACAAAATAATTAAGCCCAATTTTAAAAATTCTGACGGCTGAAAAACGATTCCCAATATCTGCACCCACCTTCTGGCTCCGCCGTCTTCTAGTCCAAATCCCGGAATAAATACTAATAAAGACATTATCAAACTCAATAAAAAAATCGGCCAAGCAAGAATTTTTAATTTTTTATAAGGAAGAAAGGCAAAAAATATAAGCGCGGCTAGGCCCAAAACCACTCCATAAAAAAATTGATGTTTAAGGTAATAAAAGGGGCTACCGGTTCTTTCCAAGGATGCGACCGAAGAAGCGCTGGTTAATATAATTAGTCCCAAAGCCAGTAAAGCTAAAATCAAACCCAGATAAACCCGGTCTATTTTTTTAGTTCTCATGGTTTTTTAACATAATCCCCAATCGCCTTTTGCACATCTTTCTGGTCCACTTCAAAAATTTTTCCCACTTCTTGAGCGGCATCCTGGCTCTCGCCAGAATAAAAAATAATTTGCGATTTGGCTTCAACGTCTTTCAATTCCTTATTAACCAATAAATAATCATCTTCGTCTTGAAACTTAAAAATAATATCCTTAACTCGTTGGTAATTTTCCGTAGCGACATTAGTTAAAATCGCCAGGTGCGGACTTTTCTGATGCGGCTCCAGCATCTTTAGCTGTAGAGCGGAAAGTTCCAAAATTACCAAAGACCCCGCCTTCACTTCTCCCAGAATATCCAGAATCGGAGTCTTCAAATTTCCCGCCCAAAATACGCTTTGAAATTTTTTCTTTAAAACTTCATAAATTAAGGCCGCGCTAGCTGATTTTCCGCTGGAACCGGTGATACCGATAATCGGAGCTTTGCACAACTCAAAAAATAGTCCAATATTAGATTCAATTTTAATTTTATTTTTTCTGGCGATTTCTAAATATTTGGAATTATCCGGAACCGCCGGATTTTTAATTATTAAATCCGCTTTTTTAAAATCCTCCGAGCGGTGCTGGCCTAAAACGTATTTTATATTTTTGAACTCGCTCAATTTTTCCAAGGCGCTTTTTAATTCTTTTTCCGGCTTTAAGTCAGTAATTAAAACCCTAGCTCCGGCTTTAACCATAAACCGAGCCGAACCCTCGCCTCCGCCATGGAGGCCTAATCCCATAATCAGAACTTTTTTATCTTTGAAATCTTTGACCAGCATAGTTGTTAGCTTAATGCCAGAGCCGTGCCCAGCACGGCGCAAGCCACGCTGAAAACCCAATAGCGCATGGTTATTTTATAATGCGGCCAGCCCAAACCCTCAAGATGATGATGCAATGGCGATTTAATTAAAATTCGTCTTTTAAAAACCTGAAAGGAAAAAATTTGTGCCAAAATAGACAGGGCGGTCGCAATCAGGGGCGCGGCAATTATCGGAAGATATAATAAAGAATTAGTTAAAAAAGACAAAACCGGCAAAACTGCCAATAAAGCAATCACCCCGGTTTCGCCCATAAAAAATCTGGCCGGAGGAATGTTAAAATAAAGAAAGGCCAGCAAAGCTCCTAAAATAATCGCTGAAAAAATAGCGATTTCCCGCTGACCTTGAGCCAGGGCAATAATAGCAAAAGCGGAAAACATTGGCGCCACTGACCCGGCAAACAATCCGTCCAAGCCGTCTAAAGGGGCTCCGCCAAAAATAATGATCATAACCAAAGGACTTAGGGCCAGATAAAAGAAAGGAAAATCGTAATAGCTGAATAACAAGTAGCCAGTTAAGATGCCAATCAAAAAAATAATCACTGCCCGCCAGAAAAACCGCAATCCCCGAATTCTCAAATTTTCTTTTTCCCAGGGACGAATGCATAATAAATCGTCAGCCAAGCCAGCCAAGGCGCCTAAAAGCAAAACCAGAAGTCCCAGCCAAAATTTAAAATTAAATAGCAAAAAGATAAGCAAAACCGAAAACCAAATCAAAATTCCTCCTAGGCGCGGAACTTTTCTTTTTTCCTCCCGGTCTTTTCTCCAGGCTTTATGTTTATACAAAAAATGAGTCAAAATCGGAGTCGCCAGCAATCCCATAAAAAAAGCCAGAGCCGTGAATCCCAGAATATTTATAATTTGATTGGCAAAAAGAGAATACATAATTATTGAGTAAATAATTCTATTAATTTCTTTGACTCTTCAAAACGATCCGAAGCGTTTAAAACTATAGTAATTAAATCCTTGGTTAAAAGAATTAAACATTCCCCGGCTTCGTCAGTGAGCCCAGTTTTTCCGGCTATAATTCCGTATTTTCCCAAAAGTTCATTAGTATTTTTCGTGCCCCGATATTCTTCAGCGGACAAAGCTTCCCAAATTTCCGGATAGCGCAAGCTGTAATTAACTAATTTCAACAGGTCGGACACGGTGGAACGGTTATTGGGACTTAAACCAGAAGCGTCTTCAAAATAAGTATTGTTCATGCCCAAATTCTTGGCTTTCAAATTAAGCAAAGCAATTTTTGATCCAACTAATTTATCCGCCGCCTGATTATCGGAAATAATTAGCATTCGGCGCAGAGCGCCTTGGTCATAATCGCCGCTTTCCAATGCTACCACCGCAGTCATAAGTTTGGAAAGCGAAGCAATGGGAAGGACCAAGTCTTCGTTTTTCTTAAAAAAAATTTCGCCGGTATAACGATTTAAAACCATTCCGGCTCTGGCCTCCAGGGGAAAAGGTGATTCCGGATCATAAGCAGAAGACAACCAAACATTTTCTAAATTATCATCCGGAGTTTGGGCTTGGCTATTTTTAATAAAATTAACCTTTAAAAAAATCAGCCCCAGAATTCCTAAAAGGATTAGCACTCTAAGCCACATATTTAAATGATAGCAAAAAAAACCTTTCCCCTCAAGAAAAAATATATTTTAAGACAAATGCCAAAGGTTATTTTCCTCCTTATCCAAAACCGTTACTTTGTGTAATGGGCTTGGATAAGGAAAGAAATTGATTAATAATTCTAGCGATGTTATATTTTAGTTATGAAAAAAGTCAACCGGAAAATAATGTCGTATTTTGCCGTTTTTGAACCAGCCGAAGAAGGAGGGTTTAATGTTTCTTTTCCTGAATTTCCCGGTTGCGTAACCTTCGGGAAAACTTTTGAGGAAGCCGAAAAAAAAGCTAGGGAGGCGCTTGAGCTGTGGCTCGAAGAACTTTCAGATCAAAGACTGGAAATACCGGTAAAAAAATCTCGTCCAATAGTCCATGAAATAGAAGTGTCCTTGCCGCGATAAATTTATGCGTCCGCTCACCGCTACCCAAGTCATAAAAATTCTAAAATCTCACGGCTTCGTCCTCTCCCGCCAAAAAGGCAGTCACGCAATTTGGAAAAACTCCGCTTCCGGAACAATTGTCCCGGTCCCTCTTCATGGCAAATCAAAACCAATTCCGAAAGGTACTCTGTTTGCAATCATCAAGCAATCCAAAATTCCAAAAAACGAATTCAGATGAATTTTTGGAAC
>Ga0209541_10015633_pt1 | contig 11310 bp, 15 predicted proteins | sample RifCSPlowO2_01_FD_184027 | JGI IMG/M metagenome (GOLD analysis project Ga0209541, IMG submission 184027) | Groundwater microbial communities from Rifle, Colorado - Rifle CSP2_plank lowO2_0.1 (SPAdes) (version 2) | ecosystem: Environmental > Aquatic > Deep subsurface > Groundwater | place...
AATTACATGGCCAGCTTTTTCACACAATAACGGTACAAGTATGCCTTTGCCAGTTCCAATCTCAAGTACAGTATCTTTTTTTGTTATGCAAGCTGCATCAACTATTTTTTTTGCAACAGATTGCGAGACTAAAAAGTGCTGGCCGAGTCTCTTTCTTTTTATCATTTTTTAACGAAGAGGTTCATTCGAGCCTCTCCGGTAATTTCTTCCATTATTCTTTTAGCAATATGCTTTATTGGATCTTTTAGCCCAACTCTTCTTTGCAAGTCATCAAAGCTTTCAAACTTGCGTTTCTCGCGCTCTTCTAGCATTATCTTCATGTACGTTTTACCAATTCCAGGGATTAATTCCAGTGCATGTATTCGCGGAGTTAGCGGCTGGGAGTTGTTTAGATAGTCGATAAATCTTTTTTCGTTTTGTGTAACAATTTTTTGTACCACTCCAGAAATCTCACTTTGCGCAGTCTGGGAAATTTTTGCATAGTCTAGCTTGCCTAGTACAGACTGGACCTTTGTTCTACCTTGCTTTCCAATGTAGATTCGCTCTCCTACTTCAAACGTAGAGTTTTCCACTCCAAGTACCTCAAGTAGTGTTAGTCTGTCTTCTCCTAGTGCGGTAAGAATAATTCCTTCACGTCCACGTACAGTGTGTGACTTGCCTCTTTCTACAAAGTCAAGTACGTAAGCGTACTCTTCGTATCTTCTTGGTTGGGTATATCCCCTTTCCAACTAAATCACCTAAAAAATTACGCGTGCTCCTTGATAATCTTCAGCATTTTTTCTAGCGTTTCAGCTAAAATGAGTTTTTTCCAGCCAAAGGTAAAGGAACGCAGCTCAGCTAGAGTAGTTGGTCTAATGTTTACAATTTCTACTGCCTCTTCTTCTGTAATGTCGCAGTCTTTGACTAGCGCTTGTTTCATTTTCTTTGCCTCCTTTGCATCTATTTTTGCAAACTTTGAAACATAATCATATGTCCAGCGTTGTATCTGATCCATTTTTTCAAGATCATGTCCTTCTAAAATTTCTTTAACCTCAGAAATAGAGACTGCCTGTTTTTTCTTTACTTCTTCCATTCTACTTTACACCAAACGGTTTTACATGGTCTAATCTAGTGATTAAGGTTTTCGTCTTGTTGCCAAGTTTAATGTCCAATGTTATAGCTCTTCTTCCCACCTCTGTCACTCTACCTACTTTTCCATGATATCTTCGATGTGGAAGTGACTTGTGTTGTCTTGGGTCTATAATGACTAGGGCTTGATCACCTACATTGTATTGCCTTAGCAAAAATGATACTCCTCTAGGGGCATCCTTTGTCATAACAGATCTAGACTTGTGTCTAAATCCATAAGAGTGACCAGATGGCTTTTTAGTAGTCATATCTGACTAGCAGTCGGAGCCCTTAATTTAACATTTACTCGGTATTTTCAGAATCTATATCTTCAGTAGATATATCTGATTTTTTGCCAGGTGTTTTCTTTTTCTTTGTGCCATCTTCTGGATCAACTACTCCTGCTTCAGATAGTGCAAAGATTACCTCATGCTCTGGATGGTGTGGGCTGTCAACCATTCTTGCAATTCTCTTTTTGCCAGATTTTTTAAAGTAAATTCTATAGGTGCTAGTATGTGCTACAACATTTCCTCCGATTGGACGAGTTGGGTCTCCAAAGAATACGTCAGGGGATGACATAACTTGGTTTGTTGCAAGTGCAGCACAGTTGTATGTTTCAGCAATTCTTACTAGTAGATGAACAAAGTGATTTAGTTTTTGTTGACGTCCTGCCAGAGTTCCACGTCCAAGATATTCTGCACGGAATAATCCTACTGCAGAGTCTGCTATGATTAATTTAATATTATTTTCTTTAATTACTGCTCCGGCTTCTTCAAGTATTAGAATTTGGTGTGAGCTGTTGTATGCTCGTGCTACAATGATTTTTTCAAGAACCTGTTCAGGATTCATCCCTTGAGCCTTTGCTATTGAAACAACTCTTTCTGGTCGAAATGTTCCTTCGGTGTCAATGTACAAAACTCCTCCGTCTAGTCCGCCTTCTTCTTTTGGTTTTTGAACCATCACACACATTGTATGACAAAACTGCGTTTTTCCACAGCCAAACTCGCCATAAACCTCAGTTAGTGCTTGTGTTTCTAGTCCTCCATCAAGTAATAGATCAAGGCATTCTGTACCAGTTGAGATTTTGCCTATCTCTTGTCGTCTCTTGTAAATTTCAGTAGCAGTAACAAACTCTTGGGCAATTAATCCCTGCTCTACTAGCTGCATTCTGGATTTGTTTACTATTTTTTCTGCAGTTTCCCTATCCATACCAGTAAGCTCTGCAATCTCTACTGGGCCGCGAACTATTAGATCCATTATATTATGAACTCCAGCGTCTTCTAGTTTTTTAGTAGTAACAGGGCCGACTCCTTCAAGGCTGTCTAATCGTAAATCTTCAACCATGCCCTAGGGTAAGTATTATGATATCTTATAGTATTCTTTGTGATGATCGCTGACTATATGTGAAGAATTAATTGATGATATTGTAACTTAGACGGTATTAAAGCAAAATCCTATCAGCAAACGAGTTTATCTACAAAAGAAAAAAATGGAATCCCCCACTCCCACGCACGAAAATACATCAAACTACGTTATGACAGAAGTGTGTTTTGTTGGAAATAGTTTATTTCTAAACCATCACAATGTAGATCATGACTGCACTGGGAAAATTGCGTGGCTTGTAGTATGTCTAACCCAGATGATTTGACAAAGGCCAAAATAGTTAGAATGATTCTTGACAAGAAAACTGAGAGCGCATTGGAACAATTAAGTGAATTTTATCATCTCTCCCCTCCCAGAATAGTTGTTGGGACAATAAAGAGAAAACGGAGAACGGTCTATGCAGTTTACGTTCCGGCAGAAGAGAAAATTTACGCACTAAATTCTGAGATTTTTTACAATCCTTTTGTAATTTTACATGAATATTATCATCACATACGCTCAAAGCTAGGAGTGCATCGTGGTTCGGAAAGACATGCAAACACATTTGCTAAGAGCTTCATTGATTCTTACAGAAAAACTGAAGTGGCTAGATTTTAGAAAATTACTACCAAGTCAGACTAGTAAATTATTCAGATTTTCTAGAAAGAAAAGTGTTAAGCTATAGAGTTGGATTTTCTTTAATTATTATGAAAATTATGATACTATAGTAACTGATTAGTAAACTATTCCTGATAATTTTATTGATAGTGGTAGGCGAAGTTACAATTTATTTCGATTAATGCCTCAACGGAACAATTACTTATTCCATCTTGGATTAATAATACAGATGGATTTTGGTTTTACCATTAGAAAATAAGTACCAGTTAAGATGGCAATAGCAACAATGCGAATTGGGATTTCATGTATAGTTAGAAATGAAAAAGTTGTTGCAGCAGTTGCCCCAAAGATAGAGAGTACAGTGAATCCAATTGGACCGCAAGCAGTACATATTCCTGCTCCAGCACCTATAACAGAACCTAAAATCCCAGTTCCCATCTTTTTGGCACTTGATCCTATAGTTTTGATTCTGTATGTTGCCATACTGATTACTAGAGCCATCAGTCCAGCTGTTATGATAATCAATCCAAAGCTGAGATTGGAATCTTGTGGCAGATAAAATACAAAAAAGGGTTCAAAGAACAAAAGTTCTCTAGTATGTAATAGAAGAACTAACATGCCGGCAAAAATTACTCCTGCAAGAATTAGGTAGGGGGGATTTGAAAAAACTAGTTTTAATGATTCTTTATGCAATTTAGTTTATCATATCCACTTGGCCATTTCTTCTTGAGGAAATATTTTTCAGTTTAGAAACTTGCAAGATAGGAAAATTAATCATAAAAATTACCTCATCGATGCTCCAACACCATCTTTCATATTTATTTTGATTACTTTTCCCTTAGATTCCCCTTGAGAGTCCACCTTAGATACCACATCTTCAGCTTCAGTAGTTGTAAGTATTTCATCAGGTACTTGAGAATTTATTTTTAATTCTACTAGTTCATTTTTTAATGCGCTCATTTCTTTTTTTAATGCATCAAGCTCTGCGTTTGTATCATCTATTTTTTTTTGTGCATCAGAATTTGAAACAAAGTCTTGAGCCTCTTCTAATGTAGGAACTAGTGGAATATCTTCTGGCAGAGTTTGAGTGTTTTCTATTGTTGAGGGGTCGATTAAAACCTCATCAGGCAATGATGCAATTCCAATAATGACAGATAATACTAGTACCGTTATACTTAACCCTATTACAGGGCGTTTTTTCATAATGATAAAATATATAATTTAACTTAGATACGAATTTGTTTAGTTTTTTTGAACAAACTATTCACAAATGCATTATTTTCAAATTGTAAAGTGATTTAACAAAATTGGTATCAAATCAATTCAGATTTTGTTCAAAGTTACTTTAAGACTCAAGTTATTGGCATTATTCTAATCGATGAATTTATCGTCTCTTTCGTCTCTGGCCTGGTTTGTTTTGTCCTGGGAATCTGTTTAAAACAAGTCTTTTTCTAAAGTTACTTTTGTGCTTTAGACCAGAGTTTGTGCCAATTTTTTTTCGTCCTTCTACCTTTGGTGTCTGACCTCTTACCTTTCCTGCCTTTGTAAGCGAGCCGTGGGTTGCCATGATTAATCACTTGATAAAATTGAATTTATGCTTTTGTATTACTCTACCAGTACTTTACCTTAATTTTTTCAATGACTCGCTCGTGCTCTCCGCCTCTTTTTCTAGCATATCTTTCCATTGCTCCAAGGGGTACACCACCAAGTGACCTTGCTATGAGATTAAACATGCCCTTCATTACCGAGCCGTTTCTTGCAGTCTTTACCATGAACTTTTGAATTCCATACTTGAAGTTGTGTTGCCAAGTCTTGTACATGACACCTAGCTGAGCAGGATCCATTTCATTTCCAATATTGAAAAATTCAGATTTTTCTAGCAATCCAATTGGTACAAAGGTAAGTGGAGTTGCAGTAAACATTGCATCTGGTTGCTCTCTTTCTAGCTCACTGATTAGTCGTATGGTTTCCCAAGAGTCCTCTGGTGTTTCATCATTGTCTAGTCCCATGATTAATGTAAACGCAGGAACCCAATAGTTTTCATTTAGGGATTTGACTGCCTCTTTGACTAGCCAGTGCCATTCCTCAGGCTTGTATGGGGCAAGTTTTCTGTCTGCATATTTTTCTATCAGTCTACGGCTGCCTGTCTCAAATCCACACTGAACGCCAATAAAGTTTCCAGGCCCTGCCCTCATTATTTTAGACAGCTTTGGAAGCAGTTTTTCATCAGCAATTGCTCCTGCAAGTGTGCCATGTGTGGGATTTGTATGCTCTACACCTGTAGACATTACTGCTGTAAAGAGCTCAACTAGTGCCTCACTGTTTGGCTCCATTTGTTTTGTAGTTCTAGGATCCATTCCATAAACAAAAATATCATCACTGTGAATCCATGCAGATTTTTCTCCACCTTTTTTCAAGTTTACCTCAATTTCCTTTTTGACCTTCTCAGGAGAATAGTATCTCAATGATCGTAGTGTAACATCACAAAACTTGCATCCACGTCCGCATCCACGCATTACCTCAACCATTCCGTGCATGCTTGGCTCGACAATTTCTGGAATGTCATCAAGGTCAGGTCTGTCCCAGAAATTAACAAATCTTCCATGAATTGTTTTATCCCCGCGCTTGAACTCTTTGATATTTACCTTAAAGTCACTTCTTTTTCTAAAGGGATCCATGTTATCAAAGTCCCCATTAATTAAATAATTAAAAAAGCGTCCAGCATGACCGTCTATTTCTGGTGCAATGCCGCCAAGCTCTCCTTCTAAAACTGCATACAGGCCATACTCTGCAATTTTTTCTGGATCATAGTTGTATTGCCATGTTCCTGAAGCTCCAGCAATTACCTTTGCGTTGCTATGATTTTTTTTCTTTGCAGCATTAATTTTTCTGTGAAGGTCTCTACAATAGTATTCGTCATAAGACATTTGCTTGCGTCCATAAGTAAATGTCATAGTTACTGGGCCCATGCCTAGTGGGTCCATCTCATATGTTCCAACAACTTGAGTTTCTGGACCAATGAATTTTTCAATGTGATCAGGATGAGCGACAACTACCTCGTTTCGCTTAAAGCCGTCACGCAGCAGACCTGCCTCAACTTTTCGTAGTCCATATGGAGCATAGTTTGCAACTCCATTTGTGTGAGAGACAGTATTGCAGATAAAGTCAAACAAAATCTTTGGTGTAACTTGTTGTCCTAGGATTTTATACCAAAAGTCGCTTTTTGGTCTGTCAGGGTCAATGGCTGGCGCACAACCAAAAAATGTTGCAAGCGATATTCCACGATATGGAGACATTAGTGTACGATCTGCAGTTAACACAATTTTTGGATGGCCCATCTTTTACCCTAGACGAGCTTACTTTTCTAATCGATTTTAAACCTTCTGGGTATAGTCAAGGAATGGTTCAGAGGCATCTAGTATGCCTCTAAGATGCCTGCCTTGTTTCTGTGTGTGTGACCAAATTCACTTTTTGAGAGTAAAGTCTTGCCATCAAATATTGTTCCATCCTTACACACTAGAAGGTCATTTACACAGCAACTGCCACAAATTCCTACGCCACACTTCATCATTCGCTCAAGGCTAGCTTCTACAAACATACCTTTGCTAGTTGCTATCGAAACAACCTTTGACATCATCAACTCTGGCCCACATGTGTATATTGCATCAAATTTTTCACTCTGACAGAGATTATTCATTATATCAGTGACAAGCCCCTTTTGTCCATAGCTGCCGTCTTCTGTTGCAACTATTACCTGGTGCTTGTTTTTATCAAGCAGCCTATTTGCATAGTCTTCAAAGAAAACCTCGTTTTTTGTTTTTGCCCCCATGATTAGAGTAACATCATCTGTTGGTGTAAAAAATGTCAATAACCGCATTAGTGGAACAAGGCCTGTTCCACCTCCAACTAGCAATAGCTTCCCTTTTTTTATAGTAAATGAATTGCCATATGGACCACGTACACCAATTAAATCTCCAACTTTAACATTATATAATGCAGTAGAAGATTGGCCATATTTTCGTATAGTAAATGCAGCTTTTCCCTTTTCTTGTGAAATCATTACACTCATTGGAAGCTCGTTTACACCTGGAACCCAGACCATTGCAAATTGTCCAGGTAAAACATTACACAGTACATCATCAGAAAAAGTTAGTGTCCTAACTGTAGGTGTTTCGTCTGTAACTTTTTCAATTTTACAAATTGTTTGGCGATTAGAATTTCTTTGCACGACCAACCATGTCCTCTATTTTGGAAAATCCCTTTTTTTCCATGTACTGGAGTATTCCTTTGTTAATGTCATCAAAAACTGAAATCCAATTGTCCCCAACTGCACTACCAATCTGAACTGCCGATGCGCCTGCAAGAATAAATTCCACTGCGTCATCCCAGCTAGAGATTCCACCACAACCAATTATTGGGATATCATATTGTGATGAGATTTCATATACGCATCGCACCGCAATTGGTTTAATTGGAATGCCAGACAAGCCGCCAATTTTGTTACTAAGTATTGGTCGTTCAGTTTCTACATCTATTGCCATAGCACGCAATGTGTTAATGGCAGTAATTGCATCAATTCCTGCCTTACATGCAACATCAACTGTATCTAGATAGTTAGTTGTACCAAGGCCTACCTTTGCAATTACAGGAACGTCAGTTTTTGATTTTACAGTTTTTACAATTTTTTTGACCAGGTCTGGGTCGTCCCCTACCTCTAGTCCAACCTTTGCTACATGTGGGCATGACAGGTTTAGCTCAAAGGCTAGGATCTTAATGTCGTCAAATTGTTTTATCATAAATTCAAAGTCTTTTGGTATAGAACCAACAAGAGATACAATGATTGGTACATCCTTGTTAGATGAAATCATTTTTGCAAAGTTTGGAGCACCAGGGTTTGATAGACCAACTGCATTTATCCATCCGCCTCCCTTTACACCAAATATTGTCGGGTTTGGGTATCCATCCCATGGCTCTTTACTAAGTGATTTTGTAACAACAGCTCCTGCCCCTGCCTGATAAATTCGATTAAAAACTTCTAGCGAGATTCCTAAAATCCCAGACGCTAAAATTGTCGGTCTTGCCAGATTTATAGAGCCAATAGATGTCAAAAGGCTTGGATTCACTTTGATTCCTAGTAAACCGTTCTCATATAACAGTTAATTTCTATTTGGTACGTTTTTTAATGGCTCTTAGAGAATTATTTAATTATGTATTCTGTTATTCTAACCGAATTAGGTATAGCTGTGTTTGAAAATGAAAGATGTCTAAAGACATTTCCTTTTTTAGAACCTGTTGAAGATTATGTTTTTGTAAAAAAGGGAGAATCACGACTAAGTGATTTGGCAAAATTCCTATCAAATATAGAAAAAGGAATTGAGGTAAATGATCAAGCTCTACTTGCAATACTTAAGAAAAAATCAATTAACGCTCAGTTGATGAGTGAAGAAGACAGTGCCAAAATCCAATCATCAAAACCAAAAATACTACAGGCTGCAGGATTTGCAGAAGATGAAGATGATGCAATGGCAAGATTAAGGCAGTTTGCACTTGATCTATCCTCATCCAAAGTTTCAGAGGTTTCCCAGAGTCCAGATCTGCACATCATCCAGGCAATTAATTCACTAGATGAAACCGATAAAATAATCAATGCAATGAGCTCTCGACTACGAGAATGGTATGGATTGCATTTTCCCGAACTTGATAACATAATTGACAGCATAAACGGCTATTCACAAATTGTTTTGGCAGGAAGGCGAGATGATTTATCAAAAACTATCTACGAGGATGCAGGATTTCCAGAATCCAAAGTCGAGATGCTTACTCTAGTTACTGATAAAAGTCGTGGGGGCGATATTTCAGATGCAACCCTTGCAATTGTTCAGACTCTGGCAAAACAAATACTTGAGCTATTTGATCTAAGAAAGAGTATAGAAGAGCATGTTGAAACAGAAATGAAAAAGATAGCTCCAAATCTTTCTGTCATATTAGGTACTGCAGTTGGTGCAAGAATTCTTGCCCGTGCTGGAAGTCTCAAAAATCTTGCAGTAATGCCTGCAAGTACAATTCAGGTTTTAGGAGCAGAAAAAGCACTGTTTCGTTCGCTCAAGACAGGAGCACAGCCTCCAAAGCATGGACTGTTATTCCAACATGCACTAGTACATGCAGCACCACGTTGGCAGCGCGGAAAAATTGCAAGAGCTGTTGCAGGAAAGGCTGCCATTGGAGCTCGTGTAGACTTTCATGGTGGGGGGCTTAATCAGATGTTACTAGATAAGCTAAACATCAGGGTAGTTGAGATTGAAAAAAAATACGTAGATGCCCCACCTCCAAGGGAGATAAAGCCAGAGCCATTTAGAGAAAGATTTAGATCAAAATTCAATAAACCCAAGGGTAAAAAGCGAAAGAAGTTTGGAAGAAGATAAGAATTTTTTTTGGGTTAAAGTAGATGGGCAACAAAAACTGGCAACTGAGAATCTAGTTATTGGAAACCAGGTTTACCAAGAAAAACTTGTTACAAAAAAAGGCATAGAGTACAGGCTTTGGGATCCATTTAGGAGTAAGCTTGCAGCAGCAATTATGAACGGATTAGAAATTTTTCCCTTTAAAGAAAAATCAAAGGTGCTATACCTTGGAGTCTCCACTGGAACTACTGTCAGCCACATATCAGATATTGTAGGACCACGAGGAATAATTTTTGGAGTAGAGCACGCAAGCCGAGTTGCAAGAGACTTTTTAGATAGAGTGGCAAGTCACAGGAAAAATATTATTCCAATATTGCAAGATGCAAGACAGCCACAGCAATATTTTTCTGTGTACAGTAAGGTCGATGTTGTTTATGTAGACATTGCACAGCCTGATCAAACAGATATAGCAATTAAAAATTGTAAAATGTTTCTAAAAGATGGAGGCTATATATTTTTAGTAATAAAAACTAGAAGCATTGATGTAACAAAGGCACCTAAAAAAATAATTGAAAATGAAATAAACAAATTAAGAGAAAGTTTTGAAATTATTCAAGTCATTGATTTGATGCCATATGACAAGGATCATGCGATGGTTATTGCAAAGTATTTAGAAAAAAACTAGATCACTTTAGCATTGCTTTGTATGGCTTCCAGCTCTTGCGAACAAAACTTGGCACAGCCTTACCATCAGAGACGTAATTGGCAACAAAATCAATTGTCTTTGAATCAGATGGGTAACCACTGCCCAGATCGTGATGGATTTTACGCAGTTTTGCAATAGCTCTATCCCGATTTACCTTAGCAAGTATTGATGCCGCAGAAACTATAACAAATCTACTATCCGCATGATGATATGACCTAATTTTACCACTTTTTGCCATTTTATCAATCTCATTACCATATCTTGCAGGATTGACATCACAAGAATCAACGTATGAAATATTTGGTTTGAGTTTTGAGATTACTTTTGCCATATATTTTGCCTCTAACAAATTAAGCTGATGTTTTTTAACACTGCTATCTATTGCTTTGGGAGAAATTCTTGCAATGTAATAATTATCAGCGTACTTGATAATTTTTTCATACAGTCGTTCTCTTGCTGCAGGAGTTAGTTTCTTTGAATCACGAACCCCCATTGATGAGAGCTTTTTAATTTTGGAGGGCTTGAGAGATACGCCAGCAATTACAAGAGGGCCCAAAAGAGAGCCTCGTCCTGCGTCATCTACCCCACAAATGAGCACGAAGGTTTGTGAAAATCTGCAAGTATTAAACCATTTTAGTAATAGTAATAGATCAAAATCTAATTTTTAGTAATTATGCATCTTTTATCTTGGATTTTACTTTTTTAATAATTTCATCAGGAATTTTTGACATTTTATGAGCCTTCTTAGCATGTTCTGATATTTTTTGGAATAGTTCTTTTTCATCTTTTGCAGTAGTAGACCAAGCACAGCCATTTACTACATCGCCGCATGCAAACTTTTTTGCCATACGAATTAAACCACGCTTTAAGGATTTAACATTATCTGCATCGAAAAAACAATTTTAGTAATGTCTTCTTTGTAGTGCAATGATTCCAGCTAACATAATTAATGCAAAACCAACAACGCCTACTCCTAGTGATATTATCAAGATCGCAAATGAAACAAAAAACAATATCTTGCCAACCTTCTTTGGTTTTTTGATAAGAAAAGAAATTGCTATAACAAAAATACACAGAACACTTGTAGCAATTCCTACTGCGATAAATAAATTGGTA
>Ga0209541_10015637_pt1 | contig 11309 bp, 12 predicted proteins | sample RifCSPlowO2_01_FD_184027 | JGI IMG/M metagenome (GOLD analysis project Ga0209541, IMG submission 184027) | Groundwater microbial communities from Rifle, Colorado - Rifle CSP2_plank lowO2_0.1 (SPAdes) (version 2) | ecosystem: Environmental > Aquatic > Deep subsurface > Groundwater | place...
GAGAATAAATTGCTAAATTTTTTCCACTAAAATAGTTTCTTTCACCATTTTCACTTTTAAAAAATTCTAAAAGCTTCTTTTTCCTCTCTTCCAACACATCCCCCATATATTTTTTCTCAATCCTAAACTTTAAATATTTTTGCTTTCCAAAAAATTTATATAACCCAAAATAGAAAATATACACTATGATTGACAAAACTAGGAATTATTTTTTGCTATTTATAATAGTTGTAGCCCTTTATATCTTATTTTTGTTAATCAAGCCATTTTTATCAGCTATTTTTGCTAGTATAATATTAACATATGCCCTTTACCCCCTATATTTATTCCTAAATAAGAGAATAAAAAAAGAAACAATATCAGCATTTATCATGGTTTTAATAGTTGTTTTATTAATAATAATTCCCTTTGCCTTTGCAGCAAATATAGTTTCAAAAGAAGCAATCTCAGGCTATAATTATTTCAGATCAAGAGATTTTTCTTTGTTAGTCTCGCAATACTTCCAGGATAATTCAGGAGATTTATTTAAAACATTTGTTGATAAAGTATCTTTTGCATTAGTCAAATTTACATCAGAATTTTTATTATCACTCCCAAATATTTTATTAAATTTCTTTGTTATGGCATTTCTTACTTATTATTTATTCAAGGAATGGGACAAGTTTGTTGGAGCATTTAAAAAATTAATTCCATTAAAAGATTCAGTTAAAAACAAGCTTTACGAAAAATTTGAAACAACAACAAATGGATTGATTTATGGTATTTTATTAGCAGCTATAATCCAGGGAGTAATTGCAGGCATTGGTTATTATATATTTAAAATTCCATCACCAATATTGCTTGGCTTTGTAACAATGATTGCTTCATTAATCCCGCTTATTGGAACAGGTTTTATCTGGGTTCCAGCAGGTATAATTCAAATACTCCAAGGGAATTTATTTAGCGGAATAGGAATACTAATATTTTGTGCTTTACTGGTTTCCACAGTTGACAATATAATAAAGCCAAAATTTATTAGCAGAAAAGCAAAAATACATCCAGCTATTGTATTAATAGGTTTGGCTGGAGGCCTAAAAGTATTTGGTTTTATGGGAATCTTTATAGGGCCGCTTTTCTTAACATTAGTTATGGAAGCCTTTGCAATGAGGGGTGAAATTAGTGAGATTTCAGGTTCATGATGTTAATTTGTCATCAGGAGGGCCATTAATTGTTATAATCAATAAACAAGATGCATCTAAACTAGACATTCTCCCATTAAGCAGGTTAAAGATTAAAAAGGAAAATAATTCAATAACTGTTGTTGCTGATATTGCAGAAGACTCACAAATTAAGCCTGGAAAAATTGGATTTTTTGAAGAGGTCTTAACAAAACTAAATCTAAAAGACAAGGATTATATTGATGTTGAGTTAGAAGAGCGCCCAAAATCAATTGATTATATTAAAAAGAAATTAAAAGGCTCTAAATTAAGTTTTCAAGAAATAAACACTATAATAAAAGATATTGTGCAAAATCGTTTAAGTGAGATTGAAATTACATATTTTGTTTCAGCCTGCTACACAAATAAATTAACATTAGATGAAAGTGTTTCTCTAACAAAAGCTATTGTTGCTAATGGAAATCAGCTTCATCTAAATAAAAAGATTGTAGTTGATAAGCATTCTGTAAGTGGTGTTCCAGGAAACAGAACAACAATGATAGTAGTTCCAATCCTAGCAGCAGCTGGTTTGGTAGTCCCTAAAACAAGCTCTAGAGCAATTAGTAGTGCAAGCGGAACTGCAGATACAATGGAAGTTTTAGCTCCAGTTAATTTAACAATAAAGCAAATAAAGAATGTTGTTGAAAAAACAAATGCATGCATGGTCTGGGGTGGTGCCTTAGAATTAGCAAGCGCTGACGACAAAATAATAAAAATTGAGCGCCCATTAAGCTTAGACCCAGAAGGAATTTTATTAAGCAGCATTCTAGCAAAGAAAAAAGCAGTTAATGCAACCCATGTTTTAATTGATATTCCATATGGAAAAGAAGCAAAAATTGAATCTAAAACAAGAGCATTAAACTTGAAAAAAAAATTTATGGCAGTAAGTAAAAAAATAGGCCTAAAAGTTAAAGTTGTTCTGACTAAAACAAATCAAAATATCGGAAATGGTATTGGACCTGCTTTAGAAGCTCGCGATGTTATGAATGTTTTAGCTGGCAAAGGCCCTCAAGACTTAAGAAAAAAATCACTATTTTTAGCAAATGAAATTTTAAAAATGGTTGGTCAAAAACCAATAGCTACTCAACTTCTTGATTCTGGAAAAGCCTTGGGAAAAATGCTTGAGATTATAAAAGCCCAGGGGGGGGAAATTAATTATAATATTGAACTTGCCCAATATAAAATTAATATTAAGTCTCATAAACCAGGAAAAATAGTTTCAATTAGCAACAATGCAATAGCCCATTTAGCAAGAATTGCAGGTGCACCAGAAGATAAACAAGCTGGGTTATATATCTATGTTAATCTAAAAGATAAAGTTAAGAAAGGTCAGTTATTATTTACTATTTATACTTCTAATTTAGAAAAATTAAATTTTATAAAAGAATCCTTAAAAGACTTGGAAGTTATGAAAATATCTCAATAGAACAATAATTCTTTTAAATATAAATTTTTTAATAATATAATGGTTCATTTATATGATGTTGTTCATAGAGCTTCTCAAACTGGGTTGAGCTATAATTTGGTATTTTTGAGGGACTCAATTTTACTAATCTATCGATGCTGGTTGAGTTTATAAATATTGTTGAGCCCTTATGTTAAAATCAATTATTACTCAGGGCAAACTAACAAAATTATAAAAACTAAAGGGTACACTCAACTATCTTTCCGGATTGTAATAGTATAGTCTCCTAAATTTAGTATTTTATCAACATAAAAATTTATTGTATTATAACCGACATTGCAGAATTCTTTAACCCAACTCTTTTTTAATTCTTCAGGATCAAATACATCTGTATCTGGCTTCTTTACTCTATCCTTAAGTAAATCAAATGCTCTCGAGCCAGGAAATGGAATAAGTGCAGAACAAAATACTTCTTCAAAACCTGATAAGTTCTTAATCTTTTCAGCAAATTTATAAGTTGTATCTAAAGATTCTTCATTCTCTCCAGGTAATCCTAAAACAAAAGAAGGAGTAACCCCAATTCCATTTTTGGATAATAATGTTATAGCTTCTAAAGTCATTTTTGGAGAAAAAGAATCACCCTTTGAAATCTTACGGGCAAGCACATAATCTCCTGTTTCAGCCCCAATAAATATGTGCCTAGCGTTTAGCTTTTTAAATAATTTAATACTCTTCTGGTTAATTCCTTCTGCTGTTGAGAAAATATGAAAGATTGGATTTAAGTCCTTGGGTTTTGCATCAACTAAATTATTAAAAGCGTATATATCTTGCGTTATTGTATCACTAAAATCTACAAGATATTCTATGCCATAATGTTCAACAAGAGTTCTTACTTCGTGCCATACACTATTTGGGCTTTTGTATTTGGCGCTTTTAGGGCCAGATCTTGAACAGAATAAGCATTTATATTTGCACCCTATATGTGTAAAAATATTTGTTCCTCGATAATTCCAAGTGCTATGATTTTTTTTAAAATTAGTAACATATTTCTCAAAATCAACAAAATTTCTGTCAGGCTCTGGTAGTTCTTCAAAATTAGGTTCTGGATTGTAAATGATTCTATCTTTTCTACCTTTAATTATAGCCACAAAAGGTTCTTCACCAAACCCAACAACAATATGATCTATCACACTCTTTCTATGACAATCAATTTCTTTAGGTATAGCAGAGGCATAAACCCCCCCAAGAACAATTTTACAACCTATATTTTTTGCAGCATAAGCAATTTCAAGAGCAGAAACATAATTAGGGGTCTTTGTATCAATTCCAATAATTGCCTTTGGTTTTAATTTTCTTATTATCTCTTGATTAGTCATCAACTCTCCGTCTAAAATTTCAATGTCTGCATCAGGAAATTGTTGCCGAGAATAGGTAGCGATAGATACTAAACCGAGAGGAACATAACATCCAGTTCTAGAGTTATTAACATATCCTGGACTTTTTTCTGGCTGAATAAGTTGAATATTTTCATACTTCATTTTAAGAATACCTTTAGCAAAATCAAGATACCTGATATTATTGCCAAGATCCCGACAATCTTTTTTAATTTTGTTTTGTCTAGTTTAGAGCAAATATAAGGGCCAATTATCCCCCCAATTGCTGCTCCTAAAATAAGAGTGAGGGTAAACATTTTTTCTGGAAATCCATTTAAAATAACATACATTGCAAAACCAAGTAGGCAAATAGGGACTTCTGCGAGGGTTGTTGTAGCAATACTTACCTTGCTATCAACTCCACATATTATCTTTCCAGTACTTGACAAAGGCCCAAACCCCCCGCCAGTTGTAGATTTGTTAAAAGAAGAAATAAATCCTATTAGATAAATTTTCCACCACTTAAACTTATATCTAAATGTAATTAAACAAAGAAGACCCATTATAATAACCATGATGCCAATATATATTTTTAAGATTGTATCTGGTATTTTTGAAGCTAAAGAGACACCAAGTATTACTGCTATTATCCCTATACTTACAAAGGCAATAACAATTTTCATATGATTTGTTAAACCATTAAAATCTGCATTTTTATATTTATGATGAAATATAGTACCAGTAATCCCTCCGACTGCTTGAGATATCAATATCGCAGGTATAACTGAAGATACAGGATATCCAATTAATAATAAGATAGGTGTCAATAATGTTCCGTACATCATTCCAAGTCCAGAATCTATTATTTCCATGATTATGGTACCTATAAATATTAAAAATGATTCAATCATGCCTATTTCCTCCTTCTTGTTTTCTAATGTTAGTAGCACTAATATTTTCTATTTCTTGAGGGGGATTATACTGTAACATCTCAAAACCAGGAGTTCTACCACAATAAATCCCCGCAATATCATAAGGAAGAACCATAATTTCAACTTTATCACCCATCTCTTCTTGCACCATTTTTATTCTCTCTTCTGCAGAATAGGGATTATTTTCATCTATAGGTGTCAGCCTTATCATTATTAGTGGTTTATGTCCTCTTTCCATTATCTGTTCAGCAACCCATTTATGACCGTTATGCCAAGGTTGAAATCTGCCTGGCTCAACACCCATTCTAGTATAATCATGTAATTCCAGTATTTTATCAACACATTGCTCTAATGGGTATTTATCAGACTCGATTGTAACATCTGGAGTTAAAGGCTCTTCATATTCTTGTTGGACACCAGTAAAATTAGGAATCTCGCCATTAAACGCTCTCGCCCACATATCTTTTGTATCTCTTTTTTTGCATACTTCAGGATCACATTTTACATAAACCTCTCGAACATTAGGATATTGTGATTTTATTTCTTCTCTAATAGCTCTTATCGGACTGACAAGAGCAACAACAGATTCTGTATACGAGCTGAACAAATTTGCTAAATAAGCAACAAATTTCATATGGGCTGTTCTGCCTTCAAGAGAAAAATCAGTATCACCTCTAATTTTTCTTATTTCATCCCCATCAAGTAAAGGTGCATACAAATGCCTTGCCAATTCTTTACCAATTGTGGATTTTCCACTGCTTGGCAATCCTGTTAACCAGTAAATATTCTTCATCTTATTCATACAGTCTACTTCTATCTAGTGCTTCCAAAAAAGGAAAAAAAGTATTATACCCCCAAAATTTAATCATAGGTTTTGCAATTTTTTTGATTTCAAATAATTCTGGTATACTTAATTTATCAGTCTGTTCATAATTTCTGTTTTTATCAAATGAAGGTATTGGAAATTCTTGCTTTTCTAACTGACAAAAATCAAAAACTTTATGCAAAGTGGTTTCTGGGTTTCTGACCAGGTCTTCGTATTTTACAACCAATAATCTTTCCAATAGATTTAATTCACCATATGATTTTATTACTCTATTTGCATTGTGCCATTGCTCTGCAGCGTCTCCGATAGTTGTTATAAGACCTTTAAATTTTGGTCTATCTAAATCATAAAGCCTTTTTCTTCTTATCCCTTCAGCACTTGCATAAGGATCTCTTACTATACCTATAAAATAAGCATCGGGAAAACATGCCTGAAGAAACCTTGCCCTCAAAGTATGAGCAGGACTTTTATCACATAATCTTGTTCCAGGTTTTATGTGACATAAATATACTTCTTCTATTCTACTTACAAGCTCGGATGTCCAGTTTTTCTCATTAACATAATAAAAAAGATTAGAACCAGGAGTTTCTTCTTCTCCCTGAGAAAAAATATGATGCGCCCAAAGTCTAAATGTAGTATTACCTAACCAATGAACCATCTCTTTAGGCATACCGCTCAAATCCTGGCCCTCAATAGAAGGACCGCTTATACCTTTATGGCTCTTGATTGCATCCCATAGAATAGTAGTCCCACTATTTGAGCAACCAATAACAAAAATGGGTTTTTTTATCCTACTCTTTGCATAAAGTTTGTTCATAATTATTCAATGATAACAGCTATAAATTATAAACAATAGTTGTTGTATTAAACCACAACCATTATAAACTATATCAAATTCTTCTAATGAATGATAGAGCAAACTCTAAAAAAATTAGGTTTTAGCCCATCAGAAATAAAGATTTATCTACATTTGTATATTACTGGAAGCAGTTATGCAAATAAAATAAGTGCTGAAACTAAGATAAATAGAACCAATGTTTATGAAGCACTAGATAGATTAATTTCCAAAGGAATTATTTCTTTTGTAGTAAAAAATAATATAAAATGGTTTGAAGCAAAATCCCCAAAAGCAATACTCTTCTTAATTCATGAGAAAGAAGAAGAATTGAGATTAACTAAAACTGCTTTAGTTGATGATATTAGTGAGATAAAATCTACAGAACAAGATAAAAAATCTCTTGAAGCAAATATTTTTGTTGGAAAGAAAGGATTAAGGATGATTTTTGGTGAAATTCTTGAAATTAAGAAACCAATTTCAATATTTGCATCAGAATTGCAATTTAAGGAAGTGTTTGGACCTTATTTTGATCTGTGGCATAAGCAAAGGGCAGAAAAAGGAATCAAACAAAGGTCAATTTTCCCACTTAGCTATAGAAGCAAGCTTGAAAAAAGAGGACTTTTAGAATACCGATTTGTAGATGATAAATTTGCTAACCCAACTACAACTATTATTTATGGTGATAACTGTTTATTTATTCAGTGGTCAAAAGAACCAACTGCAATAAAAATGCAGAATAAGGAAATCGCAAAATCACATTTGAATTACTTTAATATGTTATGGGACATCGCTAAGAAGGATATATAATAAAACCGAACTGATATACTTTCTTATCTCGCAAGATTTTCATATAAAAACCTTGCTCAAATGAACTTCCTTTCTAAAAGTTATGAAAATATCCTAGGAGTTATAAAAACCTCTATCAAAGCAGCTACAAATAACAAAACTATTGAAATTACAATTAAATCTAATGAATCAGTTATTATGTGCTTAAATCTTTTGCTGCCAAAATCATGCCTTATTACAGCAATTGATATTATTCCTCCTGCCAATCCAGCAATAAAATAGGATGTTATTTCTGGAATTCCATGAGTCATATATCTCATTAAGCCAGCACCAGTTGCACTGAAATATCCAGTTACTTTTGCTAACCCAATTGTTCCTACATAATTTCCTAAGCTACCTTTAATAAAAGTTCCAATAGCAGCAGCAATAACAGAGGCATTCCAAGTCAAAATAAAAACAGCCCCAGCACCAAATAAGAAAGCAAATAATATGCAGAAAATTAGCACTTTGACATTATTTGAAAAAATCTGCATCAAAAAATCACTGCCAATACTCCATCCAACAACCCCAGCATTAATGCTTCTTATAGTTTCTAGTTGAACACTAAATATATCCTTGACAATATTCTCAGGCAAAGCAACAAACCAAAAACTAAAAGCAGCTAAATATCCTAAAAACATAAATACAAAAATACTAATAGCCTTTCCATGCTCTTTTAACAAAAATTTCTCACTAACCAAACTATCATCCTTTTTTTCTTCAATTCCAATAACAGTATAAACTAGCGGGATACTAGCAACAACAGTCAAAAAAACCATAACTAAACTCGAATAATCCCTAAAAATCCACAAACTCAAGAAGATAGCAACACTAGCATAAACTAGCCCTAAAAAAAACATCTCAAATGGATGTCCTTCTGCATTTCTTGGATTTACTAAACTTTCTATAACCACTTTATTTAAGCTAAACTTGCTTTATTTATATACCTTTCTAAGAAGATTTTTATAATTCTTTATTTTATTAAAATCATGATAATCCATAAATTAAACCCTGTTTTATTGCAGATAGGAGCTTTAGAAATACACTATTATGGTTTATTCTATATCTTAGGAGCAATTATAACATTTTTTATTTTAAATTATCTAATAAAGAAAAAACAAATTGCTCTTTCAAAAGAAGATATCTTTGATTTTACAATTTATGAATTAATAGGAATTTTTTTAGGAGCAAGGATTTTGTATTTTATTTTTTATAATTTTACTTTACTAACAAAAAACTTTCTAGAATTATTTATGGTATGGCATGGTGGCATGTCTTTTCATGGCGGCTTAATAGGAGCGATTATAGTAGGTTATATCTTTTCCAAGAAAAAAAATATTAATTTCTGGCAACTAGCAGACTTAACAGTTATTCCTCTAGCTCTAGCTTTAGCTTTAGGAAGAATTGGCAATTTCATAAATGGTGAAATTTATGGAAAAATCTGGAATGGTTTTGCTTGCATTAATTACGAACAAAATCCTTATTTAAATAATTCACCAGAATTTTGTAGATACCCTGTACAATTTATAGAATCAATTAAAAATTTCTTTATATTCTTGGTTTTATGGTATTTTAAGGATAAAAAACTTCCAAGAGGAACTTTATTCTGGATATTCATAACTTTATACGGCTTTTTAAGATTTTTAGTAGAATTTCTTAGACATCAAAATGAAGCTTATATATTAGATTATTTTTCAAGAGCTCAAATATTCTCCTTAATTATGTTAATTATAGGAATTATAATGTTATATAAAAAATTAAGGAAAATTATTTAAAATCTTTAGAAAATAAATTCTTCTATTTCTTTTAATCTTTTAATATTTAACTGATAAGCATCCCCATACTTTGTTTTTCCATAATAAACAACCAGTCCTTCTTTAATAAGGTCATTAAGAACATCCCTAACAAAACCACTAAGATGAGAAGGAACCCCTGCTGTTAATCTCTCATATAAAAGATGCCCCTTGCTGAATGCCTTATTTGAATATAATCTCTTAATTATATTTTTCTTTATTTTAATATAATCACTATTTGATAATTTCTTTCCCATATCTAAAATATTATAAAACTTATATATAATCTTTATTATTCCAATTGCAATTTATGGCTTACTTCAGCTAAAAATAGAAATATTTATATACCTATTAAATCCTCTAATTTCTATAATGGAAAACAAAACTATATTTTTGGAAATATTTGGAGACAGTCCTATACTAAGGGTGTTAGATTTTTTAATAGTTAATGAAGATTTTGATTATAGTATGACAGATATAGCTGCTATTTCTGGTATTGGTTATTCTACTCTAAAATTATTTTGGAAAAAATTAGAAGAAAATAATATTGTAAAACAAACAAGAATAGTTGGAAAAGCTAAAATGTATAAGCTTAATTTTGCTAATCCTATTATTAAAAAATTTCGTGATTTTTATTGGGAAACTACAAAACAAAAGATTCATGAAGAATTTAAAGAGCAAGAAATATTAGCTTAAGAAAGATTTATTAACAATAATTTATTCTAATTTATTGATGAATGTTAATCAAGTAGTTCAAAAAATAAAAGAGGTGAAAATTCAAGGAGCAGAGAATATAGCACTAGCTGCACTGCAAGCTTATTCATTATCTCCAACTGAAGAAACAATAAATAAATTAATAAATGCAAGACCAACAGAGCCAGCATTAAGAAATGCCTTAAATTTTGCCAAGCATAAAAGTGTTAATCAAGCACTAGAACATTTTTCTTTATCAAAATTACAAATAGCTAAGCTAGGTTCTAAACTAATTCACGGAATTGTTTTTACTCACTGCCATTCATCAACTGTAATTAATATATTAAAAGAAGCAAAAAAACAAAATAAACATTTTCAAGTTTTTAATACAGAAACTCGTCCATTATACCAAGGCAGAAAAACCTCTCACGAGTTAGAAAAAGCAGGAATTAAAGTAACAATGATTATAGATTCAGCAGCAGGTGATATCTTAGATAAAATTCCAGTACTTCCACAAGCTAACTTAATGATAATAGGAGCAGACGCAGTTTTACAAGATGGCTCTGTAATAAATAAAATAGGATCAAGAATGTTTGCTGAGCTAGCAAATAAACATAAAATTCCTGTTTACATAGCAACAGACTCTTGGAAATTTACAAATCGTCCAGTTAAAATTGAAGAAAGATCCTTTAAAGAAGTCTGGGAATCTGCTAAGAACATTAAAATAAGAAATCCAGCATTTGAGATTGTTCCAGCTAAATATATAACAAAAATTATTTCAGAATTAGGAATTTTAACCCCTCAAGAATTTACAAAAAAGGTTAAAAAAACCTATCCATTCATAACAAAAAAATGAAAGATTATTATTTAGATTTTGTTGATTTGAAATACAAGCCAGATAAAACAGATTTGATTTGTAAATTTTATGTTGAACCTGCTAGAGGAATAACAATGAAAGAAGCAATAGGAAGAGTTGCTTCTGAAAGTTCAAATGGAACCTGGACTGAACTAACAACATTAACACCAAGAATAAGAAAATTAGCAGCAAAAGCTTACAAAATAAAAGGAAATAATGTTGAAATAGCCTATCCTATTGAATTATTTGAGCCAGGAAATATGCCTCAAATTCTCTCAAGCATAGCAGGAAATATATTTGGAATGAAAGCAGTGCAAAATTTACGCTTACAAGATATTAATTGGCCTCTACCAATAATAAAATCATTTCTAGGTCCGCAATTTGGTATTAATGGAATAAGAAGCTTCATGAAAATAAAAAAGCGCCCTTTAACAGCAACAGTTCCAAAACCAAAAGTTGGTATGACTGCTGAAGAACATTCTAAAGTTTGTTATGATGTTTGGATTGGTGGTGTAGACCTCTGTAAGGATGATGAAAATTTATCTTCATTAAAATTTAACAAATTTAAAAAA
>Ga0209541_10015639_pt1 | contig 11309 bp, 12 predicted proteins | sample RifCSPlowO2_01_FD_184027 | JGI IMG/M metagenome (GOLD analysis project Ga0209541, IMG submission 184027) | Groundwater microbial communities from Rifle, Colorado - Rifle CSP2_plank lowO2_0.1 (SPAdes) (version 2) | ecosystem: Environmental > Aquatic > Deep subsurface > Groundwater | place...
ACCTTAATGGGCCAGAACGGCGCGGGCAAAAGCACTATTTTTCATCTCATTACCGGAGCCCTGGAGCCCGACTCGGGGGCTGTTCATTTGGGTCCCGGGCTGACCGTAGCCGCAGCCAAACAGGTTATTCCTCGGGAACTTCTTCATTTAACTGTGCGTGAATTTTTTGAGAGTTGTTTCCAAGAAAAAATTTATGATATCGATCCTAAAATCGACGAGGCTTTGACAGTCGTCAATCTTTCAGCTGACCACGAGAGACTAATTAAATCGTTTTCGGGCGGCCAGCAGGCCAGACTCCTTTTGGCTTCAGCTATCATCCAAAAACCAGATTTATTGCTTTTAGATGAGCCGACTAATAATCTCGACAAAGAGGGCATACTTCACCTCACTCAATTCCTGATTGATTATCAGAAAACCTGCATTGTCATTTCTCACGACGCCGATTTTTTAAATACTTTCACCCAGGGAGTTTTGTACCTGGATGTTTTTACTAGGCAAGTTGAGCAATATACGGGCAACTATTTTGATTTACTGAAAGAAATCACCGCCAGAATCGAAAGGGAAAATATGAAAAACGCTCAATTAGCTAAAAAGATTATCGCGAACAAAGAAAAAATAAACTATTTTGCCAATAAGGGCGGCAAAATGAGGTTGGTGGCAAAAAAAATGAAGGATCAGGTCGCCGAAATGGCAGAAGCCAAAGTTGATGTCAGAAAGGAAGATAAAATCATTAGGCATTTTACCGTTCCTTGCCAGGAGGATATCGGTGGCGCAATTCTGAACATCACTTCTTTTTCGGTGATGGAGAAACACAAGTTTGTTAAAAAAGAAACGAATATTTCTTTAAGAAAAAAAGAAAGGCTTCTTTTGGTCGGGCCTAATGGCATTGGCAAAACTACTTTGCTGGAATCTTTGGCTTCGGGCAAAGCCAAAGGAGCTAAAATAGCTCCGGGAGTGCGTGTGGGCTATTACCGTCAGGATTTTTCCACGCTTAATTTTGAGGACACGGTTTTTGAATCTTTAAGTTCGGTGGCCGAGAGCTTGTCAGAAGAGGGCGTCCGTTCTTTAGCCGCCGGATTTTTAATCACCGGCGATTTGATGTATTCAAAAATCGGCAGTTTGTCCGAAGGCCAAAAAGGTTTGGTGTTGCTGGCTCGGCTTGTGCTTCAAAAGCCGGGGCTTCTTATCTTAGACGAGCCGACCAACCACATCAACTTTCGGCATTTGCCGGTCATTGCCCAAGCCCTGGATAAATACGAAGGCTGTATGGTTTTGGTCAGCCACATGCCTGAATTCGTAGCTAAAATCAGGATTGATGAGGTTCTTGATTTGGGGAAATAACTTAGATACTTGTTCAACACCGAGTGTTTAACACCTGTGTTTCTTGACAGGCCTTTTTGTATTTGTTACAATTCTTAATATAAGAAAGTAAGTAAAAATCTATGCCCAACCAAATTATCGCTCGAACAATCGAACCAACTGTAAAAATAGGCCCAAAACACCAAATTACCATTCCAGCCGAAGTTTTTAAAAAACTTCAGTTGAAAGAGGGGGATTTTTTAGGCGCCAGAGTTAAAGATGCGCAAATAGTTCTGAAGCCCAAACGTTTAATAGCAAGAGATCAGGAATGGTTTTGGGCCAAGGAGTGGCAGTCCAAAGAGAGAGAAGCCGACGAGGATATAAGAGCCGGTCGGGTAAGCGGCCCTTTTGCCAACGTCAAAGATTTAATTGTTCATTTAGATGGTCTAAAGAAAAAGCGACCTTGATTTTATGAGATTGTTGTTTACGAAATTTTTTGATAGAGATTACAAAACTTTGCCCAGCATTGTCCAGAGGCAATGCGACAAACAACTTATCGCTTTATTGAAAGACCCTCATCATCCATCTTTGCGAACCAGTAAAATCCGGGGTTTTGAGGATATTTGGGAAGGCAGGATTAATAAAGATTATCGACTTACTTTTCAAATATCTAAAGATGTTTATCTTCTTCGTCGAGTTGGCAGGCACGACGAAGTTTTAAAGAAACCATATTAAGCGAGCAGAAACGCTGCTCGCCCGAATCTAAGAAGCGGTATCAAAATAAAGGCGGTCCTGTGCTGAAAACAGTGACCGCCCTTCCATTTAAATGGTAAAATTAATTTATGATAGAATTTAAGATTCTTAAAAAATCAAAGAGAAGCAGGGCGAGATTGGGGCGCTTAATAACCCCTCACGGCGTTGTCTTAACGCCGTGTTTGGTTCCGGTGGCGACCCAAGGCGCGGTTAAAACTCTGGACAGCAAAGAAGTTGAAGCAACTAAAAGCCAGATTTTAATCTCCAATACTTTCCATTTGCATTTAAGGCCGGGGGGAAAGATTATTAAGGCTTCAGGCGGCCTTCATCAGTTTATGAATTGGCCGAAACCCTTGATGACGGATTCCGGGGGCTACCAGGTATTTTCTTTTGGTTTTGGACAGGAGTTTAAGATGGGCAAGATGTTAAATCAAACAGAACCGTTATCTATCAAATCTGGCCGTCAGCCCAAAACTTTAAAGATTACGCAAGACGGCGTATTTTTTCAATCGCCCTTTGACGGCCGCAAGCTGTTTTTGGGCCCCAAAGAATCTATCAAGATACAAGAACAGCTGGGGGCCGATATCATTTTTAACTTTGACGAATGCCCGCCGCCCATCGCTGATTACGAATATACCAAAAAATCTTTGGAAAAAACCCATCTTTGGGCGGAAGTCTGCTTGAGGTCAAAAAGAACAAAGCAGGCTCTGTATGGTATTGTGCAGGGCGGTAAATTCAAAGATTTAAGAATCGAGAGCGCTAAGTTTATGAGCGCTTTGCCTTTTGATGGATTTGGCATCGGCGGGGAATTAGGCTTTGATAAAAAAGCGATGTTTAAAATGCTGAATTGGGTGACCGAAGTTTTGCCTGAAGAAAAACCGCGCCATCTTTTGGGTAACGGACACATTGATGATTTGGTAAAAATTTTTCAAGGTGGCGTTGATACGGTTGATTGTATCATTCCCACCCATTACGCCAGGTGCGGGACGGCTTTTACATCTGTCGGGAAAATTGATATCAGAAAACAGATTTTTGCCAAAGACCAAAGTTCGCTAGATAAAGACTGTTCTTGCTACGTTTGTCAAAAATATAAGAGGAATTATCTTTCTCATCTTATGCGGGTTCACGAGATTACGGCCATGAAGCTTTTAACTTTTCATAACCTTTATTTCTTCAATACCTTTATCGAGAAAATCAGGGAAGGAATCAAAACAGGCCGTTATTAAGACGTTTAAGGCTGTGGTAAAATGAAGAATACTCTATGGTTAAACACTTAACTAAAGAAGGGCTGGAAAAATTAAAGAAGGAACTGGATCACCTGAAGACGGTGGTCCGAAAAGAGGTGCAAGCAAGAATCCGGCAATCGGCGGCTCATGGCGACTTAAAAGAAAACGCCGGATATCATGCGGCTAAAGAAGACCAGTCGTTTATCGAAGGGCGGATTATTCAATTGGAGGACATTGTCTCCCAGGCCCAGGTGGTGGAAAAGAAGCAGGGAGACGGGGGAGAAATACAGATTGGCTCCGTTGTTTGCCTTAAATCAAAACCTGCCTCGCCGGCAGGCGGGGACGGGTATGATAAATATCAGATCGTTGAACCCGAAGAAGCCGATATTTTAGCCGGCAAGATTTCTCTTAAATCGTCTTTGGGCGCCTCTCTTTTAGGTAAAAAGAAAGGCGATGTTGTTAAGTTTACCACATCCGACGGCGTCAAAGAGTGTAAAATAATCAAGATTGAGTAATAATTAAGATTCTAACTTAATTCCAACTTTAGCGGCTATTTGATCGATCCATTTTTCCAATCTATCAACCTTTGATCCTAAAGAGATTTGTTCGTCATGATAAATTGCAAAAGATTTAGCTAATTTGTCTACAGATACAGTTAAGGCCTGAATAGATTCTAGAAGATTAGATACCTCTTCTTTAAGTTCGTTAAGCTCATCCCTGGTCGCTACTACAGAAAACATATTTGCCATCTCTGTTTTAGTGGCAAAAATTTCTTTCTGGGCTTCTATAAGTTTTTGGATATCTTTATCTTCAAGCATGGTATATTTTTATTATAAACCCCAAAAAACGAGTGTCAAGCGAAAATTAACAATGTTAGACACCGAGTGTTTAACACCCCTAAATAAAGTAAACACCTTGTATAGTTTCTCAACAACCAGTTGGGAGACTTTTTCTTTTCCTGTGTCCCTCCTTCGCTTGTTAGCTTCGAACGGGCGCGGTAAAATAAAGAATACTATTATGGCGATAGATTTACAAAAATTAAACAAGGAGCAGAAAGAAGCCGTGATTTATGATAAAGGCCCGCTTTTGATCGTGGCCGGAGCAGGTACGGGCAAAACTACGGTGATTACCCAAAGAATAGTTTATTTAATCGAAACCAGCAAAGCCAGGCCCGAAGAGATTCTGGCCGTCACCTTTACCGACAAGGCCGCCGAAGAAATGGAAGAGAGGGTTGATAAGCTGTTGCCGTACGGCTATATTGATTTATGGGTTTCGACTTTTCATGCTTTTTGCGAAAGAATTTTAAGGGACCACGCCTTGGATATCGGGCTACCGGCCGATTTTAAGATTTTGGATAATACGGCCGGCTGGCTTCTGGTTTATAAAAATTTTGACAAATTCAATCTTGATTATTACCGGCCCCTGGGCAATCCGACCAAGTTCATTCAGGCGATGCTCAATCATTTTTCGCACTGCAAAGACCAGGCGATTTACCCCGAAGACTACTTGGCTTATTCAGAGAAGTTAAAGACCAGGGATGACGCGCCCGAAGATCGGGAAACAGAGAGAATTGAAGAGGTGGCCGAGGCCTACCATGTTTATCAAAAATTACTTTTGGAAAACAGCGTTTTGGATTTCGGAGACCTGATTAATTATTGCCTGAAGCTTTTTCAGTCGCGTCCGCAAATTTTAAAAAAGTACCGCGCCAAATTCAAATACATTTTAGTCGATGAATTTCAGGACACGAATTGGGCGCAGTACGAACTGATCAAAATTCTGGCTCATCCCAAAAATAACCTCACCGTTTGCGCTGACGATGATCAGGCAATTTATCGCTGGCGGGGCGCGTCTTTCTCCAACATTATCCAGTTCAAGAAAGATTTTCCTAAAGCTAAAGAAGTGTCGCTGGTCAAAAATTATCGGTCTGCGCAAAATATTTTGGATTTGGCTTATAAATTCATTAAAGCCAATGATCCCGACAGGCTGGAGTTTGTAAATAAAATAAATAAAAAACTGGTGGCTTGCAAGGAGGGAGAGGGGATTATCGAACATCTTCACTCAAATACTCTGAACGAGGAGGTTTCTAAAACCATTAAAAAAATCCGGCAGATTTTAAAGAAAGATAAAGAGACTTCCTTCAACGAGATCGCTATTTTATCGCGTACCAATGACGCCTGTATTCCTTTTATCAAGGCTTTGGAAAAAGCCGGGTTGCCTTACCAGTTTTTGGCTTCCAGGGGTCTTTATTCTAAGCCCGTCGTTTTGGATGTTATTTCTTACTTTAAGCTTTTGGATAATTATCACGAAAGCCCGGCCCTGTACCGAATTTTAAATTTACCATTTTTAGACGTTGCTAGCGAAGATATTGCTAAACTTACTCAATACAGCTACCGCAAAAGTAAGTCGCTTTACGAGGCAATGGGGGATTTGCCGGTTATTTTCGGGATTTCGGAAAAATCGCGTAAAACCATTCCCTGGCTTTTAAGCTTGATTAAAAAACATGCGGCTTTAGCCAGAGAGAAAACGGTTGCGGAAATTATGATCGCTTTTTTGAAGGATTCCGGGTATTTGAAGTACTTGATTGATAAAGAAGGCCAGGAAGAGTTCGGGGTTCTCGACCAGTTTCTTAAGAAAATAAAGAATTTTGAACAAAGCGCGCTCGATCCGAGCTTGAATAATTTTATGCGAGAAATAATCTTGGAAATAGAGTCTGGCGAGCAAGGTAAGCTTGAATTTGATATTGAGCAGGGTCCGGATATGATTAAAGTTATGACCATTCACGGAGCCAAGGGTTTGGAATTTAAACATGTTTTCTTGGTGAATATGGTAGACAAGAGATTCCCGACCATTGAAAGGAGTGACCCAATTGAGCTACCCGAAGACATGATCAAAGACATTAAGCCTAAGGGCGATGTTCATTTGCAGGAAGAGCGGAGAATTTGCTATGTCGCTATGACGAGAGCCAAAAAAGAGCTTTATTTCACTTCGGCTGAAGACTACGGATTAACGCGCAAAAAAAAGCTTTCCCGTTTTATGATTGAAATGGGCTATAAGGATGAACGGACGGATATCGGGCAGTCCGACCGCCCTCAATATTTAGAGGGCGATCGGACTGCTATACATCGTTCGGGAGGTCGAACCTCATCACCATACCAATTGCCCGATCACTTTTCTTATTCGCAGCTGGCGGCTTTCCAAAAGTGTCCTTTGCAATATAAGTTCGCCTTTATTTTAAGGATTCCCGTCCGGGGTAAAGCCGTATTTTCGTTCGGCAAAACAATGCACGCTGTTTTTCATGAGTTTCTGAAAATAGTGAATGAGGGCCGGGACTTGAGCCAAACCAATCTTTTCGGGTTTAAGGATAAAGGGACCCTTCGACAAGCTCAGGGTGAATTAAATACTTTAATTCAAATTTACGAAAAGGCTTGGATTGACGAGTGGTACGAAAATAAAAACCAGAAAGACGAGTATTATAAACTTGGCAAAAAAATCATCAAAGATTTTTACGACGACTTCGTTAAAAATCCGCCCAATGTTTTAGGTCTTGAAATGCCGTTTAATTTGAAAATGGGCGGCTATACCTTGAACGGCCGGATTGATCGCATTGATCAAGTAACGGGCGGAGTAGCGATCATTGATTATAAAACCGGTGCTTTCAAAGAAAGATTGGAGACTGACGACAAAGAGCAGCTGCTGATTTATCAGATAGCGGCGGAAGAAGTTTTAAAGTTACAGGCCAAAGAGCTTACTTATTACTATTTGAACGAATACAAGAAAGCCTCGTTTTTAGGATCAGAAAAAGATAAGGAGAATTTAAAAGAAAAAATCATCCAGGAAATCGAGGAAATTAAAAAGAGCGATTTTAAACCGACGCCCGGCTGGCAGTGTTCTTATTGCGACTTTAAGGACATCTGCGACTTCGCCGAGCGTTAATAAATTTATAGCAGGTGGTACGCTACCTGATATATCGAATATTTTATTCGCTATGGGAATTGAAATCTTATTCTATATTTTTTTACTCCTGATAATTTTTGGCGCCACGGGCGGAGCAAGCAAGTCCGATAAAAAGTTTCCGGAAGATAAGAACAAAAAAGCTTAATTATGGAACCGTTAGCGTCAAAAATCAGGCCCAAGACATTAGAAGGTTTTGTAGGTCAGGAGCACTTGGTGGGCGAGGGCAAGCCTTTCAATATTGCTATTAAACAAAAGCATTTGTTTTCGTTTATCTTCTGGGGACCGCCCGGTTCAGGCAAAACAACCCTGGCGAAAATTTATGCTAATAGCCTGAATGCCAAGCTTTATGAATTGTCGGCGGTTTCGGCCGGCAAAGACGACATCAGGAAAATTCTTAATGAGGATACCAAGGGTTATCCCAAGGTTTTATTTTTGGACGAAATTCATCGCTTCAATAAGTCCCAGCAGGATTTTTTACTGCCTTACGTGGAAAGGGGAGAAATTACCTTGATCGGAGCGACAACCGAGAATCCGAGTTTTGAAGTGATCCCACCCTTGCTTTCGCGTTGCCGGGTTTTTGTTTTGAGCGAACTTCAAGACGAGGCGATGCTGAAAATTATCGCTCGCACCGGCTTTAAGCTGGATAAAAAAGCGCGAGATTGGCTGGTGGCTATGGCTAACGGCGATGCGCGGCAAGCCATCACCATGCTGGAAAACACAGCGAAGCTTTACGGTAAAATTACCACAGATAGCCTGAAAGATACGCTCCAATCTAAGTTTTTAAGATACGATAAAAAGGGCGAGGAACATTATAATACTATTTCAGCTTTCATTAAGAGTATGCGGGCAAGTCAGCCCGATGCAGCTTTGTATTATTTAGCAAGAATGATTGATGCCGGCGAAGATCCGAAGTTTATAGCGAGAAGAATGGTTATTTTCGCTTCCGAAGACATCGGCATCGCCCAGCCCACGGCGCTGGTCGTGGCTAACGATGTTTTCCGAGCCGTGGAAATCATTGGGCTTCCCGAATGCGGGATTAACTTGGCCCACGGCGTCGTTTATTTGTGCCAGGCCAAGAAAAACCGCACAGCCTACAATGCTTTTATGGCGGCCATGGAAGATGTCAAAAAATACGGCAATCTGCCCATCCCTTTAATGTTAAGGAATCCCGAAACTAAATTGATGAAGAATCTAAATTATGGCAAAGGTTATGATAAATATTCTAAAGAAGATTATTTGCCCGATCGTTTAAGGGGCCGCAAATATCTGCTAAGATAAACCAAGATGGAATTTAGCGCGGCAAATAAAATATTTTCGGTTTCGGAGTTCATCGCGCTTTTAAATATCGGATTGAAAAAATCCGAAGTTAAAATCGTGGGCGAAGTCGGCCAGGTTCAATTCGGCCCCACGGGACATGTTTATTTCACTCTGAAAGACGAAAAAGAGCCGGGGTTGATCGGCTGCATTATCTGGAAATCAAAATATCTGTTGTATGGCATTAAACTCCAGGAAGGCATGAAAATTATGACTTCCGGCCACCCTGAAGTTTATGCGCCTTCGGGCAGATTATCATTTATTTCAGACACGATTGAATTGGCCGGTGAGGGAACGCTCAAAAAGCAGTATGAGGAACTTAAGAAAAAATTAACGGCGGAAGGTCTTTTTGCCGAAGAGAAAAAGCGGGCGTTACCCAAATATCCCCAGAAAATCGGAGTTATTACTTCAAAGCAAGGCGCGGTTTTAGCTGATTTTTTAAATAATATCGGCAAGTTCGGTTTTAAAATTAAGCTGATTGATTCGCGGGTTGAAGGGCAGGAAGCGGTCAGCGATTTATTGGCAGCCGTTAAAACATTCCGCAAGCAGGATATCGATGCCTTGGTGATTATCCGCGGCGGGGGATCAATGGAGTCGCTGATGCCGTTTAATAACGAATTATTGGTGAGAGAGGTGGCTGCTTTTCCGGTGCCGGTAGTGGCCGGCATCGGTCATGATAGAGATGAACCCTTAGCGGCCTTAGCCGCCGATTTTTCCGAATCAACCCCGACCGCCTGCGCGAATCTTTTGAACGAATCGTGGGAACAGCTTCTCTTATCTTTGGAAAGATGCGAGAGAAATATCATTACTCGCTATGAGGCGATTTTCGACCGGTATTTGATGATAGAAAATAAGCTTAAGATTTTTTTTGAAAGATTCAAAGCGCTGCTGGATTCAGTTGCGCAGATATTAGGGCAGGCGGAGAGAGCGATTTTTCTCAATAATCCCGAACGCCAGTTGAAATTAGGTTACAGTATTGCCAGCATTAATGGTAAAATAATTAAACAGATTAAAGAGGCAGCTATCGGCGAGATGATTGATCTCAAAGTCAGCGATGGTAATATTAAATCAGAAATAAAAAAAATTAACCCTTATGGCTAAAGAAAAACAAGACAGTAAAAATCTGAACGATAATCTGAAACGTCTCGCCGAAATTACCGCCTGGTTTGATAAACAGGAGGAAATCAACGTCGAGGAAGGGCTCAATAAGGTTAAAGAGGCCTCGATTTTGATCAAAGCGAGCAAAGAAAGGTTGAGGGCAGTGGAAAACGAGTTTGAAGAAATCAAGAAAGAGATGGATGCAGAAATATAAGCGAAGGAGGGTTCAAATGGTCGAAGAAGTGAAATATTGTTCAGATTGTCAGGATTATCCATCTTGTTCGAAAATTCAGATTGATTGCCTTCGTCGGCGGGAATTTAATTTAAGAACCGATATTGAACATACTCCGGAGTCGTTCTTTAAGTTTATGGCCGAGAAATGCGGCTCGTTCGCACCTTCATCAAGCGGCAGCTCGTAAGGACTGCCGTTTTTGTTTTGATAAAATACTTTACAAGTTTGTTTTAATATTGTAAGATAGAACATCGTAAAGGAGGATAGCGAAATGCTGGAAAAAGTTAGAGCTCTTTTAAACAAAGGCGTAACTAGGGAAATTTATTTTGGATATATTGCTTATTTCCTTCCCGAAATGGATCCAAGATATCAAATGATTCAAAGGGCGTACGATTCTACCGAAAAGGCTTGTAGTGAAGAACAAAGAGCGACTGGTGAGAGATATTTCGATCATGTAAGCGCGGTAGGCATCATCCAAGTGGCTTATTTGATGGTGAAAAAACACACCGTTCTTACGGCTGGTATAACACATGATCTCACTGAAGACCATCGCAAAGATTGGCCCATATCGAGAATAAGGCTGGAGTTTGGAGAAGAAGTGGCCTTATTACAAGATTACGCCAGTAAGCTACCCAAAGAAAACTTTTCTTCGGAGGCAGAAAGGCTTAAGGCATACCACGGGCGTTTCCCGTTTGCGCCAAGAGACTTCTGGTTGTTTAAGCTTCCCGACCGGCTTCATAATCTTTTAACGATGTGGAATTTTTCGCCGGAAAAGATAGCCTTCAAGATCGCAGAAACGGAGAGGTACTATCTCCCTTATGCAGAAGAGCACTGCATTCTTATCCACGAGCTAAAGGAAGTGATTGAAGAACTTAAGAAATCAAAACCGTCTTAAGGAGTCAAATGCCCCTCGGCATCAAAGCGAGGGGCATTTTATTTAGACCATTAGCCAAGAAATAGTTGTTTTGGTACAATATTTTAATATGATGAAAACTATTATTAAGGCAACCAATTTAGAGTTAACTTTAAGGTTAAAAAGGGCGATTGACGAAAAGATAGGCGTTTTAGATAAATTAATGTCCTACATTACAACACCTATTACGGCCTATGTTGAGGTGGCTCTCGAGACGCGTCATCACCAGAAGGGGGAGATTTATTACGCAGAGGCGAATATTAAAATTTTGGGTGAGATTATTCGGGTCGAAGCCAGGGCGGACAATATTTTTAAAGCGATTAGTGCTGTGCGAGACGAGCTTCAGGCATTACTGAAAAAATATAAAAAGAAGCAAATTGCCAAAAGAGAAAAAGCGGCTAGGGCCTTAAAAGAAAAAAGCGTCCTGGGGTAGTTGACAGCAGTGTTTATTTAGAGTATAATAAGAATATAAAATAGTTTTAAGAAAGAAGGAGGTAAAATATAAGTTAAGCACTTTTTG
>Ga0209541_10015641_pt1 | contig 11308 bp, 11 predicted proteins | sample RifCSPlowO2_01_FD_184027 | JGI IMG/M metagenome (GOLD analysis project Ga0209541, IMG submission 184027) | Groundwater microbial communities from Rifle, Colorado - Rifle CSP2_plank lowO2_0.1 (SPAdes) (version 2) | ecosystem: Environmental > Aquatic > Deep subsurface > Groundwater | place...
CCATAGCACAGGAATACTTTCCATTAACCAAAGAAGAAGCGACAGAACAAGGATATAAGTGGAAAGAGAAAGAAGAAAGAAACTACAATATAGACATTAAAACAAAAGATATACCCAATGACATAAAGGAAGTAAATGAATCAATCATCAATAAAGTCATAGAATGTGAACATCAAGGAAAATGCAATGAACAATGTACTGAAGCCTTCAAGATAATACAAGATGAATACACCTTCTACAAAAGAATAAATCTACCCATTCCTCTCCTCTGTCCTAACTGTAGACACTACCAGAGACTCAAACAACGTAATCCTCTTAAACTCTGGCACAGAAAGTGTATGAAAGAAGGCTGTACCAATGAATTTGAAACTTCCTATGCTCCAGATAGACCTGAAATTGTTTATTGTGAGAGGTGTTATCAGCAGGAGGTGTATTAAAACAGAATGTTAACAAACTCTGCTATCGCAGAAAATGTTAACATAAAAATTATGTCAATCATAATCAAAACAAAAGAAGAAATAGAAATATTACGAGAAGGTGGAAAAAGATTAGCCATCGTTTTGTATAAGATTAAAGAGATAGTAAAACCTGGGATTTCTACCAAAGATTTAGATAATTATGCTTTTAAATTAATCAAAGAAATGGGTGACGAACCCGCATTTTTAAATTACAAACCGGAAGGAGCGAATTTTGCCTATCCTGCCTCACTTTGCGTTTCGGTAAATAATGAAGTAGTGCACGGCATTCCAAATGCGAAAAAAATACTACAAGAAGGTGATATTGTTTCTCTTGATTTGGGTCTTAAGCATAAAGAACTTTACACAGATATGGCCCTTACCGTGCCAGTGGGGAAAATTAGTTCTGCTTCAAAAAAACTCATAGAAGTAACAGGAGAAGCTTTGCAGGTGGGTATTGATATGGCACAGGCAGGAAATAAAGTGGGAGATATTAGTCATGCCATAGAAAGTTTTGTCCGATCATATAGATATGGGATTGTAGAAGTCTTGTCTGGACATGGTGTCGGAAAGTACATACATGAAGATCCTTATGTGCCAAATTTTGGTAAAGCTAATACTGGAGCAAAACTTATGCCTGGCATGGTCATAGCCATAGAACCGATGTTGAATAATGGGACAAAAAATGTGATTTTGGATAAAGATGAATATACTTTTCATACTGCTGACGGGGAAAAAAGTGCACACTTTGAACACACAATTTTGATTACTGAAGGCGAACCGGAAATTTTGACCAAAATATAAAAATTCAGAACCAATATTTTTGTCGGTACGGATTTTTTGAAGCTTAAAAAATCCTGAAATTCTCGTGCCGTCGCGCTCGAAACCCCTTAAAAACATTATTTCTGAATTTTTATAAAACAGCTTGTGATATAATGTATTTATGGAAGGATCATTTTTAAGTGAGATGCCAAAATTTAAGACTCCAGAAGAAGAGCTTGATTATTTGCGCGCTCATGTTGCTAAACGGGAACAAGAACTTATAGATAAGGGACATTTTGAAAATGCAGATGAGAAAGCTGTTAGAGAAATCGTGAGAGAATATAAAGAAAAACCTTTAGAAAAAGTTGTACATAAAAATAACATAATAAGTAAAAACGAAGCAGAAGATATTGTACTTAATCTTAAATCAGAACTTCACGATACGATAATGGAAGAACTTTTGGGAATTGTGATAACCAAGGGAATTCGGAATGCGATATCCGTAGTAGAAATGATGGCCAATCCCCACATTGATGATGATTTTCATCGAATATTGGTTCAATATTTAAAAACAGGTAAAGCTTTTGGTTTAAAAGAAGGAACGCCTCTTTATAAATCTCTCAATATGACACTTTTTGAAATAACACTTCCTCCACCAAAAGACGAAGCTGATAAACAAAAAAGTTTTAAAGAATTCATTGGTGCCATGGAGCAATTTTATGCTGGCATGCAGTCTATCTCAGAGGGGAAAAATAATGAAAAAGAAAATTATTTTACTTTGGAAGTAGCGCTTAGCAACAATTCTGATGAGGTAATTATTTATGCCGCCATCCCACATAAATATGTCTCACTCTTTGAAAAACAAATACTTTCTTTTTATCATAATGCCAAAATCCATGAGATAACAGACGATTATAATATTTTTAATGAAAAAGGCGGGTCGGCCGGTGCTTACGCCAGTTTTTCTGAACGTTCCGTACTTCCTATAAAAACCTATGACCAGATAGAACACGATCCGATGAATGTAATACTTAATGTTTTTTCCAAATTAAAAACAGAGGGAGAAGGCGCAGCTATTCAGCTTGTCATTGCTCCCGCTGGTACGAAATTTATCAATGAATTTCATTTGATTTTAGAAGATGTTAAAAGTGGTATGTCAGTCAAACATGCAGCGGATAATTTTTATAAATTTAATAAAGCATTTTTAAAAGTTTCAAAAGATTTGCTTTTCGGTGTGAAGAAGAAAGAGGAAACAAAAGAAAAATATATGGCGGGAAAACGGGTGGTGGATGAAGATGCTATAGAAAAAATAGGAAACAAGACAAAAAGCACCATTATGAAAACAAATATTCGTGTTATTACTTCTGCTCCGACAAAAGAAAGGGCGGATGCTATTCTTCAAGAGATAGAATCTTCTTTTAATCAATTTACTGAGTCAACTAGTAACTCCTTCGTTTTTGAAAAAGTTTATGGCAGTGATTTGAAGAAACTTTTTCATGATTTTTCTTACCGTACGTTTTCAGATGATAAAGTTTTGCCCATGAATCTAAAAGAGCTTTCCTCCGTGTTTCATTTTCCTATAGGCATAGGCAGTCAGCCGCAACTTAAAGAAGCAAAAGCCGGTATTGCCCCAGCCCCGTTGGAAATGGGACAAGATGGAATTATTTTAGGAATAAATAGTTATAGAGGTAAAAACACTACCATCTATATGTCCCGCGAAGATCGCATGAGGCATTTTTATGCTATTGGCCAGACAGGAACGGGGAAAACGAATATTATGCTTAACATGATTACCCAAGACATAAAAAATGGTGATGGTTGCTGTTATATCGATCCTCATGGGACAGATATCCAGACTATCTTATCTCGTATTCCCAAAGAAAGGATAAATGACGTTATTTATTTTGATCCGGCTTATACTATGCGACCGATGGGATTAAACATGTTGGAATTTGACCCCAAATATCCAGAGCAAAAAACTTTTGTAGTGAATGAAATGATGGGAATTTTTAACAAGCTTTTTGATATGAAAATTGGAGGCGGGGCAATGTTCGAACAATATTTTCGTAATAGCGCCTTTTTAGTAATGGAAGATCCGGAATCGGGTTCAACCTTGTTAGAAATCACTAGGGTTTTAGCTGATAAAGAATTTCGCGATATGAAGCTGGCTAAATGTAAAAATCCTATCATCAAACAGTTTTGGATTTCAGCCGAGCAAACTTCCGGGGATCAATCTCTGGCAAATTTTGTGCCTTATATTTCATCAAAATTTGATAATTTTATATCCAATGACATTATGCGTCCGGTGGTGCTCCAACAAAATTCAGTTTTTAATTTTAGAAAAATTATGGACGAGAAAAAAATTCTTTTGGTGAATCTTTCCAAGGGAAGATTGGGAGATATCAATGCAAATTTGATTGGATTGGTGCTGGTAGGAAAGATTCAGATGGCAGCCCTTTCTCGAGTGGATATGTTTGGCAAGCCGATAAACGACTTTTATCTTTACATAGATGAATTTCAAAATGTGACTACAGATTCCATTGCTTCTATTTTATCAGAGGCCAGAAAGTATAGGTTGTCTTTAAATATAGCCCATCAATATATTAATCAATTAGAAGAAAATATAAAAAATGCGGTTTTTGGCAACGTCGGTTCAATGGCAGTATTTCGGGTTGGCACTGAAGACGCGAATTTTTTAGAACCGAAATTTAAACCTATATTCAACGCGCAGGATATAACGAAATTAGATAATTATAATGCTTATATGAGTTTACTAATAAACGGACAGCCGACGAAACCTTTTAATATAAAAACATTAGCACCAGAGCAAGGGGATAGAGAAATTATAGATAATTTGAAACAGCTTTCTTATATGAAATATGGACGTGATCGTGAAGAAGTAGAGAAGGAAATTATGGCCAGATATACTTCCATACAATAAATTCCCTAGGTCTTTCCTAGGGAATATGATAGTATAAAATTATGAGTCTTAGAAAAACATTGTTTACTCTTGGAGAATATTATCATATATATAATCGAGGTAATTCGAAACAGAAGATTTTTTTAGATAAAGAAGATTACAACCATTTTATTCAACTTCTTTTTCTTTGTAACACTAATGAAAATATAAATTTTCGAGATATATTTATTACTTTTGATAATATTTATGATTTTAAAAGAGGTAATACCTTAGTTGATATTGGTGCATATTGTTTAATGCCCAATCATTTTCATCTTCTTATTTACGAAAAATCAAATTCTAATATTAGTTTATATATGAAGAAATTATTGACTGCATATGTTATGTATTTTAATAAAAAATACGAAAGAACCGGTTCTCTATTTGAAGGTAAATTTAAATCTCAACATTCTGATTCGGATGGATATTTAAAATATTTATTCTCTTATATAAATTTAAATCCGATAAAACTTATACAAAGAGATTGGAAAAAAACTGGGGTAAAAAATAAAATACAAGCATATAATTTTGCCATAAATTATAAATATTCGAGTTTTAATTTTTTGAGAAGTAAAAATGAAATAGAAGTACATAAAATAATTAATATAAAACATTTTCCAGAATACTTTTTGAATTTTAGAGATTATAAGGAGGAGATCTTTGAATGGCTCTCTTTTTCCTAGTTTCCCTAGGAAAAGTTTCCCTAGGAAAGACCTAGGGAATTTGGATAATTTTTTTAAATTTGCTAAAATAAACTTATTACAATTAATTAGCGGAAGCTAAATTTTTTATTATATATTACTATGAAAGGACCATTAACTGATTTTCCAATTATTCAAACTAAAATGTCAAATCTTACTAAAAGATTTGACATTTCTGACCCGAAAGAACGCAAAGAGTATTTTGAAGCAAAAGCAGGTCTAGAAATTGAAAAGATCAAAGAGTATTTGAAGGAGAATACTTTTATTGCCTATCTTCTTGGTAAAAAAAATTCAGGGAAAGGAACATATACAAAACTAATGGCAGAAATTTTTGGGGCAGACAAAATTGGTCATATTTCAGTAGGAGACTTAGTTCGTACTATATATAAAGATATTAATAATTCCCAAAAACGTGAAGAAATTATTGAATATTTAGAACAGCATTATCGTGGATATATTTCCATAGAAGATGCCATCAATGCATTAATTGAGAAAAATCAAAAAGTACTTTTACCAACGGAATTTATTTTGACCCTTCTTAAAAGAGAAATTGATAAATTTGATAAAAAAGTTATTTTTATAGATGGTTTTCCTCGCGATTTAGATCAAGTTCAATATTCACTCTATTTTAAAGATTTGGCAAACTATCGTCTAGATCCTGATATTTTTATTGCAATTGATATTCCTGAATCGGTAATAGATGAACGCATGCGTAATCGTGTTGTTTGTCCAGTATGTCAGGCTCCAAGAAATTTAACGACACTTCGTACAAAAGAAATTGGCTATGATGAAAAAACACAGAAATATTTTTTAATGTGTGATAATCCAAAATGTAATAGTGCAAGGATGATAAGTAAAGAGGGTGATGATGCTGGTATTGAAAGTATTCGTGATCGCTTAACACTAGACGATAAATTGATTAAAAAAGTGATGTCTCTCTATGGAATCCCTAAAATACTTCTCAGAAATGCTGGACCTGTTGATAATATGAAAAATACTGTTGACGATTATGAAGTTACGCCCAAATATATTTATAAATATAATGAGCAAACAAAGAAAGTGGATGTTAGCGAAGAAGCATGGACTGCTAAAGATGATGAAGGTATTGAATCTTATAGTTTATTAGCTCCTCCTGTAGTTGTTGGGCTTATAAAACAACTGGTAAAAGCTCTTGGATTATAATTAAATAATTCAGAAACAAAAAATTAATTTCGTCTAGTTGCTTACCTCTTGCCCTTTGTTATACTTTCAATAGGGTTATTTCCGGTTATTACCTAGAACACTATTTTATGGGAGCTTTGATCATGTTTGGCCTTGGCCTTCCGTGTCTGGTACCCACTTAGCTATAAGCTACGGTAATACATTGGAAATAACCCTAAGAAAAATTCTCCATTCAATACGGGGATTTTTTCTTGAAAAGACGTATAATACTAGTATGGACTCAAAAAAACTCTTAGTGCGTTTAGTGTTTGTCGTTTTTTTTATCTTTTTGTTAAATTATTTGGCTTTGGAATTCTATTGGTATTCGTCAATATGGTATTTAGATATGCCCATGCATTTTTTAGGAGGATTTTGGCTTGGCTTAATCCTCATTTTATTTCTTCGAATCGAAGAAATTTCTTTTAAATCTATTTTAAAAATTATCATTGGAGTATTGTTATTTGGCTTTCTATGGGAAATATTTGAAACTGTAATTAATAAAACCATTACAGAGAACCTTTTTAATATTTTAGATACCATTTCGGACATTTTTTTTGACTTTGCTGGTGGATTATTTGCAATACTCTATTTTTCTAGACAAATTATGTCTATTAAAGGAGATACAGTATAATTAAAAAATGCCGAACATTGCTAGAATAACATTTTGTGGCGGGGCAGGTTCAGTTACAGGCGCGAATTTTCTCTTAGAAATTGATGATAAAAAAATCTTAGTTGATTGTGGTCTTACTCAAGGATCAGAATTAGCAGATGACACTAACTGGGCGCCCTTTCCTTATGATTCAAAAGAAATAGATTTTCTTTTTATTACTCATGCCCACGTGGATCATATTGGCAGGATTCCCAAATTAATTCATGAAGGTTTCCATGGGAAAATCTATTCTACCAAGCCTACTCGTGCACTTACCGGTCCAATGCTTTTAGACACGGTTGGTATATTGTCTAAAAATAAACAATTCAATCTGGATAAAATATACACTGAAGAAAATATAAACAAAGCGTTTTTACGATGGCTTTCATTTGAATATCACGAGAAAATAAAAATTACTGAGAATTTAGAAGTATCTTTTAAAAATGCTGGACATATTTTAGGCTCGGCTATGGTTGAGTTTATTTATAATGGCAAAAAGATTCTTTTTACTGGTGATTTAGGCAATTCACCGTCGCCATTATTACCGGATACCGAAAAGGTTACGGATGCGGATTATTTAATAATGGAAAGTGTTTATGGGGATAGAAATCATGAATCCAGAGATGATCGAAGAAACCTTTTAGAAAGGATAATAGAAAATAATTATAAGAGAAAAGGGACACTTATTATACCCACATTCTCACTTGAACGTTCGCAAGAGCTTTTATTTGAACTAAATGATTTAGTTGAAAATAATCGCATACCAATAATACCCATTTTTTTTGATTCTCCATTAGCTATCCGTTTGACTGAAATCTTTAAGCAATTTAGGAATTATTTTAATGAAACAGCGCAGAAAGTATTATCAAAAGATAAATATTTATTTGATTTTCCAGGGCTCCATTCTACTTTGCAATCGGAAGAGTCAAAAATGATTAATGGCGTAGCTAATCCGAAAATAGTTATTGCCGGGTCAGGAATGTCTTCTGGGGGAAGGATAGTGCATCATGAAAGACATTATTTACCCGATCCCAATAATACTATTTTACTTACTGGATATCAGTCTCTCGGTACCATAGGGCGTTTAATTCAAGAAGGAGTGAAAAAAATACGTATTTCAGGGGAAGATATAAATGTGCGGGCGCATATTGTGACCATTTTGGGATATTCGGGACACAAAGATGGAAATGGTTTATTGAATTTTGTTCAAGACATGCAAGACACGGTCAAAAAAGTTTTTGTAGTTATGGGTGAACCAAAATCTGCTATGTTTTTAGTCCAAAAGATTAAAGACAATCTGGGAATCGAGGCGTCCGCTCCTTTGCCAGGAGATAGCGTTTTACTTTATTTCTGATAGAATAAATTTATGGATATTATTTCACCGAATCCTTACTATAAACATGGGCACAACCAAATAAAAATATGTGTTTCTGGTGCGGCTGATACTAGTCATTGTGGATCAGACACATTAGATATAGCAAAAGAACTTGGACGAGAAATAGCTCGTCAAGGAGCGGTTTTAGTGACAGGGGCAACCACTGGTTTTCCATTTTGGGCAGTTATGGGAGCTAAAGAAGAAGGTGGAATATCAATTGGTTTTTCTCCAGCAGCTTCGGAAAAGGAACATGTAGAAACTTATAAACTTCCTATCGACTATATGGATTTAATTATTTATACCGGTTTTGGTTATCCAGGGCGCGATCTTCTGCTTACTCGTTCTTGTGATGCAGTTATATGTGGATGTGGACGTATTGGTACTATTCATGAATTTGTTGTCGCCTTTGAAGATTATAAACCCATAGGTATTTTAAAAGGATCTTGGGAAACAGATAAAGAGTTAGAAGATATAATTGCCAAAAGCCATCGCCCTAATGATAAAATTGTCAGTGGAGACAACCCTAAAAAACTTGTAGCAGATGTCATTGCTACCGTTAAAAAATATAGGATAGACGAACATAAGAAATAATAGTTTTTTTATTTGAGACTTTCTAGAATTTTAGCAAAAATTAAAGGTTGATTTTGTGCCAAGTCAGCTAAAATTTTTCGATCCAGTAATATATTTTTCTTTTTTAGGGTACCAATTAATTTTGAATAGGACATTCCGAGTTCTCTGGAGAGAGCGTTTATTTTGATATTCCAAAGTTTCCTGTTGTGAGATTTTTTATCTTTCCTGTGAGCGAAAGAATAATTTCCAGAATGTAGAAGGGCTTCCTTAGCTTGGCGTTCTTTGGTGCTTCGACCATGTCGAAAACCCTTCGTTTGTTTTAAGACACTTCTCCTTCTCTTCAATGCATGTACTCCTTTTTTTACTCTGGTCATAATAATTAGTTAAAAGTTTTTAAAGTTCTTAAAGTTATAAAATTAGCTGAAAGGAAGCAAGTGTGACTTTGGTTTATTTTTTATTAAGAAACTCTGACCTTTCTTTCCGGCTAACTGTGTTTTTCGTGATTGTTTGGCATTAAAATGGTTAAAACCTGGCCTGCGAGAAATGACCTTTCTATTTTTTGTAAGCCTGAGCCTTTTTGTGTATGACTTATTTGTTTTCATTTTATTATTTTGCCCTTTCTATTGTTGTAATTAAACCCTTGGGACTTCTTTTGTATGAGTCAGAAACTTTATAATTTTCGGTAATCAAATGCAACACTCGATCTAGTCGTTCTTTTAAAAATTTTTCATCCATATATTTTGTACGTCCGGCAAGAAAAAGTTCAACTTTGATTCTATGCCCTTCTTTTAACCATTTTGAAGCGGTTTTAGCTTTCAGTTCTAAATCATGATCCCCAGTGCCTATTTTTATCTGAATTGATTTTGTCTCCGTTGGCTTAGAACCCGCCTTGGTTTTCTTTAATTTTTTATTTACTTCGTACTGATGTTTTCCAAAATCCATTATCTTACCGACTGGGGGATTAGTATTAGGAGATATCTCAATCAGATCTGTACCCTTGCTTTGGGCCAGTTCTAACGCCTCTTTTATACTTAAAACACCGAGATTTTGACCTTCACTATCTATCACCCGAAGTTCCTTCGCTCGTATTTGATTGTTTATTCGTTCTCGCAATTGATATGTTTAATACTTTAAACTAGGAGCAGTTTAGCTTATTTTTCATCTAAAGTCAACTTAGTTTCATTAAATAAGGATTCTATAGATTTTTCATCTTTTGCTTCACCAAAAAGTCTAATAATTGGTTCAGTATTGGATGGTCTCAAATGAATCCAGGAACTATCGGGAAAATCAAGACGCAAACCATCCTGCTTGTCTGTTTTTGCATTTTTAAAATGAGATTCTAATCTTGAATATATTTCATCCAAATTTTTTCCAGCGGCCGGCCACTTGTCTTTCTTGATAAAATATTTTGGTAAGGTGGCAATGCATTCATTTACCGTTTGCTTTCTCTCTGCCAGAAGTTCAAGAATAAGAGATAAACTGGTAAAACTATCGCGCACGGTATTAATTTTGGGATATATAACTCCACCATTTCCTTCGCCACCAATAATGGCATTATGAGATAAAATTCCTTCGACAACATATCCTTCTCCGATTTTTGTACGGAAATATTCACTATTGTATTTTTTAGCAATATCTGCACTCATTTGGGAAGTAGATAAATTTATCACGATTTTTTCGCCAGGATTTTTAGATAAGACATTTTCTACCCCCAGGGCCAAAGAATATTCCTCTGAAATTACTTCTCCATTTTCGTTTATAATCACCAGTCTGTCAGCATCAGGATCATGCACAAAGCCAAGATCTGCTTTTGACTTTTTAACTAGATTGGCAATATCACTCAGATTTTCTTTAAGAGGTTCAGGTTTATGAGCAAATTTTCCATTAGGGATGTTGTTTAAAGAAATCAATTCCACGCCAAGTTTTTCGAAAAGATATGAATCCATGACACAAGCAGAAGCATTTATCATATCAACGGCTACTTTAAACTTTCTGGCACGAATTGCTTCCACATTTATGTGGTTCAAAATTTGATCGACATGTTCTTTTATGAAATTGGTGGAGCCCGGCAAACTATTTTTGTCAGCACGAAAATTTTCTGCTGAAAATTTTCTCTGTCCGTCGCCGTCGCTCCTTCCAAGGCTTCCAAAAACAGTATTGCCGGGCTCCTTTTCAAAATATTCTGTTATCTTTTCCACTTCTTCTTTTATAGTAAAAAGTGCTTTGCTATTAACAAATTTTAAACCATTGTATTCTATTGGATTGTGAGAAGCGGTAATAATGATGGCACCATCATATTTATGTTTGCGCACAGCAAATAAAACTGTTGGTGTCGGTAAAATGTCACCGTCAACAACAATAACTCCTAAATTTTCTGATTCTTTGATAATTATTTTTTTTATTTCAAGACCACTTTCACGTCCATCTCGTCCGATTAAAATAGTTGGTTCTTCTTTTCCGGATTCTTCTTTGGCAAAACGAGCAAAAGCTCGAGTGTATTTTGAAACTACTTCTTCATTTAAAGTTTGTCCCCAGATTCCTCTATATCCCGAAACATTTAACTCAGGTTTTATTGGCATTATTGTATTTTAACATAAAAATCTTCTAGAAAAAAAGCTTTTTATTGATTCTTTCTAA
>Ga0209541_10015643_pt1 | contig 11308 bp, 11 predicted proteins | sample RifCSPlowO2_01_FD_184027 | JGI IMG/M metagenome (GOLD analysis project Ga0209541, IMG submission 184027) | Groundwater microbial communities from Rifle, Colorado - Rifle CSP2_plank lowO2_0.1 (SPAdes) (version 2) | ecosystem: Environmental > Aquatic > Deep subsurface > Groundwater | place...
GGAAGTATGTTTTATTACAATTCTCTTCATATATATCTAATATATATTAACTATATAAATGTTATGTTATCGTCTATGCTTTATACTTACTTAAAAACTCCCTCCTTATCTCTTTTTCATGGAAATGCAGGAAAAACCCAAAAATTACAATCAAAAAGAAGATTCTTCTACTTCTAGCCAGCCATATAATCAAAATCTCCAATCATCTCAATCTTTCCCAGCACCACAAGCTTCCTCTCCCCCACTCCCTCAAATTTTTAGTCAAGATAGCGCAGAAAGGCGCTTCTCAAAAAACGATTTAGTAGATATTTTAGATAAAGCATGGCTCTTTAATGAAGCCGAAAAAACATCCCAATCAAGACGAGAGGCAATATTTTATGAAACCAGAGAAGACGCAAATGATTTATCAATGACTTATTTATATCATCGTGCAGAATCTCTTAATATTTCCAAAGAACAAATCGATAAAGTAATTTCTCTTTATCACCCATCAAACGAAGAACAATTTGCTCAACTGCAGCAGCTTGGTGCACATCCATCAATGAACTCAATGCGATCTAAATACGAAACAGAATTATCGAGCTCTCTCCGCAATACTTTTCCATTAGACGAATTTAAAGAAGAAGTTGGAGCTTACTACGGTTACCCCCTTATCTTTAGCCGAATCATAAAAGAAGAAAAAGAGAAAAAATTCTTACTTTGGAAATGGAAAAAAATAGAGAAAAAAGAAAAAATTCTTGCAAGATATAATCATCGTACTGATGAATTTATTATCTATGATAAAGATTTTACTACAGCAACAGCAAAAAAACTAAAAGAACTTCAAAAAGAATTCAACCTCTTCAAAGATATAACTTATGAATATCTCCTATAGGTCCATTAAGATAATTCTCCTAATAAATCAAAATCCGAAGATTCATTAACAGAGGATTCTGGATTACCTCAAATCGCGAAGAATCCCAAAATCCCTCACCTCCAACCCCTTATCATCAACAATCAAAACCTTGAATTTCTCCAAATCAAATTTCCACGCCAACCCTAAATCATTCTCTCTCGGGTCGCTCCCTGCAAAATATTCAAAAAAACTCGGCACAATTACTATCTCCCGTCCCTCAAATCCCCCAACTAAAAAACATTTATAGCTCTCGACTTTTACTCCATCCCCTAATTTAACAGCAGGATGCCCATGTCCAATTATCCAATATTTTACCCCTTCCCCCAAAATTTCACTAAAATCCCTGTCCCCATGCAAAAAGCAAAATTCCCCCAACACAAAATAATCACAAACTTTAACCCCTTTCTTAAAAGCTATATGGGCAATTCTTTTTACTTCTTCAGAATTGCCTATCACGGGACATCGAGAATCCCCTGATTCTCGAGTGCACTCAGGAACTTTGTTCCTGATGATTTCGGACAAATGTTCAGTTCTATTATCGAAATTCACGATATTCTTCAAATAATTATCGTGATTCCCTCTTATAATAATAATCTCCCCCCCATCTTTCAGTTTTCCCTCCAAATATTCAAGCAACCCCGAAACCTCATCCCACTCCTGTCTTAAAACCCCAGAAAAATTATGCTTAACATCTCCGAGCAAAACAATCTTATCTATTTTTCCGCTCTTTGAAAAAATCCTCTCCAGTTCCCCAATCATTTCCTCAAACATTTTTCTCGAAATAAAAACCCCTCCTCTATTCAAACTCTCCTCATATCCTAAATGTAAATCCCCAATTACAAGAATATTTTCTCCCTTCTCTTCTATCAGCAAACATTTTCCCAAATACGAGATTCCCATATTAATTTCAAGTAAAACCCTAATTAAACTTTTTCATCACTAAACAAAGCACACATAAATTTATATTATTTAACATATATAAACAAAAATGAAAAAAGAGAAAATTCCAGAAATAGATCTAGACGAATTAAAAAAGTTTAAAGAGCAGATTTTTAAGGAAAGATTAGAACTAATAGATTTTCATATAAAGTGGTTAAAAAATGAAGCAAAAAGCAAATAAAAATAGAAGAATTTTCATGAAGCCAGGAAAAACAAATCAGGAAGATAGGCTTAATTTTCATCGCTCAAGCTTCCTAAAAAAATAAAATGAATAAAACAGCAAAAATACTCCTACTCCTCTTGTTATTTCTATTATTAATTATCTTTCTTCGCTTCATCCTGGGCGGCTCTGAAGATACTTGGATTTGTCAGGCAGGCCAATGGGTTAAGCATGGCGCACCTTTATCTCCTAAACCTCTTAATCCTTGCTAAACTAGTAAATCTCCAATATATAAAATAACAAAAGAAAACCCTAATTAATTCTCAAACCATAATAATTGCTCTTTTAATCCACATTTTCAAATCTCAAATTTCCCCAATATCTCCTGTTTCCCGACATCCTTCCCATCAAACAAAATACTAAGCGACTTCCCCACAATTGTCCTGTAAACAACCTCTCCAAACAAATTAATTAAAGAAACAACCTCCAGATTCTCAAAAGCATCAACATTCAATGTATTGCTGACCAAAATCTTGTCAAAAGCCTTAAACTTTTCTGTCCCATCTGTAAATAGCCCATGCGTCCCGTAAGCAAAAACCCTTCTCGCTTTATTTTCTCTCAATAACTCCGCTGCTTTTACAAGTGTTCCTCCAGTGTCAATAATGTCATCTAAAATCAGGCAGTTCTTATTCTCTACATTTCCAATCAAAATCATTTTACTTATTACATTTGGCTTGCTTCTAGTTTTATGCCCAAGAGCAATATCTGCATTAATTCCCATCTTCCCCAATCTTTTTACAAATCCCTCTGCCCTGGCTGCCCCTCCTAAATCAGGTGCCACAACAACCAAATCCTCAAAAATTTCAGGATGGTTTTTCTTCAAGTAATTAATCAGGCTAGGAAAACTATAAAGATTATCAAAAGGTATGTTAAAATATTCTTGTATCTGCGGTGCATGCAAGTCAACTGTCACGCCCCTGTCAGCGTATTTTGAAACAACATCAGCAACAGCCTTTATATTAACACTCACCCTAGATTCATCTTTTCTGTCTTGTCTAGTGAATCTCGTGTAAGGAAGAATAACATTTATCTCAGCAGGGGAAGAAAAACGCATTGCCTCCAGTATAAACACAAGTTTGATTAACATTTTGTTCAGTAAACCACTCGCACGCAGTCTTGTTTGAATCATGCACAAAAAAACATTTTTTCCTTCTTATATTATCATTAATTCTCATCTTAAACTCTCCATCTTTAAAAATAACTTTCTCAATATCAACCAAGTTAACAGAGAAATCCCTATTTTCTCTTGACATAAGATAATAATAAATTCCATTCGCAAAATAATATCCTCTCCCTTTAGAATCCGCAATTATTGCAACCTCCTCCATGCTCTCACAAAAAACCCGCCCTATAAAAACAAATCTATACTGCAAAGCAATTATCTTTTCTCGTCTTCTTCCCAAATATCAGTGCATTTTTCCAATGGAATTCTTTTAATTTCCTTAATTTTATCAAAATCGCTGTCGTCAGATACAATTTCTATAGCATTATGGATTATAGCAGTTGCAGCATGAATCGCATCTCGAGGATCAATAGAATATTTTTCAGTCAATTCCTGGGCTTTTAATAAAATATCTTTATCAAGTTTAAGCAGTAAAAGATTTGGCAATTCTAAAAATTTTTTTCCTTCTTCAATAGCAATTTCTTTTCCCAATGTTTTTTTTACAGTATAAAATACTTCATCCCAGGTTATTGTAGAGCTTATGCCTAAGAAAATCTTCTTAGCTATTTGTTTAACAAATTCCTTGCTTTTTCTGGCTTTTTCATCATCATACAAAATTCCATATGTAAAAACAGTCGTATCAAGGTATCTCTTCGTCATATTGCTCATAAATAATGTTTTTTAATTCGCGAGCAGAAAGTTTCTTTTTAAGTTTGGGTGTATTAAAAAATTCTTCAACTATTGCATCAGAATCTTCTTCGGCTTTTATCTTCACGCCACCACTTTCAATTTCAAATACAACTTCTCTACCCGCTCTTAATCCCAGCAAATTCCTTATATCTCTAGGTATAACAACCTGCCCTTTCTCTCCAATTGGTCTTCTAATTATCATATTTTATTAACTCTTACCTACTATTTAAACTTTTTCCTACTCTATATTCCTACCAAAATTCTCTGTGTTCTTCCGTCTCCTCTTCAAATGATTTAGCTCCTCTGCATATTCCAAATCCAATTATTTGTACAGAATTTCCCCATTCTCTCAATTCAACTTCTACCATATTTAAACATAATATATAATTATTTAATACTTTTCCCTTCTCTTTATTTTATCCTCTCTTTCTCATTTCTTCTGTAAATTAACTATAAAGTAGTTACAATAGAAATATTTAAATACTCCCAATTCTAAGCAAAAATATGAAATTGCAAAGATATAACGGAAATTTTACACAATGTATTGCACAAGCCGCTAAAGCCGAGCAAAAAATTGCAACAGCTAAGCAGGGAATGCAGGATAGGATTGCGCAGGGAGCTGGTTCAGACCCCTGCTCAAAAGGAGCTTGGTTTTCAGAGAATTTTAATGTTGTTAAGGGAAGAATTTTAGCTGCAAGAGAAGATTACAATCCTTTAATTCAATATGCTCAAACTGCAGTAGATGCGCATAGAGCAAGCAATGAATTTTATTTAACCGAGGATATTTTATTAAACAAAAAGCCAGCATCCCAAATTCTTGCCAGAATTGCAGAGCAGGATGCAAAAGTCCCAGTTTCCAAGAAAAGAGTTTTTGATATGGGCAAGGCAGAAACCCATGATATTCCAACAGACAGTTTTGCAGATGATAAAGGAATTGTCTTCTTAGCACAAAATAAGAAATTAGCTAAAGATTACGGGCTATTTTTGAAAAACAAAGCTGGAATTTCAGAAGTAACTTTTTATCTTCCAGCATTAAGCAAGCAAGATTATTCAAGAGGATTTTGGCTTTGCAGGCTTGATGGCGACTACTGGTCTGGCTTCGATGGCTACGACAGGAGCTTCAACAACTACGATGGTTCTCTGTTTGGAGTAGTCGGCGGCGAAGCCGACGACGCGCGAAAAATTTCTAAAGCAAGCACATTAGATGAGAAAGTTATGGGTGCATTGAAACAAAAAAAAGCTTTTGAGTATAATGGAACACTTTATGTTCCTATAAGAGATAAAACCCTTTCTTAAAGCAATAATTTTTAAACTCCCTTTCTATAAAATTTTGTTCTGGTGTAGCCAGAACTACATGTCAATTTACTAGCACATTATTTAAATTTATTTTAAGTCATGAAATACAGAAGTTTTGTGCGCAAAACTTCAGTGAAAAACCTAATAAGTTTTTGAATTGGTAAATTGGCTATACACTGGGCTTGGCTTTACAGGCTTGATGGCAACAACAGGTCTAACTTCAATGGCAACAACAGGAACTTCAACAACAACAATGGTTCTCTGTTTGGAATAGCTTTGGCTACCAGAACCTCTTAAATGAACAATAAAAATTTATATGAAGAAATTTATAATTTAAGCAACTTAATCATTTCTTGGAGAAAAGCAAGGAAGCATAAAACAAAGAAAGGTTATATTATTGAATTTGAAAAAAATACTATTCGGAATCTATTAAAGCTTCATGAAGAATTAAAAGCCCAAACTTATACACCAAAGCCATTAAGAACATTTATTTTGCGTGACCCAAAAACTCGCAAAATATCAAAATCTGCATTTAGGGATAGAATTATTCATCACGATTTAATTAATCTTCTAGAGCCTATTTTTGATAAATCATTTATTTATGATTCCTGTGCAAATAGAAAGGGTAAGGGAACCCTTTTCGCACTAAAAAGATTCGATTTATTTAAAAGAAAAGTAACTAATAACTTGAAGTCAGAAGCATTTTGCCTTAAAGCAGATATAAGGCATTATTTTGAAGAAGTTAATCATGAAATTCTTATCAAGATTATTAGAAGAAAAATTTCAGACGAAAGAATTATTTGGCTTATTAAGCAAATTTTAAAAAACGCTCAAGTATCTTATATTCAATCCCAACAAGGCATGCCTCTTGGCAATCTTACTTCTCAATTCTTTGCAAATCTTTATCTCAATGAGTTAGACCACTATGTAAAGCATAAGATAAAAGCAAAATATTATATTAGATATGTTGATGATTTTCTAATACTTCACAAATCAAAATCTCAGCTTGAAATTTGGAAATCTGAAATTGATAAATTTTTGAAAGAAAAATTAAAACTCTCGCTTCACAATGAAAAATCAAAGATAATCTCTCTTTCTAAAGGGATTAATTTTGTCGGCTTTAGGAACTTCTATTATCACAGGCTATTAAGAAAAAGAAACATCAGAAAAATGTTTTTTATTATTAAAAAATATAAGAATAATAAAATTTCTAAAGAAAAACTTCTTGAAATTCTCCAAGGTTGGGAAGCCTATGCCAAATGGGCAAATTCTTACAAATTAAGAAGACGAATTTCAAAGAACATCCATAAAACACAGTGGCAACTCCCTTACTTTTAACCCCTTAATTTCTTCTGGAAAAACTATTTCCCCTTCCCCTCAATCACCTTTAGATGCAGCTCATGCATTCTCTTTAAAAATTGTGCCCTGTCTTCCATTTTAATCAGGTCCACTCGCCCCTGCATTAGCAAATTCAGCCCAAATGGCGAAACAATCTCTCCTTTTAGAACTTTAATTTCTGTCTTTCCATCCTCAATCACTTTCAAAACTTCTTCTGCATGTTTAATATCCATCAAATCCTCCATGACTTCGCGTCGAGCTTCCCTTAAAATCGGAAACTCATCGCTTATTTTTTTTACAGCTCTATACAAAAATCCAGAATGCATCTGCTGCCTCCCCACGCTCTTCTCTCTTCCCTTATAATTCCTTAAGATCATTAAACTCCTCCCCGCGCAATGTCGGAATCTTCTTTGCAGGACCTCTGTTTTCTCAATCGCTTCTTTCAAAATTTCTTTTAAATTCTCCGACTTCACCCAAGGAATAATTTTTCCTTCATCTAAACTCTCTCCTGCAATAAAAAACCCATTATCATTTATTCCCATTTCAATATCTCTCTGTTTCAATCGTGCAGCAGCATAAGCAAAAGCTCTTGCCAACGCATCATTTACTCTCCGCCCATACAAGGTATGAAAAAGCAAGTATTCTTTACCTTCATTGAATCTCCAACTCTCTTGAGTTGGATGAGACAAAGATTTCTCATAAGAGAAATCTTTGAATTTCTCCACAATAATCTTTCTGTCATCAGGAACCTCTGAAAATTTTCCCTGTTCAGTAAAATACTCGTAAATTTCTTTTGCAATCTCCTCCTTGCAGTAAATATAATTTTTAATGAACAAAATACACTCCTTTTTGTCTTCAAGTCTCTCATTCACAAGTCTTCTGAACTTTCCTATATCCATGGCAAGCTCAAAATTCAGAGGCAGCATCTCGCTAAACCAACTTGGTATAGTTGGATTTTTTGAAATATCGGCTTTAACATATGCTTTCATCCCCCTAGAAAACAAATATTGATACTTCTGCCCTCCTAAAACAAAAATATCTCCTTTTTTCATCCTTTCTAAAAAACTCTCATCAATCTTTCCCACATTTTCCCCTCTTTTTTCAGCAGGACTCTGTATTATAATATTAATATAGCCCTCTTCAGGAATTGTTCCAAGGTTAGTCATATAAATAACTCTCGCTAGTTTCCCTCTCTTTCCAATCTGCCCTTTCTCCACATCATACCAAATCTTCGCGTAAACACTTCTGTATTCTAAAGCGTAATCTCCTGCCAAATAGCTCACGACAGAAAAAAAATCATCCCTCCCAAGTTCACTATAGCAATAACTTCTTCTTATAACTTTTAGCATTTCTTCAGCATCCCAAACCCTTGAAATAGCCATCCCAAAAATCTGCTGCGCCAAAACATCAAGAGCATTCTTTGGAATCTCTGCATTGTCAATCTTCTTCTCAATCATCTCTTTCATCATAACCCCGCACTCAACCAAATCATCCCTGTCTAAAACAATAAATTTTCCTCTCGGATTTTCATGTAATTTATGTCCTGCTCTTCCGATTCTCTGCAATGCTCTAGAGACGCTCTTCGGCGATTTTAAAAGTACAACAATATCAATGCTTCCAATATCAATTCCAAGTTCAAGCGAAGTACTGGAAACAACAACTTTCAGTTCTCCTTTCCTCAGCTTATCCTCAATTTCAAATCTTTTCTCTCGGCTCATAGAGCTATGGTGCGCGCCTATCACTCCAGCATATTTTCCAGGAAAATGCAAATCCAAATAATGCACAATTCTTTCAGTCGCAGCTCTTGTATTCGTAAAAATTAATGTTGTTCTATTTTCTTCAATTATCTTGTCCAGAATCCTATAAAGCTCTTTCTGGCTCTCAACACTCTCCGCTTCCAGAATGCTTTCCCCTGGAAAATCAAGACTAATCTCTATTTTTTTTATAATTGGAACATCTCCTATTAGGCAATCTCTTTCTGCACCAACTAAAAATTTTGCAATTTCCTCAAGTGGAGAAATAGTTGCGCTAAGCCCTATCCTCACAGGCTCAATCAGGCTGACATCATTTAATCTCTCCAGACTCAAGCTCAAATAAGCACCCCTCTTGTTTGTCAAAGCATGAATTTCATCAATAATAACATATTCAACGCCCGTTAATTTCTCAACAAATTTCGGGCTAGTAAGCATCAAAGCTAATGATTCGGGCGTCGTCACCATAATATGTGGCGTCTTCTTAGCCATCTTAGCTCTTTCTTGTATGCTAGTATCGCCAGTTCTTAATCCAACCTTTATTTCCTTCATCTTTAATCCTTTCTTTTCAGCAAGTTCTCTTATTTCTTTTAATGGTTCAATTAGATTCACAAACACATCAGAGGATAGTGCTTTCAAAGGGCTACAGTAAATGGCATAAACCTTATCTTCTAATTCATCTTTCAGCCCAAGTTCCACCAAATAATTAAGAATACTAAGAAAAGCTGTCAAAGTTTTAGTTCCTCCTGTCGGGGCAGTTATTAATATATTTTTTCTATCTCTTATAGCTTTTACACCATAAAGTTGTGTAAGAGAGAACTCTCTAAACTTATTAAAGAACCATTCATTTACCAAAGGAGATAATGTTTCTTTAACCTCTTCACTTGTATTTGGTTTTTCAATAAATTCTATTTTTTCCATCCAATCTCAATCTTCTATTATCTTATAAAATTATGTATTAACTCTAGAAAAACAAGCCCCCTAAATCTTTAAATAAATCCCTTTCAATATAATATCATGCCAAGAATCTCCCAAACCAAAAAAGACAAAATTGCAGAGCAAATTCTCCATTATTTATTTACAATCTCCCCCTCCTCCGCTTTTACATCAAAAATATCCGAGGAAATTGCGCGTGACGAGGAATTTACAAAAATTCTTCTTCAGGCCCTTAAGGCGAAAAATCTCATCACCGAAATAAACAAAAATCCCGAAGGCATCGAATACGCTAAACGCCAGCGCTGGCGCCTTTCAAATCAGGTTTTTGAAATCTACAAGCAAAGAGCAGGCAACAATAATCTATATTAACTCTTTTTTCTTAAAAAATCCATGTCAGACACAAAAGACCCAATCAAAGAGGCCTTTTCAAAAGCAAAACAAGATATCCTATCTTTGCAGTCCCAATTATATATCTTAAAGCAGGAGTTTCAGGAACTTAAACGAACTCTAAGTACAATAACAAACCCTAAATTAAATCCAGCAGACAGACAGACAGACCAACAAACACGCTTTCCGACGATAAATCCAACAAATCAGCAGGAAAACCCCTCAATTCGACACATAAACCCAACAGATTCTACTAATCCAACACATAATCCGACAGATAATTACCCTTTAGAAGCCTTAAAAAGCCAAATTTCAAGTATTTCCACAGGAAATAAAGGGGTTCCAACAGACAGACAGACAGACCAACAAACAGACACTTCGACAGGAAATAAGGGGGTAGAAGTTCGCTTTAATCAAAATACAACAGAAAACCCAACACATAATCCAACAGATAAACCCACAAAAATAGATCATCTAGAAAAAGTAGCAGAATTCCTTGATTCTCTCGACGACATAAAGAAAGAGCTCAGAGCAAAGATTAAGCGTTTAACAAAGCAGGAAATGGCTGTTTTTACAGCAATATATCGGTTTGAAGAACAAGGCTTTATTGTCGATTACGCTCTCCTCGCAGAAAAGCTTTCCTTAACAGAGTCCTCAATTAGGGACTATTCAATGCGCATCATAAAAAAAGGTATTCCCGTCGACAAATCAAAGGAAAACAATAAGAAAATCATTCTTTCTATCTCCAAAAATCTTAAGAAAATAGCCTCTTTAGCTACAATTTTGCAACTTAAAGAGTTATAAAATCGTTTACCCGATTAACTTCTAAAAGGAGATACAACTACAAAAAGTAAACCTTCCAAAAACTCAAAAAGCCAAATTTTGGCAGTTTTAAGCCTTAAAAAGCTCAATTTCTAAATTTTCCCTGTCCCAGTTTAGGACATTTTTTCACTTAACATCAGGAAAATTGATCTCTTTTTCCAAGTTTCCCTCATTTTCTCTCACTTTTACCTCAACTTACAATTTTTTTAACACTAACTTTTACATTCTTTGATGCCTAAATCAAAAAACATGTTCATAGATCTCTCTTTTCCTTTATTTTTTATCATTTTTTTCTATTTCTCCCTTTTTACTCTCAAATTTTTTAAAATCCTTCAAACTTTCCCTTTCACCAACTCTCACTTTTCACTTTTTTAGCTATAAATTAGCATTTAACCGAACTTTTAACACTCACTTTCTCTAATAATCATCTTTTTTGACCCCTCACTTTAGCATATTTGGCCAATTTTTCCTTGATTTCTCCAGGTACAAATACCCTCTTTTTTCCATTTTTTTCAACTATTTCTTCAATCAATCCTTCACTCTTTTGCTTTATAGCATTTATTTGTCCCCTTATCGTAGATCTCTCTTTTCCCAAAAGCATGGCCAAATCTTCATAACTCAGCTTCATCTCATTATTCATTATAGTCATCATGACCAGTCTTTCATTTGCGGATAATCCTTTCAAAATATCATAAATATTGCCTGTTTGAACAGCTGTTTGAACAGCTTCTTGAACACCTTCAACACCTGTTTGTTTGTCTAAAACAGGCAATTTCTTAAACACCTGTTTGTTTGTTGCGCCCAACTCAACCACATTCAATCCTTCGCGCAAACTTTCAATCTCTCCACGAATCGACGACAATTCTCTTCTC
>Ga0209541_10015644_pt1 | contig 11307 bp, 14 predicted proteins | sample RifCSPlowO2_01_FD_184027 | JGI IMG/M metagenome (GOLD analysis project Ga0209541, IMG submission 184027) | Groundwater microbial communities from Rifle, Colorado - Rifle CSP2_plank lowO2_0.1 (SPAdes) (version 2) | ecosystem: Environmental > Aquatic > Deep subsurface > Groundwater | place...
TCTTGTACCGCTCGAATATTTGATTTTTTGTTTCCATGTTCATATGGAAACTACGGTAACCCATTTATTATCTATCCAGTAGGGTTTGGGTATCTTTTATTATTAGCTAGAACGTCAATTTGCCACTGTGTCCTAAATTTGCTAGATTTTTGTAGGACTTATGTTTTTATAATCCGCCTATAGCTCAGTTGGTAGAGCAGTCGCCTCTTAAGCGATTGGTCGCAGGTTCGAATCCTGCTGGGCGGACACGAACGAAGTGAGTGGACGAACAGAGAGAGCCAACTGCTTGGCTCTCGTCAGGATTCGAAGGATTTTCTATGTTGAGTCGGCGAAACAAGAAAATCACGCGCTGTAGGCGAGAAATTCCTGCTGGGCGGACTTGATGGAGCCTTGCGGAATAAAGTCCGCCCAAGCAAGCAAACTGCTTTGCTTGCGAGCAGGATTCGAAGGGCGGAGTATAAAATTTTCAGCAGGAAATTTTACGAGCCCGTGCCCAGACCAAAATTTTTTGACTGAAAAAATTTTGAGTCGAGGGAGAAACTCCTGCTGGGCGGACTCTAATGAGTCTCATTGTAATCACCGTACAAAAAAACAAAATAAACTATTCGCCTATTCGCGCGAATTAGAGATGTGTTAAAATGGATTTGACCTAAACAATTTCTCCCGACCGCTTACCGACTTTCCAAAATTCTAAAGATTCTCATCTAGAAATTTCCTCAACTCCTTTAAATCTTTTTTATCTTTATCGTAATGATATGTCTTTATACCGACGGACCGCGCGCTTTTTACGGCATCTTCGTTATGTTCAAAATACAAAACATCATCTTTGCCTAAACCAAAATTCTCCAGCATTTTTTCATAATACTCTCTATCAGTTTTTTCCGGATTATGCTTAAGAGTAAAAATTTCATAGGGCATTTTATTCAAACCATTCTTCTGCATTTGTTCATCGTCGGCATTGGTAAGAATTATTTTCTTGTTGGGATACCTCTCAAGCAAATGGTACATTTCTTCAAATATCCCCTCGCCTTTAATCACGAAAGTATTTATCGCATCCACTAAAATTGTTTTCATTCGCATATTATTATTTCTGAATTAAAATTAACCGCTTTGATTTACCTTAAAAACTTAGAAACGGGATAATCCCAACATGTTTTTTATAATTCACCCATTTGCCGTCAAATTTATCATAAAGAAAAGCATCTTCTTTTTTAATTACCTTGCTTACAAAAAGAAGAACAGGAAACATGGTTAAGATCAGCCAACTGTTCAAGATCAGATAGACCCCCAATCCCAACAACACAGCGCCAACATAATAAGGATGTCGGGTGATTGAGTATACCCCTTGAGTAAAGAGAGTAGTTCCCGTATCGTCTCCCATATATCCCCAATCTTTTAGCCGATGAAATCTTGCCATAAACATTTGTGACTTTTATTTTCTTTCTTTTTCCTCCTATATATGTCCAGAAAAATCTTATTGAGAAAAAAAGGAACAGGAATATAAACGCGGTAATTTTTTGTAAAAAAATAAAATCCATAAACATTTACACCCCCTCTCTCTTCAGCTCCTCCACTATCTTTTTTGCCGTTTTTGAGAGCTTTGTCGGAATTTGAATATTTATTTTTATCATAATGTCGCCTCGGCTGTGTCTTCCCGTCGGCGCGCCTTTGCCTCGGACTCTTAATATTTCGCCGTGGGATACTCCTTCGGGAATTTTCAAGATGAGGTCGCCGTCCAGAGTTTTTACTTTAGTCTCGCTCCCCAAGAGAGCTTCCGTGAGCTTGATATTGAGATCCATCAAAAGATTATTTCCTTCTTTCCTAAAAATCGGATGTTTCTCCACATGAAGCTTTATGTAAAGATCGCCGGCCGTGCCGCCCCGCACCGCTTCTCCCGCTCCGCCAAGCCTGACCATTTCTCCATCATCAACTCCCGACGGAATTTTAACGACAATTTCTTCTTCGTCTCTAATCACACCGGCGCCTCTGCACTTATGGCATTTCTCGCGAGGAATTTTTCCTGTCCCATGACAATTCGCGCACTCTTTTTGGGTGCTGAATGTTCCGAAGATTGACCGCTTGGTTTCGTGAATCCTGCCTTTCCCGTTGCATATATCGCAGGTAATCGTATCCGACCCCGTTTTTGCCCCGCTCCCCTTACACTCGCTACAGACCGAGGTTTTTGTTAATAGAATTTTCCTTTCAACTCCGAAAATTGATTCTGAAAAAGAAATTGCCAAATCAATAGAGATATCTCTCCCTCTCTTAGCCTGCTGTCTTCTCCCCCCGCCGAAAAGATCGCCGAAAATATCGCCAAGGTCAAAATCTTGAAAGCCTCCCTGCCCCGCTTGTCCGGCAAAACCGGAAAAATCAAAATCACCGAAACCTCCTCCTTGGAATCCGCCACCTTGAGATCCGGCGCTACTACCGTTCCAGCTTTTTCCGTAGGCGTCATATTCGGCTCTTTTCTTCTCATCAGACAAAACACTGTAAGCTTCGCTTGCTTCTTTAAATTTAGCAGAATCGCCTCCTCCTTTGTCGGGATGGTATTTATGCGCGAGCTTGCGAAAAGCCTTTTTAATTTCCTCCGAGTTTGCGCTCTTTTCCACTCCTAAAATTTCATAATAATCTTTTTTCATAGTGGTTTTATTCTAATATAATTATCTTCTTTTGGATACCGTAAACATTCTTTTTTGTCATCCCCGTCCCGAAGCAAGATTCGGGATAAACTCCGGCGGGAATCCAGAGTATTTCTTGCTGATTCTGGATTCCCGCATTAGCGGGAATGACAGAGGAAGTTAATGTTCAAATAGGAATGACAGGAAAAGATAAAAATCATTAAGCAGAAAACAGTTTACGGCTTCGGCTGTTCGCCTTCACCTCCCTCTCTGAATTCCGCGTCTTTCGCGCCATCCGTTTTGTTGCCTTCTCCCGTTCCAGCATTGCCTTGCGTTTGCTGTTGATTTTTCGCCATCGTTTCCCCTATTTTTTGCATTGAAGATGACAATTCTTCAGTCGCTTTTTTCAGATTATCAATTGGTGTTTCATTTTTAGTTTTATTGACTTCAGCGATTTTATCTTCAATTTCCTTTACCAAATCGGCTGGCAATTTTTCTTTGTTGTCTTTAAGGGATTTCTCCGCCGTGTAGACCATCTGCTCAGCGGTATTCTTCACATCAATTTCCTCTCTTTTCTTCTTATCTTCATCGCTGTGCATTTCGGCGTCTTTAGTCATTTTTTCAATATCTTCTTTGGACAATCCGGATCGCGCCTCAATTCTTATGGACTGTTCTTTGCCACTTGTTTTTTCTTTAGCTTTCACATTGAGTATTCCATTGGCATCAACATCAAACGAAACTTCAACTTGAGGCATTCCGCGAGGAGAAGGCGGAATACCGTCAAGAATAAATCTGCCGAGGTTTTTGTTGTCTTTAGCCATTGACCTTTCGCCTTGGACAATATTGATTTCAACCGAAGTCTGATTGTCAGCGGCGGTTGAGAAAATTTGAGACCTTGAAGTCGGTATAGTTGTGTTTTTTTCAATCAGCTTAGTGGCGATTCCGCCCATAGTCTCAATTCCGAGAGAAAGAGGAATGACATCAAGCAAAAGAATGTCTTTCACATCCCCCTTGATAATCCCTCCTTGGATAGCTGCGCCTAGTGCCACGACTTCATCGGGGTTGATGGTCTTGTTCGGCTCCTTGCCGAAATAATCTTTAACAGCTTTGACTATCGCCGGCATTCTAGTCTGTCCGCCGACAAGAATTACCTCGTGGATTTCGTTTATTTTAAAGGGGGAAGCAGACATAGCGCGTTTCGTTATTTCCATCGCTCGGTCAATGAATTCCTGCGTCAATGATTCAAGTTTCGCTCTATTCATCTTCACAAGCAAATGCTTAGGGCCTGCGGCATCTGAAGTTATGAACGGTATGTTTATTTCCGATTCAAGCGCGGTAGAAAGCTCTATCTTGGCTTTTTCCGCCGATTCGTCCAGTCTTTGAAGCGCCAAAGTGTCTTTTCTCAAATCTATGCCGTTTTCTTTTTTGAATTCATCAGCAAGCCAATTGATTATTTTCTGGTCAATGTCTTTTCCGCCCAAATGACTGTCGCCGTCCGTTGACTTCACTTCCACCACATCATCGCCTACTTCCAAGACAGAGATGTCAAAAGTCCCCCCGCCGAAGTCAAAAACGACAATCTTTTCATTTTTCTTTTTATTGAATCCGTAAGCGAGAGCGGCGGCTGTCGGTTCGTTTATTATTCTTTTGACATCCAGTCCGGCAATCTTTCCGGCATCTTTGGTCGCTTGCCGTTGAGAGTCGTTGAAATACGCCGGAACAGTGATAATCGCCTCCGTGATTTTCTCGCCGAGCTTCGCCTCAACATCGCTTTTAATTTTCTGGAGAATCATCGCCGAGATTTCTTCCGGTCTGTTATTCTTGTCCCCCATTTTTACCTCCACCCCGCCATTCCCAGACTTGTGAACATCGTAAGGCACGGCGGCTCTGTCTTTCTGCACAGCCGGGTCGTCAAATGTGTGTCCTATGAATCGCTTTATGCCGAAAATAGTATTTTTCGGATTCGTTACAGCCTGTCGTTTAGCCAAAAGTCCAACAAGCCTTTCTCCTGTTTTAGAGACAGCCACGATAGAAGGCGTAGTTCTAGCCCCTTCAATGTTCTCTATTATTTTCGGCTCGCCTCCTTCCATTATCGCCACCGCCGAGTTTGTTGTTCCAAGATCAATTCCAATTATTTTTGACATATTTTTTAAAAATTAAATATTATTTTGATTAAAATTTTATTTACCGGCCATCGTTTCTTTATTTTCTTCTTTATATTCCCCGACAACCACTCTTGATGGAGTTATCACTTTCCCATTCAAACGATAACCTTTTTTTACAACTTGAATTATAACATTATCTTCTTCCTTGTCAAATGTAGGTGCCGATGATTCAGCTATTTGGATATTCGGATCAAATTTTTCTCCTTTCGGCGGATTCAGTTCTTCCAATCCGTTGCCTTTGAGAGCGTTTAGAAGCTGGCTGCGTATGTATTCCACCCCTTTTCTCCACTCTCCCGGCAGAGATTCCCAAATTTTCTTGTTGGAAAAAGCCATTTCAAAACTTTCCAAGACCGGAATAATATCGCTTATTAGAGCCTCATTGGCGAATTTGGTGAATTCTTTCTTTTCTTCCTCGCTTCTTTTTCTGAAATTCACGAAATCGGCCCGTTCTCTCTGCCAGCCGTTTAAATTATTCTGTTTTTCAGACTCGCATTCTTTAAGTTTTTCCCGCAACTTTGATATGAGCTTCGGAGTATTCTCATCTTCTTCAGATACTATTTCTTCTTGTTCCACAATTGCATCATCGTTTTCTTCAATCTCATTATTTATATTTTTATTGTCGTCATTCATAAAAAAATTAAAGTTATTTAGAAAAAATAACAAGCATTTTATATTTTGTCAAAAAATTAAAACAACAGCAATCACAGCCATTGAAAATATCTTAAAATATTTAGAATAACAGACTTAATGCGCGAATACTATCTCTTAGACCACTGCGGAGCCTTTCTGGCTTTTTTCAATCCGAATTTCCTTCTTTCTTTCGCTCTCGGATCTCTCTTTAAAAATCCAAGTCCTTTTATTTTTTTTCTCAATTCCTTATCATAAACCACAAGCGCTCTGGCAATTCCTAACCTCAACGCTTCCGCTTGAGAGCTTACTCCGCCCCCCTTTATCTTCGCGGAAACATTGAAATGCGCCGGCGTTTTGGATTTGGTCAGAGCCTCACTAGCTATTTCCGACAGCTCTTTCACCTTGAAATAATCTTCCAAGCTTTTGTCGTTGACAATAAAAGCATTTTTTGCGCTTTCTGTGATTCTGACTCTGGCGGTGGCGGTTTTTCTTCTGCCGATGGCTTCTATGTAGGTTTTGTTTTCCATTTTTGAATCTTTCACTATTTTATTTTCTTCTTTTTGAATGGTCGCCATATTATTCGGTTATCGTTAAATTGTTCAGCATTTTCGCTCTTAATTTGTTTGAAGGCAACATTCCGTATATCGCCAATTTCAAAACGGCGCCGAACCCTTTCCTATCAATCAATTTTTCCATACTTTCTTTCTTGAGTCCACCCGGATAACCCGAAAAAGAGGCGTAATCTTTTTCCTTTTTCTTTTTGGAATCAATCTGCAATTTGGAAGCGTTGGCGATTTTGACGGAAATTTCGGGAATGGCGTTTCTTTGCTGATTTGTCAAATTCTTGCCCATCAGAAATACAGCCGCCTCGCTAGCCACTCTGCCCAGTTTCTTTCCTTTTGCGTCTATTTCTATTATTTTATTCATATTATTGATATTGAAAAATATTATACGAACTCAATCTGAGCCATTAACGCGCCGTCGCTTTTCCTCGGATTTAATTTTATTATTCTGGTATAGCCGCCTTTCCTGTCTTTGTAAGACGCCGCTATCTCACCCGCGAGTTTTTTCGCGTTATCTTTTCCGACTTTGGCGGAAAGGATTCGGAGCGCGCTCACATTTCCCTTTTTTGAAATAGTGACGAATTTGTCCATAACCGGACGAAGCTCTCTGGCTCTCGCTAAAGTCGTTTTTATCTTTTTGCTTTCAATTAAAGAGGCGGCAAGAGACTTGAGGAGCGCTCTCCTCTGGTTTCTTTCTCTTCCTAATGTTCTCATTGATTTGTGGTGTTTCATATTGCGAATTTATATCTTTCAATTTTATCTGAAATCCATCTAAAAATATCTTATTTTCTTTGAATTACGAAACGCAAAAATTTATGGTCTGGTTGAGCAAAAACATTTAAAAACAAATAGCTTTTGCGACCCGAGGACCTAAATTTTTGCATTTCGTAATTCATAGTTATTTTTGCGTTTATTTCAGCGTGATGCCGAAATTGGATAAAGCCTTTTTTATTTCTTGAATTCCTTTCGCTCCAAGACCTTCAATTTCCAAAAGGTCTTTTTCTTTCTTTCTGGCCAGTCCGCCAACTGTTCTTATGTTGGCGTTGGAAAGAGCTTTGACGGTTCTCGCGGAAAGATCAACTGATTCTATTCTTGTTTTTAGAAATTCCACATCCATTTCCTTGCTTTCCTCCATCTCTTTCGTTGGCCGCGTTTCTTCTTCCTTCGTCTCTTCCTGCTCTTCAAAACCGACAATAGCTTTAAGCTGTTTGATCATAATTTGAATGGAAATTTCCAAAGCTTCCTTTGGAGAGACAGTGCCGTCGGTTTCTATGAAGATTCTCAAGCGATTGAAATCCGTCCTGTCTCCGACTCTCATATTTTCAACTTCGTAATTCACTCTTCTGATGGGAGTAAATGAAGCATCAAGGGCGATCGCGCCTATTTCAACTCTGTCTTTCTGAAGAACTTCCTTCGGAACATAGCCGAGTCCTCTTTCCACCCGCATTTCAATTGAAAGCTCCGTATTTTTGTCGGTAATGCTCGCTATGTGCAAATCCTTATTCAATATTTCAACCTGTCCCGGAGCGTCTATGTCGCCGGCTTTGACATTTTTCACTCCTTTGACCTTAAGATTGAGAATTTGAGGCTCGTCCGTAAGCATCTTCACTCTTATATTTTTCAGGTTAAGAAGAATATTTATGACATCTTCTTTGACTCCGTCTATTGAGGAAAATTCATGGCTGACGCCCTTAATCTTTACTGAGGTTATTGCCGCCCCGGGCAAAGACAATAATATGATTCTTCTGAGAGAATTGCCCAAAGTATGACCGTAACCGGGATAAAATCCGTCAATCTCGTATACTCCGCTTGAATCCTTTTCTTGGATTATTTTCGGTTTTGAAGGCAAAATTATATTATTGTCGGTCATATATTTCTTCTAGTTATTTTTAATCAAATTATAAAAAATTAATTATGTATCATTTTCTTGATTTATGCAAGTTTACGCGTTATCGGCTATAAAATTGCAGAACTGAAGCCGCGTTGAACATTATTTCAGTATTCGCGAGTTTGGGCATCCCTTGAATGTCATAGGACTTGCTTCCCGCGTCATATTTGAGCCAGGAAGGATAATTATGCTCCTTGATTTTCTTCTCTAGATCCGCGAAAAGCTTGCTTTTCAGGCTTCTCTGGCTCACACCGATTTTATCCCCCATAGTGGCATTATAAGAAGGTATGTTGTTCCTTCTTCCGTTAACAGTAATATGGCCGTGAGAAACCATTTGCCTTGCGGCTTGCCGCGAACCAGCGAGACCGAGGCGATAGACGACATTGTCCAATCTTGATTCAAGAATCCCAACGAGAGAATCCGGCGAATTGCCTCCTTTTTTATTTATTATACCTTTTACGTATTTTGAAAATTGCCTTTCGTTTACTCCGTAAGTAAAACGCGCTTTCTGTTTCTCAAGAAGCTGAAGGCCAAAATCGCTTTTAGGCCTGCCTCTCTTGTCCGAGCCTTTTTTTCTCGCCTGCCGCAACGCGAATTTCGCGGTTTGGGTCTTATCAAAGATATGCGCTCCTAACTTCTTTGCTTTTTTGTATCTTGGTCCAATTAACATATTTATAAATATTAAAAAATTATTGAAAAATCAAACTAAAAATTTACACCCTTCTCGGTTTTTTAGGCTTAGGGCCGTTATGCGGAACGGGAGTCACATCCTTGACTCCGATAAGGTCTATGCCCTTTGATAAAAAACCTCGCACAGACGATTCCCTTCCTGATCCGACGCCTTTTATAACCACTTCCACCGCCTTAATTCCCATACCACTCGCCTTTTCTCCGATGAGTTCTCCTATTTTGGCGGCCGCGAACGGCGTGCCTTTTTTCGCCCCTTTGAATCCGAGAGAACCGCTTGATGACCAAGCCAAGGCGTTACCTTTCGGGTCGGTGAGAAGTATTTTTGTGTTGTTGTAAGTGGATTGAACATAAAGAATTCCCGTTTCCAGCTTTTTTTTGCCGGACTTCGGTTCGGCCTGGCTTTTCGCGCTGGCTGAAACTTCTCCTTCTTCTTTTTTTACTATTCTTTTTTTACCCATAAAATTTCAAATGATTATTTCTTTTCTTCTTTCCTTCTGCCTGTACCCGCGGTCTTCCTCACATTGCCGCGCAAAGTTCTTGAATTGGTCTTCGTCCTTTGTCCGCGCGAAGGCAATCTTTTCGTATGTCTTGTTCCGCGATAAGATTTTATGTCTTTAAGCCGCTTTATGTTTGAGGAAACTTCTCTTTTCAAATCTCCTTCTATCTTGTAAGCTTCCATGATTTTTCTGATTTCGTTTTCTTCTTCAGGGGTTAATTGATTCGGTTTCTTGCCGCGCGCGACTTTTGATTTATCCAATATTTCACGCGACCTGGATCTGGCTATGCCATAGACCGAGGTAAGACCTATTTCCAGTCTTTTGTTTTCAGGTATTGTTATGCCGGCAATTCTCATATTTATATAGTTTGATTTTTTAAAATAAATTAACCCTGTCTCTGCTTATGCCTCGGATTAGCGGCGCAGATCACATAGACATAGCCCTTTCTGCGCACCGTCTTGCATTTGGAGCATATCTTTTTTACTGATGATTTTACTTTCATGTTTTTATTGTAGGTTGCCGCGCCCGCAACGCCTGAGCAGACTCATGCTTGCGATGGCGGGCGGGTAGGTTGTAGATTCAAAAAAATAATTTCTTCTCTACGGTCTAACCGCCTAAAACCTAATACCGGCTAGTTTCTTTTAACGATTCTTCCCTTACCGCCATACTCATCAAGCTCTACCACGACTTTGTCCCCGATCAAAACTCTTATTCTATTCATCCTCATTTTCCCCGAAAGATAAGCGAGAATTTCGTTCCCACCACTATCAAGCTTCACTTTAAACAAGGTATTGGGAAAAGCTTCCATTACTATTCCGCCTACGGCTGATTTTTCCTTTGCTTTTTTATTTTCCATTACTTTAAAACAGCAAATACTATGTTAGCAAATTGCCATATGATTAGTCAAGCGAACGTTCTAGCTAATAATAAAAGATACCCAAACCCTACTGGATAGATAATAAATGGGTTACCGTAGTTTCCATATGAACATGGAAACAAAAAATCAAATATTCGAGCGGTACAAGAAGGAATACTTAAAAGCAAAGACATTAAAGAAAGGGGGAAGAAAAATACTCTCAAGGATACTAAACACTGTCTGCGAGGTGACGGAGATTCAAAGGAAGTCGGCCGTGAGAAAGTTCGGGCGACTTCAAACAAAAGACTCTTGCGCGGAAGAGTCTCGCGGAAGACCGCTCCACTACACTCCGGATGCCACTGCGGCTTTAAAAGAGATATGGGAAGCTGGAGGAGAAATGTGCGGAGAGTTGACGAAGCCGGTAATCAGGGAATATGTTCTGATACTGCAAAGAGATGGAATGTGGAAGCACAGCGACGAAGCGACAGGAAAGCTTCTTTCTATGAGCGAAGGAACCGTAAAATCAAGAGTCGGCGGATTTATGAAAGCGAGACGGAAAGGCAGAGGATTTTCTTCAACTTCCCCCTCTGCTCTAAAACACATTATCCCCATCTTTCACGGCGATTGGAGCGAAAAACCGCCGGGAACGGGACAAGTGGACACAGTGGCTCACTGCGGGCATTCATTGGTTGGCGACATCGCATATACCCTTAATTACACCGATATTCCGACATTGTGGATCATTCTTCAAGCTCAGTGGAACAAAGGACAAATCTCGACTCAAGAAAGCTTGTCGCGCGTCAAGGATAATTTGCCCTGGAACTTGATTTTTATCCATCCGGACACCGGCAGTGAATTCATTAATTGGCACTTAAAAGGATGGTGTGATACAAACAATATTGAAATGACAAGATCAAGACCGGATCACAAGAACGACAATATGCATGTTGAAGAAAGAAACGGCCATGTTGTCCGCAAATGGATCGGTTATGTCCGTCTTGATTGCGAAGAAGCCGTTCTCGCTCTGAATGATGTGTACATCGTATTGTGTCCATACTTGAATCACTTTGCGGCATCAAGGCGATGTGTCGAGAAAGTAGAGGTTAACGGGAAATGGAAAAAGAAATATGAGAAAGTGGCGAAAACTCCATATCAAAGAGCGCTGGAACATCCGGATATTCTTCCTGATGTGAAAGAGAGGCTTCGAAATGAGCATGAAAAGCTCAATCCATCGGTGATGAGAAAAGAGATTGAGAGATTAAAAACAATTCTGTATGATATCCAGAGGAAACACGGAAAAAACCAAAATTCGTCGAAAAATTAACAGAAAATCCGGTAAGATTTGGGTAACCTTTTATTATTATCTATTACGGCGAAATAAGTTGAAAGTTATACAGTTC
>Ga0209541_10015645_pt1 | contig 11306 bp, 12 predicted proteins | sample RifCSPlowO2_01_FD_184027 | JGI IMG/M metagenome (GOLD analysis project Ga0209541, IMG submission 184027) | Groundwater microbial communities from Rifle, Colorado - Rifle CSP2_plank lowO2_0.1 (SPAdes) (version 2) | ecosystem: Environmental > Aquatic > Deep subsurface > Groundwater | place...
AGGGAGCGAAGCGAGCCCCCGAAGGACTTCTTCGAGGGATTGAAGAAGCGATTCGAGCCCAAGCCCACAGAAGAAGCCGAGGAAAAGCCCGTGCCCCGCAAGAAGGCCGGCAGCAAGTGGGGATACGGCAGCGAGTGAAACCCGGAGAAAGGCTTTTATTCCGGCGAGCGGGTAGGTTAGTATGGGATTGAAAAGCCCCTACTTGAACAGGCTCCACCGCGTGCTGAGTGCAGCCCACGCCGATTATTTGGTGGCGCCCTGGGACGCGAGCCGGGAACAGCGCCGGAATTTGCGGCGCCGGACGAGAATCGCCGCAAACGTGATGCTGGCCATGGGAGAACTGTCGCCCGCCCAGCAACGAGCCGTGAACGCCGCCAGGGAACACTGGACTGCAAGCGGCTTTGACAGGGAACACAGGCTAAGCCTGGCTGACGCGGCGCTCCTGCGGGACGTGGCCGCACTCCCTTCCGTGACCCTGATCGCGTTGAAAAGGGGCCAGCCCTACGACCAGGTGGAGCGCAGGATTAGGCAGCTGATGGAACGATACCAACTCACCTTGCTTTATTTTCATAGGGCGCTTATGGAACAGGGCAAAGGCTAGTAGTTTCCGCCCGTGTAGCTGATGTCGAAGCCCTTGTTGCCCAACCGATAGGCGACCATGCGTTTTTCGTGGGCGCAGCTCCGGAGTTTGAGGAGTTCCAAGGCGTTTTCGCGGCGCTTGTCGGTCTTCATGTTGTACAAGACCACGACGCCGTCGGCGAGGAACTCTTCCACGCCCGTGCGGGAATAGAGTTGGGGGTCCTGCTCGGTTTCGCCGATGACGAGGTTCACCGAGTTATTGTATTCAAGCGTTTCGAAGAGTTCGCGGAGGTACTTCCGGTAGTTTTCCTCGGCCTCGAAGCCGATGGACAAAGCGGAAAGCGAGTCGATGGCGATGCGGTCGGGCACGAAGGGCAGCTCCATCTTCCGGAACTTGATGCGCAGCGAACCCGTTTTTTCGGCGAGCCTTCCCTCCACGCTGCGCGCAATCTTGGTGGGGTCGAATTTCACGATGGCCACCATGCCCTGCCGCTCGAGGGCGTCAAAGTCCCAGCCATAGTTCTTGACCATGTGCTTCTTGACTTTGTGGGGCTCTTCCTCAAAGGAAATGAAAATCCCTTTCTCCCCAGCGAGGGCGCCGTGGTAAATGGATTGCAGGCAAAAAGTGGTCTTTCCCGTGCCGCAGCCGCCCGTAACCAGGGTCGTGGAACCGCGTTCGAGGCCGCCGTCCTTGATGAGCTTGTCGAAGCTGCTGACGCGGGTGGGCAGGGTTTCAATGGGTGCCCTGCTGACTTCCTTGGGTTTCAGGCGGAGGATGTCTTCCTCGGCCGCTTCTCCCGGGGCTTCCTCGTCATCCCCGAAGGAAATCACGCGGCTCTTGCGCCACTTGCTGAGCTTTTCCTCGAGTTTGCTCTCTTCGTCCATTCCAGTGCCTCACCCGTACTCCATTCCCTTGCTATATAAATAAAAGCCTTGCCGTATGGAAAGCCCCTGCCTGGCCCAAACGGCTTCCAACGGCCTTATAGGGCTCCTTCTTCGCCTCCCTGGCTCTTCAAGATCTTGTCGATTTCGATGAGGCGGGCCTCGGCTTCGCCCAAGCGCTTCTTGAAGGTGTTCTTGTCGATGACCATGCGGTCAAAGTAGTCCGCCTGGATCTTGCGGATGCCTTCCCGCAACCGCCCGCGCTCGGCCAACAAGGACTTGCGGTCAAGCTGGCCACGCACCTTGGAATAACCCGTGTAAGCCGCGGCCCCCAGGAGGACCAACGCGAAGACGATGATCAAGCCATTGTTTTTGAGGAACAAGGCCGTTCGGTCCACGGTAATCACGAGGTCAATCACCTTTTTCCCCTCGTTTCCGGCGGAGTCCGCGACCGTCAAGGCAAAGGACAGGGAACCGATGTGTTTTTCCTCGGCCTCGAATTTGCCGGCAAAAGTGCTTTCCACGCCGGACACGGGCTGCAACTCCAGCTTGGAGCCATTGAATTCAAGCCACGCCTTCCCCCCCGTCAAGGGCTTGCCGCTGGGGTACGAGGCCTTCACTTTGAAGGGGATCTCGGTCTCCAAGTCAAAGTTGGAGATGCTGGGCTCCAGGACTTCCAGCTTGAGGTCGGCACGGTCAATGCCCACCACCAAGGTGTTGGCGCCCCCCAAAGACTTTTCCCCGGTTTTTTCGGCCAGCACGTGCAGGAACCAGTTCCCGCCCTGGGCATCAAAGGGCACCAGATAGTCAGCGGAATACACGCCCAAACCGGTTTCCTCCAGGGGGCGGGGCTCGCCGGACACGTCGAAGAACACCACGTTGGCGCCGCTGACGGGTTCCCCTGACTCGGAGAGCTTCACGCTAATCGACAACGACTCGGTCTTATAGTGCTTGACCGGTGCCGGGCTCACGAAGGTAACCAGGTAATAATCGCTGTCCGCCGTGGGCTTGACCTCGGTTTCGGCTTCAGCCGAGGCCTGGCCCTCCACGGCCTTCACCGTCCACTGACCGGAGGGCACCAGGAAAGAAATGCCTTGGAACAAGGAGTACTTGCCTTCCGCGTTGCACGGCACCGCCTGCGCAAACGGCTTGGCCTTGCCCTTTTCCGTCCACGCCGAAACTTCAACGGTTTCATTGGCCGTGCACTGGCCGGAAACCGCCATTTCCTGGCCCTTGAAATAGGTCTGCTTGTCCAATTCCACGGTCAACGCCTGGACCCCCACGAAGGCCAGGCAAAAAACCAGCAAAAACAGGGCCCGCCCGGAATTCATTTGGCTGCCTCCAGTTGCTGTTCCAGCTTGTCCAATTCCTCGCCATACTTTTCCGTGAGCCGCGTGAACTCGGACTTGGGCAGCGTGCCCTCGTCATAGTACTTGTTGTTTATCTCCTCGATCATGGCCTTGAGCTGCTGCCTGCGCATCCCCATCTTTTCCTTTGACTTCTTGGAAGAAAACTGGAAGAAGCCATAGCCTCCTCCCCCGACCACCAAGACCAACACCACCAACACCATCAACCAGTTCTTCTGCAAGACGAAGGCAAGCGATTCCCCGGTGACCTCGATGCTTACCTCCTTTTCCACGGCATTGCCATGCTGGTCCCTGACCACGAACTTGACCGGCCGGTTGCCCTGGTCCTTTTCCTGCAAGTAATACGTGCCGCCAAAAATCCCGGTCTCCAACGCCGTGAGCGGGGCCTCCGCGCCGCTGACCACGAGCTTGACCTCGGCTTCCTCGACCTTGGAGCCATCCGGGTAGGTCAACCGGAGCTTGGCCACCAGGGCATCCCCGATGCGGAAATGCACGTTCACGGGTTCCAGGACTTCCACGACTATCTTACCCGATTCGATGACCACCAGCAACCGGGTCATGCCCTCGGCCGGCAGCCCCTCCAGGGCCCCCGCAGCCGAGAACTCGAGTTGCTGGCTGCCCGCCGGGAACTCATAACCTATCTCCAGGTCAACCGCGTACACCCCGCTGCCTTGGTCCTCCAAGTCAAGGACCCTTCCGTCGGGCACCTTGACCTTGACGCTCGCGCCCGAAACCTTGTTGCCTTCCTCGTCCACCACCGTCACGCTGACCGGCTTCTTTTCCCCGCGCTTGAGCACCGTGTTGTTGGGAATGGAGGGGGAAAGCTTCAACTCGGTCTTGGTGCGCGGCGCCTCCACGAGCACGTCCTTGGAGTAACTCAGTTCGTTGCCAGCGGAGTCCTTTCCCTGCAACTGCACCCTCCACTTGCCCACGGGGTCAATGGTGGAAAGATGGTAGGAAGCGCTGAACGCGCCGCTGGAGTCCGCGGAAACGGTTTCACTGTACTTGGTTTCGCTGCCATAGAAGACCTTGGCCTCGACCTGGATGGGCGCGGGCTCGGACTTCTTCAAGGCCAGGCCACTCAAGTCAATGGTGTCACCCAGCTGGTAACGGTCCTTGACCTTCACGTCCGCGGAAATCTTGGGCTCGACCACGAACTCGAAGTCCCGGGTTATCTCGAGTTTCCGGAAGCGGGCCACGAACTGGGCCGGGTACTTGCCGGGCGGCATGGAGGCCTCGACCGGGAACCGGTTGGCGTACACGTTGTCGAAATTCGAGCCGTCCTCGTGGGCTCCGTCATTGTACAAGTAGAACTGCGGCCCCGGCAAGCCGGTAACCTCCAACTCCGCGCCGACCACGGGAAAGCCGCTGGAGCTCACGGTTATCTTCAGCAGCCCCTTTTCCCCCAGGTAATAGGTTTCGCCTTCGGCGGGGTTCAAGACCTCGAACTCGAGGGTCGTCGGAGGACAGTCGGCCGGGCAGGTGCCATAGCTCTCCGCATAGCCCTCGCTGACCTCGCACAAGTCGTTGCGGCAGCAGTTGGGAACAACGACTTTCTCGCACTTGTTTTCCTTGACCTCGTAGACCATGCAGTACTCGCCGGCCACGGGGCCCTCGCAAAAGGTTTCCTGGGCGGACGCGAACGCCGCAAACGAGGACAAGGCCAGGACTGCAAGAAAGCCGAAATGGATTGCTTTTTTCATGGGGGTTCAACTCTCATGGAAACCAATTCACTTCCAGGGAAGCGGGGAAACCGCGTCCCCTGCCTTCACCATGGGAAAAAACCGGTTCAACGCCTTCGGCACGCTTACCTTTCCAATGCGGACGAGGAAGGTCAGGATGCCCAGCAACACCAGGAACAAGGACAAGCCCAGCACGGTCTCCGCGTTCACGGGCATGCGCAGCAACTGGTTGCCCAACAGCAACGCCAGGGGCAGGAAGGTAAGGCTGAACACCACCGAGAACACCCACCGCTCGAGCCTCGAAATCTCGCCGCGCCGGGGAAAAAACCCCAGCACCAGGAAGTACCCCGGAACCACCAACAGGAAGCCAAAAACCAATGCGCCGCCCAACAACTTCAGCATGCCAAACCACTAACATATACCTGATTTATATTTAAAATGGTTATGGCTCAATTGGCTTTAATGACCGAGGAATACGCGGCTGCCGTGGTCGGAGCGGGTCCCGTGGGCTTGAATGCCGCCATCCAGGTGCAGAAGAACGGCTTCGACGTCGTGGTCTTGGAGGACTCCGAGGAAATCGGCCTGCCCTGCCAGTGCTCGGGCCTGATTTCGCGGAGCGGCTACGAGGGCCTGGGCCTGAAGTACGACAAGACCATCGTCAACCGCGTGCGGGGCGCCAGGATTTTCGCCCCCGACCGCACCGAGTTCAAGGTCGAACGGTTTGACACGGTTGCCTACGTCATCGACCGGCCGAAGCTCGACAAGGTCTTCGCCCGGGACGCCAAGGAACTGGGGGTCGACATCTGGCTGAACTCCAGCGTCGTGGACGTGAAGGACGGAACGGTTTTCTACAAGAACAAGGCCGGCAAAGGCGAGATGGTGAAGGCCAAGGCCGTGGTGGGCGCGGACGGAATCGTTTCAACGGTGCGGAAGTCCATGGGCATCGAAGCCCAAAAGGAGTGGTACGTGCCCGGCTACCAGATTACCGGCCGCGGAAAGTTCGACCCCGACTTCGTGGAAGTGCACTTCGGGCCCTGGGCCGACAAGTTCTTCGCCTGGGTCATCCCGGAAAGCAAGACCACGGCCCGGATTGGCTTGGGCGTCACCGGGAAGAACGCGCGCACCTGCCTCGAGCAGTTCATGGACGACCGCGGCATCAAGGCGCAGAAGCTGGACTTCCAGGCCGGTGTCATCCCGGCCGGGCCGCCGGTAACCAATCTGGTGAAGGACAACGTCTTGCTGGCCGGGGACGCGGCGTTCCAGGCCAAGGCCACGACGGGCGGGGGAATCATGCTGGGCATCGAGGCCAGCAACCACGCCGCCAAAGCCATCGTGGACCACTTCAAGTACAAGACGCCCCTGACCTCCTACCAGAAGCACGTGGAACCCGTGACGCGGGAGCTGGAAATCCATTGGCGCGTGCGCAGGTACCTGAACCAGTTGAACGACGAGGACCTGAACAAGCTCTTCCAGCGCATGAAGGCCGCGGGCATGGAAAAGTTTTTGTCGGACAACGCGGACATGGACAAGCCCAGCAGTTTCTTGAAGAAAGTCGCGGGCAGCCCCAAGATGTGGATGATGCTGCCGGAGATGATTAAGTTCCTCAGAGGATAATGCATATGCACAACCAAGGCACATTCGAAGTGGCAGGCCTCGTCCCATTGAGCCTCTTTGGGGCGAAATGGGACCAGTCCACAGATGTCAACTGGCTGGGCAGTTGGTGGGCGATGCTGCCGGAGATGATTAAGTTCTTGCGGGGTTGAAGGGTGGGATGCAGGTGGACGCGGAACAACGCAAGTGGCTGGAAAAAATCGGGATTCCCCTGGCCATCGCCCTGGTACTGGTGGCGATAGCCTTTTTTGTCCTCAGTGACCGGCTGGAGGGGCTCCGCCAGGACCTCCGCACGGAGGCCGGGAAAAACGCTGAAGCGCTGGCCGCGCTCGAGAAAGCCCAGAAAGGCGAGCTGGCCACGCTGCGGCAAGGCGTGGAAGCCAAGGCCGAGGAACTGGAGGCAGCGGACACCGCGTTGGCCGCCCAACTCGAGTTGACCACGCAGCAGACCAACCAGACCTTTGAATCCGTGGCCAGCACGATGGAGGCATTGGAAGCCAAGCGGAGCAGCGAGTTGACCGCGCTCAAGGACCAGGTGTCCGGTTTGAGCCTCGAGGCGGGGGACTTTTCGGGCATCGTGGACGAGCTGATTCCGAAGGTCGTGAGCATCAAGAGCCAGGGCAGCCTGGCCAGCGGCGCGATTTTCCGGCAGGACGGCTTCATCGTCACGAACTACCACGTCATCGAGGGCAAGACCGACATCAGCATAACGCTTTCAAACAAGAAACAGTACAAGGCGGAAATCATCGGCTTCAACCAGGACAACGACTTGGCCGTGCTGAAAGTGGAGCGCACGGGCCTGCGGTTCTTCGAGTTCGGGAACAGCGACAACGTCAAGGTCGGCGAGAAAGTGCTGGCGCTTGGAAACCCCTTGGGCCTGGACTTCACGGTCACGCAGGGCATCGTCTCGGCCAAGAACCGCAAGATTTCAGGGCTGCCCGGGGAGTTCATCCAAACGGACGTGCCCATCAACCCCGGGAACTCGGGCGGGCCCCTCGTGAACAAGGCAGGGGAGCTCATCGGCATCAACACCCTGAAAGTCAAGGACCAGGAGAGCCTGGGCTTCGCCATCCCCAGCAACTTCGCGCGCTCCAACGCCGAGGAAATCATCCGCAAGTGGGAAGCGAAAGAAGCGCAGGGGTAACAGCAAGCGGGCTATGCGGTGGGGCCGGGATTCCCTGGCCCGGCCAGGACGGGCGAACCCGGGACGGACGGACTAGCCCTTAGCTGCCTATCAGGCAGCCGTTCTTTTCCCGCCTCCATCAAGACGGGATTGATTTTAATCCAAAGCCAGCCGATAGACTAACCATTGAAGCGTTTAAAAACAAAAGGAGACCTGATTTCCGGTGCGGATTGCTGAATCAGGGCTTTTTGTAAGCCGACCAGTTGAAGGGAATGACTGCGCCCTGGGCCACGAGTTTGGCGTCCGGGAACAACCGCCGCAGGTCTTCGGCCGTCAGCAGGTCGGTGTCGAGGAACACTTCGCTTCGATGCGCGTCCAAGCCAAAGGCTTTCGCGCACCAGCGTTGCATGCCCTTGGGGAGGAAGTGAAAGAACGGCAAATGGTAGTGCACGTCCAGGGGAAACCACTTGTTGGGGGTCGACACCCAGTAGCTTTTCCCGACCCTTCGGACTTCGTCGGCGAAGGCCTGCCAGTTTTCTTTGCCCACGTGTTCCAGCGTGGCATTCGAGTACACGATGTCGAGGGCCTGGTCCTTGAAGGGCAGCCTGCAACCGTTTCCCACGATGACGTGCGGCACTTCCCTCCCGTTCCAGGTCCTGCGGCCCTGCCACTCCAAGAGGTTCAAGACCAGGAGGCGGTCCTTGAAGGGAAACCATTCAAAGAAGTCCTGGCCCGCGCCCACGTCCAGCACGCGCTTGCCGGGGGTCGGCTGGAGTTCGCGGGAAAACAAGGCAAACCGCTCGGTCCGCGCCCGGTCCGAGTAACCGGACTGGATGCCTTTGACGAAGCGGCTGAAGAACGCCAGCATGAAAACCATCCGCTGCCCTTGCCGGCACGCGAACCATTTATGCCCCGTTGAGCCCCCCACAGGGGCGAAACAGGGCACGCCCGCGCGCATCCGGCGCATGTCGTGCCATGCAACGCATGGCACGGTTTTTCCCCAGGCTTTTTGCCGAAGGCAAAAAGGCTGGCGGATAGCCCCAAGGAGATTCGAACTCCTGTCTGCAGGGTCAGAGCCTGCCATCCTTGGCCACTAGACGATGGGGCTAAATGAAGCGACAAAAAAACGGGTCTGACACCTAGTCTGGCTGGCGAATGCTTTTAAGGCTTATTGGGGGGCAAAGCTCAGCACATTGCCTTGGCTTCCGCCGGGACGAATTGCTGCATGACCCCGTCGAGGAAGCCCCACATGGCGTCAACGGCTTGGTTGACGGCTTGGATGGCCTTTGCTTCGTCTTCCTTGGATTGCACGGCTTCCGCCAGCAGGTGGCGCCAGGCGTTCGAGTGCTGGACGTCCGCAATGGCGTGGGTGGAGAAAAAGCCCAGGCTCTTCGCGTCGGACAAGCCGTAGAACTTGCGGAGGCCGTCCATCTTGGACTCGGACACCGCGGGCAGCATGGCCTCATAGGCCAGCAGGGCAGCCAAGCCCTCCAGGTAAGAGCCTTTCGTCAACCGCGTGAACGCGTTGACTTCGGCGGCGGTTTCCCGGATGGGAACGGCCGTGGTTGCCTGTGCCTCGTTCAAGCCCAGGCCTTCCGCGAAGTCCAGCCACAACCGGGTGTGCGGCTTGGGGTTGGCCGGGTTTTGGCCCAACTCGTCGCGGAGGTTTTCCCGGATGGCTTGCCGTGCCTCTTCCGAGGGCGCGAGGGCCAACAGGTTTTGGAGGTAAGCGGGGAACGCGCGTTCCAGGTGATAGTATTGGCGTGCGTACTCGCGGAGGCTCTCCCTTGAAAGCCCGCCCTGGCTCCACACCTGGTAGAATGGATGCCGGGTCAGGGACCGTTCCACGAGTATTTCCTCGATTGCCTGAATGAATGCAGTCATGCTTGCTCCCCCTTTAGCCGTTAAAAGCTAAGCGTAATCATTTCCCGAAATTGCGTTGCGTGGACTCGTAGAAGTCAATGGCTTCGGCGAGGTCTTGTTGCGTGAGTTCGGGCCAGTACTTGTCCATGAAGTACAACTCGGAGTAAGCGGACTGGTAGCTGAGGAAGCCGGACAACCTCCTTTGGCCGCCGGTGCGGATGATGAGGTCGGGGTCCGGGTAGTCCGCGTAGAGGTATTGCTTGAACGCGCGCTCGTCGATGGATTCGGCGCTCACTTTCTTGGAGCCGATGTCCCGGGCGAGGTGCTTGGCCGCGTCCACGACCTCGGCTTGCCCGGAATAGCATAGGGCGACGTTCATGGTCTTGTTCTTGAAATTTTCCGTGAATTCCTCGGCGCGCGCCATCTTTTGCTGCAGGTTCTGGGGGAAGAGGCTCGTGCGGCCGATGAACTTCAAGCGGATTTGGTTGGCGTCGAAGAGGCTTCCCTCTTTCACCTTGTCGAGTTCGTGTTCGAAGATTTTGAACAGCACCTGGAGTTCGAGTTGGCTGCGGTTCCGGAAGTTGTCGAGGGCCAGCGCCCAAAACGTTCCCGTCTTGATGTGCGGGTAGTTCAGGGTCCACTGGAGGACGTCCCAGGCTTTTTGCGCGCCCCGGAAGTAGCCGTCGAAGAGGTTGAGCCCCATTTTCTTGGCGTACCGCCGGTTGCCGTCGGGAATGAAGGCAATAGAAGTCAGTTCAGTCACAAGGCCACCCGATTACTCCCGTCATGCAAGGAAATTGACTATTATTAGATAACAATTTATATTTATAAACGTATGCTGGCCAAACCGGCTTTATAGCCCTTATAAGCCGGATTAAAGCAAAATTGTGAAAAGCACCCCCTACCGTAGTTCCATGGCGCTGGCACCGGAAATCTACTGTTCCGAAACGTTTAAACCCCTGAATGAAGCAATTGCTTCATGTGGCTCGTCAAAACAGTCCGAGTCAAAGCCTTTGAGCCGACCAGGGTCAAAAAACAGTTCATGGCGTTGTTGCTTGAAAACAGTAGACTAATGAACGAATACCTCTCGCTGATGCAGGCCCATCAAACGACTTCCAAGCAGCACCTGCACTTGCTGAGCTATGAAAGATTAACCCAGGCACTCAAGTTGCCAGCAGCGGTTGTTCAAACCGCAAGAGACAAGGCAGTGCAAATTTATCGCTCCCACCTTGCCATGAAAAAGGATGGGCCTGATTGCAAGCTACCGTGTTTCCGTATGACGACTCCCGTCCGCCTAGACAGAAGATGCTTCAACATCATTGAAACAAAGAACAAGTTGACTTATGTTGCCGCAATGAGCGTAAAGGGCGGGCGCGTGCATGTTCCCTTGCTTGGACAGCGTTATCAATACAGGCAACTGAGAAAAATAGTCGCAGGGGAATTAAAACTTGGTTCGGTGGAGCTAGTGAAAAGAGGCGAGGATTTCTATTTTCATCTCGCGATAAAAAAAGAAACCCCGGACATTGACCCGGATTACAGTTATACGCCTGTAGGCGTTGACCTTGGCCTAATCAACCTTTCAACTTCCGTGATTTTGAAAGGGGGGCGGCCATGCAACATACTCTTTCAACGTGGTGGCAACGCCCTGGAAATGCGCAAGCGGTTCGCAACTTTCCGCGCGTCCCTGTCAAGAGCCGGGAAATTCCGACGTATCAGGGAAACAACGGGAAAGGAACGGCGATGCATGCGCGACATCAACCACAAAATAAGCAAGTCCATCCTTGCACAGGCAAACCAAACAGAAAAGCCGATAATCGTGATGGAGCGGCTTACCTACATCCGTGAAAGAATCCACAGGGGAAAAAAATTGAACGCAATGCTGCATAGTTGGGCTTTCGCTCAATTACAGGAATTCATAGCCTATAAAGCTGCCTGGGCCGGCATCCCGGTGATGTATATAAACCCAAAATACACCTCCCAGCAATGCAATAAATGCGGTTTCACGTCAAAAGCCAATAGGCTGGGGAGAAGCTTTAAGTGTGGAGACTGCGGATATGAATTAAACGCCGACTTGAATGCAGCCATCAACATTGCCAAGGCATATAAGAACTTTGCACCAGGCTATAGGTCCGGTGCATTGGGCGCACGTGACAGCGCCTTAACCCTGCAAGCAAGGGCTTGACTGGGAAGCACGCGCAA
>Ga0209541_10015647_pt1 | contig 11305 bp, 9 predicted proteins | sample RifCSPlowO2_01_FD_184027 | JGI IMG/M metagenome (GOLD analysis project Ga0209541, IMG submission 184027) | Groundwater microbial communities from Rifle, Colorado - Rifle CSP2_plank lowO2_0.1 (SPAdes) (version 2) | ecosystem: Environmental > Aquatic > Deep subsurface > Groundwater | place: Rifle...
ATGTTAATCACTCCTGCTTCTCCTGAATAGTCCTGTCTTGGCCCAAACACGTGATAGTAACGCAGAACGGAGGCTTTTATCCCATACTCTTTAGCATAAAGAAGGAAATATTTTTCAGCCGCAAGTTTGCTGATCCCATAAACTGTAGAAGGATTCATAGGATCATCTTCTTCGAAAGGCTTATCGCTGCTCCCAAAAACAGAACCCGTTGAGGCGTGAATTATTCGGGCTGAACTTTTGCACTTTCTCATTATCTCCAGGATATTGAAATTACCGACCACGTTAGTTTGAACATCAATAACAGGATTATTTAGGCTCACCACCAGTTTTGAAGCTGCTTCGTTAAAAATGACCTCAGCTTCTTTTACATAAAGTTTGATCTGATCATAATCACTGATATCCCCGACTACTTCAATCAAACGCTGATCTCCTCTTAAATGCTTTAAGTTATCATTAGTTGTTCCGACCAGATTATCAAAGCTGATCACTTTTTTAGCGTTTAATTTCAGGCATCTTTCCACTAAATGAGAACCGATAAACCCTGCCCCGCCAGTAACTAGAACTACTTTATTAGTGAACATTAGTGATTGTCTCCTTGACACCCATAGCTTCTTTAATGATGGCTTCTTTTATACTGTCAACTACAAACCTAATTTGTTCGGAACTAATCTCTGGATACATTGGCAGTGAAAGGATCTCTTTAGCTGCTTTTTCAGCAACAGGAAAATCTCCCTCTTTATAACCAAGATACTTCAAAGAAGGCTGTAAATGTAAAGGCAGGGGGTAATGAATCCCAGTATCTATCCCTTTTTCTTTCAATTTTATCATCAATTTTTCTCTTTCTTTAACTTTAACCACATACATATAATAGACGTGTCTGGAATAGTTTTTCTCGGAGGGAATAAAGAGGTAATTAACTCCAGCAAAAAGCTGATTGTAGTAGTTAGCATTATTCTTCCTTTTTTCTGACCATTCTTTTAGATGCCGCAGCTTAACGGCCAGGATGGCTGCCTGCAGAGCATCAAGCCGCTCTCCATAACCGATTATATCACTGCAGTATTTGCTGACTCTACCATGGTCTTTTAATTTTGCTACTTTACTCGCCACCTCTTGATCGTTAGTAACAACGGCTCCGCCATCGCCATAACAGCCTAAATTTTTGGCTGGAAAGAAACTGAAGATAGCGGTTTCATGAATCGGCAATTTTCTTGTTTTATATTCGGCATCGATAGCCTGGGCGGCATCTTCAAGAATGAAGAGGTGATGCTTATGGGCAACCTCAATTATCTGGTCCATGTCGCAGATCTGGCCGTAAAGATGCACTGGAATGAACATCTTGGTTTTTTCTGTGATCGCAGCTTCAATTTTATGGGGATCCATCAACATAGTGTCTTCAGTGATATCCACAAAGACTGGTGTGGCCCCGCATTGCACAATCGCTTCAGCAGTAGCGATAAAGCTGTTAGGGACGGTGATGACTTCATCTCCTTCTTTGATCCCATACGCTTTAAGAGCTAAGAATAAGGCTGAAGAACCGCTGCTAACCCCGATGGCATACTTGCAATTACAAAATTTGGCCAGATTATCTTCAAAATTTTTAACCGGAGGCCCCATGATAAAACTGGTGTTGTTAAGTATTTCTTGTATAGCTTGGTCTATCTCCGGCTTGATGCTTAAGTACTGTGCTTTTAAGTCCACAAGAGGAATACCCATTATATACTTAAGAGAGAAAGTGGTTTTATATTACTTATGGATTTATAATACTAGATGGATACTAGATGGTTTATAAGATCAATTGATATTTTTCTGAATAATCCTCGCCGGATTGCCAACCACAGTGCAGTTATCAGGAACGTCTTTAGTAACTACTGCACCGGCTCCTACCACAGCATTCCGGCCTATGGTTACGGGAAGCAGAGTGGCATTGCTGCCGATGACTGCTCCTTGTTTTATCAGAGTTGGCTTCCACTTTGAACTATCGCCAGAGGGTGGATGTACATCATTAATAGTCATCACTCCGTGACCAATAAACACGTTATCTTCGATTGTTACTAAAGAACATAAAAAACTGTGGCTTTGTACGCGAACATTGTTGCCCAGTTTAACATCGTTCTGAACTTCAACATAACTTCCGATCATACAATTCTCGCCAATTTCACAGCCATAGACATTAGCAAAATTCCAAATTTTTGTTCCCTTACCAATCTTAGAATTTTTGACGATTGCCGTTTCTGCGATAGTAACGTTTTCCATCTTAAACTTTAATCTAATTTTAGATTTATTATCCTGTTTTCCTGTGCAGATTGTAAAGCGAGATTACATAATTTAGTGGTTAAAATATTCTCTTCTGATTCATTCTGCACTTCTTTGCCCGTCATTTTATCATTACAAATCGTACAGAAGTGCCAGAGTTCCTCAAATAAGGGTGAACCTTTCTCAATAACGGGATCACGAATTGGTTCTTTAGAAACGGTCTTTTCTTCTGAAACAAGTAATGGATATCTAATCATAATTTGATCTAATAGATCCAGATATATTTTTTCTTTTGTAGCGATAATCCAGAGGTCTCTTTTTTTTAAAGGATGACAACAGCTGGTTTCAATAGTTGCTAAAAAATTACCATAATCTAGTTGAATCATCGCCGAATCTTCATTCATTGGAGAAAGATTATTAATATTTTTACAATAAATGCTTTTGGGTTGATGTGACAACACATAATTTAAGGTATCAATCAGATGTACACCTAAATTAAAGACAACTCCTGAATCTTTTCGTGGAGGGACAGAAGAATGAATATATCGTCCAGAGATATACTGAATCGGGCCAATCTCAGGCAGTAATTCTTTTAATCGTTTAACTAAAGGATTGAAACGAAAGACATATCCTACGGAAAGCAATAATCTTTTCTGCTTAGCTAAATTTACCAGTTCATTAGATTTATCCTCTTCAAAACAGAGCGGTTTTTCCACCAAAACATGTTTGCCTTGCTCTAAACAATGTTTGGCAATCTCATAATGAGTTGTTGTTGGAGTGACTATCGTCACCGCATCCACATGTGGCAGCATATCTTTATAATTAGAAAAATGTAATATTGAATATTTTTCCGCCAAAGATTTTTTAGTTTCATCACTATCGGCCAAAGCAATCAAACGACAAGAACTCATTCTTGATAAATCTTTTAAATGATTCTGGCCCCATTTCCCACCGCCAATAACGCCAATTTTTACCATTTTTTAAATTTAAATTTTAAGTTTTGATTTAAATAGATTGTGGTCTTTGAGTCTAGTTTTAGTTCTTATTTATAAATAGACTTAAACTAAATAACCAAAAAACAGAAATTTATATAAACCGACCATCTTCCTAATAATTATGGATGAGCAAAAGAAGCCAATTTTTGAATTCGCCTTTCTGTTGATAATTTTTGGGGTTCTGTTATGGATGGGAATAGGAGCTTACTACGAACACACACTCAATTATGATTACCCGAAAGGGTTTATGGCTACTGATGCTTTTTATAAATACGACCGCGCAGCTTTCTTGGATGAAACCGGCGATAATCGCCATACCCCGTCATATCTCTGTTCAGGAGTAGAAGGGATAGAAGAAAGATACCCATTTATCTCTTTTCATAACATTGTCCTGTTCAAAGATGCCAGCGGACTAGAATTATACAATAGCCAACTACTCCTTAGTGTTTTGTATACTATCCTAGGCGGACTTCTTACTTATATTATAATTAGAAAATATAACCAAAAACTGGCTCTGCTTTCTGTAGGAATATATGGTTTTCTATTTGTTGGTAATTTTTATATTGGTTTTCTCTTTGGATGGTGGCCTCAAATTATGGGAAGTTTGCTGCTGGTTGGCATTATTTGGGTAATGTTAAATTTTGATTTAAAAGGATTTCATATTCTGCTTGGCTTAATACTCGCTTCCGCTTTTTTAACTCATACCCCGGAAGCCTTGTTTGGTGGCTTATTTTGCGCAATCGCCTTTGGATATAACTTCATCAAAAATAAGTTTGATTTGAAACTTCTGAAGAGGATGTCTTTGACTTTTATCGTATTCTTACTTTTTTCATTGTATTATTTCCCAATATTCTTTGAATCATTTCTTCTCCATGGTTCTGCCGGATCAATCACTTTTTCCCCAAAAGCATCGAGTTTCCCAGCTCCAATGTTTTCACATTTTGGATTTTACGGTTGGTTAATATTAATTGGAATTGGTGCTTCAATTATCTTATTATTTAATCAGAAGGGTAAGAACTGGAAATATTTTAGCATGGCTTTTTTTATGGGATTGGTTACTTATAGCGCTTTGATCGGATTAAACGAGCGCGTCTATCAAAATCGCTTCTTTTGGCCAATATATTTTGGAATTTTCTTTGCCTTAGGCATACATACTCTCATTAAATTAATCCCGCTTAAAATTCCAATGAGTATTTATTATATAATCCCTATAATCTTGCTAGTTATTACTACAACATATTATTTTCAGCCCCCTTCCTCTAGCGGACTGGTTGCGAATAAAGAGATGTGGGAAGGGATGCAGTGGGTCAGGCATAATGTTCCTGTAGAAGAGACCGCTTTAGTCCTTTACGGCGATAGCTATAACCAACACGGCATTTATTCAGCTTTTGGCCATGTGATGTATAATGTTGACTGGAGCTATCTCCCCAATAACCTCGGCTTTGACCTCTCAGAAAGCGTCTCAAAAATAGAAAGCGGAACTGTAACCAGAAATTATTCCATTAGGCCTTTTATCCATCACATTGAACTGCCAAAAAGGACTTCTCTTTTAAAACTAGAATATATCGACGTCTGGAAATTGACTGGCGAGGATTGGGATAACGGAAAAGGATTTAGGCAGCGTGATCTCTGCACATTTAACTATGTTGTAATCGACAGACAAAGTAGAGTTCCTCAGCTGGCGGCTTATAACCTGTTGATTAGAGAAAAATTATTGAAAAACAGCTACATTAAAGAAGTTTTCAGTAATAATTGGTACAGTATTTTAAAAAATGATAAAACTGGCGAGAGTTGTATCTTATGAAAGACCTGATTAAATCGATCAGAACAGAATTAAAATATCTGGGCTATCTATTCCTGGCCTTGCTGGCCATATTTAAAATAGTTTTTTATAAAGAGAACATATTTATTTTAATACGCACAGTTTTAGCGCTATTTTGGTTGTTCATTCTGCCCGGATTCGCCTTGATGTATATCTGGAAAGAAAGGTTCGATTTTCTTGAGCGACTGATTGCCGGATCGGTCTTAGGGATTGCTCTAGTCGGTTTGAGCAGTTACTATTTGACCTTGTTTAAGCTCAATATAAGATGGCAATATATCTTGGTTCCATTGATTCTTCTGATAGTAAGTATCTGGTATCTTCTTAAAAGCCATAAACAATCAGATGAGAAAAAGACCATTGATGAAATTGAAGGAAATGATGAAATGGAAGGTAAATTGCCATGAACAAAAAGATATTCAGACAAAACATGATGAAACTGCCCCGAAATAGCAGAATCCTTGATGTCGGCTGCAGTGATTGCAATATGATCAAAATTATCCAGAAGTTCCGCCAGGATATCGAATTCCACGGCATAAACATAACCATGAAGGGGTATACTGTTCCTAAGTTTGTCCATTTTAAGTTATCTAATGTCGAAGAAATCAAATATCCAGACCAATATTTTGATGCGGTACTTTGTTTTCACGTCCTCGAGCACGTTAACGATACGTTTAAAGCCAGAGATGAAATCTTTCGGGTACTTAAAAAGAGAGGATTATTTTTTGGAGAATCACCGCATTGGATTTCCATGCTGACTCCTTTCGGATTTAATTTTTTTGACGATCCCTCGCATCGCAGGCCCTTTTCAGTAGAAGGCTTAAAAAACTTGATTAACGTAGATAACAATTATCAAATTATCTATAAAAAATTTGATAATCCTAATTTTATTTATTACCCTAAGTTATACCATATCTCTTTTAACTGGAGTTATTTGTTGAGGTTATTTTTAAAACAGCTGGGCTTATACCGAAACGTAGCGGCAATAATATTAAAAAAGAAGTAAGAATTAAATAATTTTTAGAATCATTCCACCATTGTTCTGAAAAACGCTGGTAAACATGGAAGTTTCTTTTAAATACTCGCCATATTTAGCGATAATCGATTCTTGAGTGTAATTTCCAAACGGCTCAATATTGAATTTGATTCCCATCGAATCTAGTATAAAATATTCATACCCTTCGCTTTTAAGAAACTCATAAGCCTGTTTAGGGCTTTTATTGATAAAATCTTTTCTAAATTCTTTATACTCAGGACACCAGTCACAGTTATCCATATCAAAACCGATGATAGGATTTTCTAAACTTCCTGAAAAGGACATTACTTTGGTATATTTGGACAGACCATTAAGCCAGGCATAGAGTTGTACTTCTTCCATCGAAGACCAGCTGGCTCCAGGAGGCCACATTGCTGTATTGACACTATATTTTTGCGCTCCGGAAGTGAAGACGGCGCCAAAGATAAACAAGCCTAAGACCAAAATTTTAGGGATTCCCACAGATTTCAACAAAGGCAATAATAAGGTTACACCCTCAGCAATAATTATTGAGACTGGGATTGCTAACAACATCCAGACCCTAAAAGCAAAGAATCCGGGAATATTGAACGTAGCGCTATTAACCATCAAAAACAGCAGTATTAGCCAGCCTAAGGTGATGATGGGATACACTTTTTTGTTTTTAACATACTTCTTAAAAAAGAATAATACTAATACAACCGATATTAGCGCAGTTATTGTTAAAACAATCCCTATGCCGATCGGATTGTTGATCATATTATTATGTTGAGCGACAAAAAAATCGTTGAAAGTATAAGGCCTGGTAGCGCTCCCCAAATAAGGATTAAAGTAATTTTTCATAAAACTAAAAGCCTTATCAAAAAAGCCGGTGCTGATTGCCGAACCTGAATCTATAGCAGAGGCATAAATATTAGCTTCTCCAAACATCCCTTTGATCTTGGTCCCCCACCAGCATAAGGAGATTAAGCCGCCTAACAGCAGCGACTTAGCTTGGCTTAATGGAAACTTTCTAAGAATGATCCACTTTACCCCAAAATAAATAGAGAAAAGCAGGACAAACTTGATAGATTTTGTTGGTTGCACCAGAAAAATGGAGGCAATTAAAATTCCGGCAATCCAAGTCCATTTCTGGTCTAGTTCTATCCGCTCCAGGCAATAAAAAGCGACAAAAAATAGCAAGGGGATCAGGCTATGGGCCCAGATGAAGTGGCTTAGATAAGAAGGGATAACGGTAAGAACGAAAGTAGCCAGAAGAGCCTTATCTTTACTGTTAGTGAATTCTTTGACAAAAAAATAGAAGAAGACTAGGCTCAAAGAGATGATCAAGGCATTAAAGAATTTTAAGGTCCAATTGATAGAGTTATTGGTCTGGTACAATATTGACATGATTAAGTCATATCCAGGAGGATAAGGATCGATATATTTGAACAGGTCTTTTTCAGCAGTAGAAGGCTCGTAAGCGGTTTTTTCTATGGAAATGTATTTAACGCTTCGGGCATGCTCCCAAGGGTCATCATCTTCAAGATAAGGATACGCAAATGCCCCTTTGTGATACATATAAAACGAAAATAAGAACAAAGCTACCACTATCAGAATATAAAGATTTGATCGTGTAAATAGTTGGTTAAGCCTTATTTTTTGGGCAGGCTCTTTTACAAACTCTGTTATTTTTTCTCTATTTTTGACTAAGCTGTAGATTGGAAATATTAAGCTGGCGATTAAAAAAACTTTCCAGTCCAAAGGGAGATGTAATAGGTTAAGGATTATCCCTAAAACGATAAATACGCCTAAGCCCATCGCTATCCGCATAAAATTTCTTTCCAAATAGTTGTCAGAATTTTTAACTAAAGAAGAGACGGTAAAACCTAATCCCCAGGTGTAGATGAAGAATAATATTATCGTGATAATCTGCATTAAAATAACCCCTTGGTCTTAAAAATACAAAATCTATTTAAATAGTTTCCTATTATAGAGAGAATATAATTTATTTTAAATATATCTGAAATAAGATACATATTTAAAAAATTGGCAGCCTATATGAAGATGTTTTAGATAAAAATGAAAAGAAGCAAGATCCTCTTTATTTTTAAGATAGTGATTGGTGTACTGATACTGCTAGTGCTAATTTATAAACTTGATTTTGGCAAGGTTCTAATAAATTTGAAACAATTTCCCGTGATGGGAACAGTTTTATTCGCCACTGGATACTTTGCCTCCGTCTTAACCAATGCCTGGTCTTTTTTTATTCTCTTGGGAGACCGGCCAAAACACCTGAATTTTTTAAGTTTTCTCAAATCTTACTGGCTATCATTTTCAATCGGACAATTTTCTCCGGGACGTTCAGGAGAACTGAGCATTGTTACCTTGCTAAAAAAACAGGATATCCCATTTGGAAAGACTTCGGCAACATTTGTCCTGCATAAATTATCAACCCTGATTACTTTGTTAGTCTTTTCAGCTTTAATCTTGTTAATCTATTTTAAGTCATTGTACTATTTATTTATGATAACAATATTGTTTTTATTAATATTGATAGCTCTAATGTTTTTGATCCAAAACTACAAAGTGAGATTATTTGTTAGAAAATTTATCTTAAGAAAATACGCCGATCTTCTAACTGGCTTTCATGATAATCTTCAATTGATAATCAAAAAGAAAAGGTCTTTTCTCCTTTCTCTGATTATTAATTCCTCGAGAATTTTTTACGGAGCATTGATTGTAATAATCACTCTTTATTTTTTCTCGATAAACACCCCCCTCTTGCTGGTGGCAGGGATAATTTCCATCAGCCTTTTTATTACGTTTATTCCCATTTCCTTCTCCGGCCTTGGCATTAAAGAATCGGCAGTGGTGTTCCTTTTTGACTATCTTGGATACGATCCAGCAATTATTGGAACCGTTTTTATCGTCATGACGTCGATTAATTTATTAATGAATTTTCTTGCTTTTATTTACCTGATTTATAAAAAGCCTAGTCCTGAGAAAGCTGATTAGATTATAGTGAGTGTGATAAATATCCGAATAGATAATCACACGAACTATATTAGAAAGTGAAAGATAAAGTTCGATTATTTTTCACTTTCTTTATATAACCTGCTTGTGAAAAGCTTGAAGATTTTCTTCTTTTAATCTTTTTCTCTCTCCATCAATAAATACCCTGAACCACAATTCGGTCATCAGAAGAGACCAGATCTTGTTGGCCCCAATCAAAGATAGAGAGCCATCTTTTCTTGGTTTGGTATATTTATCCAGAAGTTTCCGGACATATCTGGGATTAAAGATTTCCCTTTCTACCGTTTTTTTGTCTAACAATAGGTGGTAGACATAATTTCTTAGATCTTTCCTGAACCAAATGCTGAAAGGGGTGGGAAAGCCTTTTTTTGGTTGGTTATACACTTCAGTAGGTAATATGTCTCTCATACTTTCTTTAAGGATATATTTTAATTCATTGTTTTTTAGCTTGTCATCCATGGAGAGAGATAAAGTAAAGTCCAAAATCTCGTTATCGCAAAATGGCACTCTCGACTCCAAAGAATGGGCCATGCTTACTTTGTCCTGCAATAAAACTCCAGTCGGTAAAAAGATTTTGAGGTAAGTGTGCAGCGCTCTTTCGACAAATGAAGAATTGGCTGGGATCTCCCCGAGCTGAGATGGATCGTAAAGCTTAACACTATTATAAAATCTAGAAGTAAACAATTTTTTTCTTTCAGCTTTATTGAAAACTACAAACAGACCGGTCTTTCTTACTTCTTTGTCTAAAAACGGAAAACCCACAAAATATATCCCCCTAAAGAACTCATGCGATTTAAACAATCTGATTAAAGCGAAAATATGCAATGGATTTTTAGAGAACTTATCTAAAAAATTAAATGATTTAAAGACGTGATACCCCCCCATAAGTTCATCACCGCCAACTCCCGTCAGAACAACTTTAACATGCTTAGAGATGAGCCTTGATAATAAATATTGAGAAAAGATCGGCGTACCATTGCCAGGAACATCTAGATGATAAATTAATTTTTTTGATTCTTTGACAAAAGAGCAGCTTTCAATAGCTTGGCTGTGCAGATTAGCGTCCATCAAACTGGCAATTTTATTTGTTAAAAATGTTTCATCATACTTCCCACCTTCTTTGAACCAAATGGTGAAGAGGGACAATTTTTTATCGACTTTTTTTGAGGCGGACAGTGCGATAGAGCTGGCATCAAAACCGCCGCTTAAGGTGGATCCGACTTCAACGTCGCTGATCAATTGCCGGGTGATTGTCCTCTCAAAAATGTCCTTAAATTCCTGCACCATCCTTGGGTTTTTCTGGGGAGCATAATGCAGCTCCCAAAATTTACCTTGTTTTAATTTTCCTTGTGCCAGAGTCAAGTAATGGCCGGGCTTAAGCAAGAGAATATCTTTAAAATAAGTCTTATCTCCCGAGAGGTAATGATAAGTAAAGTAATCAATAATCGCCTGAGGATTATAATCGATTGCCAACTGGCCATATTCTAGAATAGCTTTAATTTCTGACGCAAAAATGAAAATATTATTTTTGGAGTAATAATATAACGGTTTAGTTCCAAACCGGTCTCTGGCCAGCAAGAGCTCTTTTTTCTTTTTATCCCAGAGAGCAAAAGCAAACATCCCATTGAATTTTGACAGGCAATCAAGACCGTATTCCTCATAAGCATGCACAATCACCTCTGTATCGGTATTGGTGCTGAAAATATGGCCCTTCTCCTGCAATTCTTTTCTCAGTTCCTGGTAATTATAAATCTCTCCATTAAAACTGATGATCATGGACTTATCTTCATTATAGATAGGCTGTTTTCCATTATTTAAGTCAATTATACTTAGCCTCCGATGGCCTAAAGTAATATTTTTATCATTATAAATACCATAGTCATCTGGCCCCCGATGAACTAAAGAATTAAGCATATCTTTGATTAAGTTATTGTCTTTTATGCCTTGATATCCACAAATCCCACACATTGTATATCCCCGTACCTATTTATTAATTAATTATTCCAAAGTATAGTTTCTAAAAGATAATCCCTCAAATTCTAAGCTAAGTAGATAATAATCAAAATAATGAAATCCAGACTCATTTTTAAAACTTTCACAACCTAAAATCAGTAACACATATAAATAGTTTGTCGTTTTTTAGTATAAAATGAAAGTAGTAGTTAGCATCCCAGCTTATAATGAAGAAAGGACTATTGGTAAAGTTAT
>Ga0209541_10015648_pt1 | contig 11303 bp, 10 predicted proteins | sample RifCSPlowO2_01_FD_184027 | JGI IMG/M metagenome (GOLD analysis project Ga0209541, IMG submission 184027) | Groundwater microbial communities from Rifle, Colorado - Rifle CSP2_plank lowO2_0.1 (SPAdes) (version 2) | ecosystem: Environmental > Aquatic > Deep subsurface > Groundwater | place...
GCAACATTACATTCTCATTCACCTCAAATGACTCTGATGGAGACACTATAAATTACAACATAATAATAGCTAATAACTCTGCAATGTCATCTGAAGTAGACAACAAGTACGTAACAAGCAACACAAGCTATTCCAATTTAACTTTGCCTCAAGGAACATTGTACTATATGATAAGGGCAAATGATTCAGTAACACACAGCAATTTCTCCCAAATAAACAGCTTTGGGTTTGTCAATCCTGCAGTAGAAATATACTCCCCTGCAAACAATACAGTTATCTATCCAGCGCAGACAGTAAACATATACCTAAATGAATCAGCAAGGTATGACTGGACAACAAACATGACAATAACAATAACAGGAGATGGAATAAATGAAGACTATGAAACAAGCAACATGACGAGTGGAACAAACGCCACATGGAACATAACTTACACAGTTCCAAGCTCATTGCAGCCATCCATTTTAACTCTTGTTGCAAGGGGCTATAACACCACATCTGAAAATGTAAACATGACATCATTGCTTCTGGTTACAAGAAGCGTTGGCTCTGCAGTCTCAGCCCCCAGCATATCATCATTCACAACATACCCTACATACAATATACAGAACAGCTCTGTGAACATCAGCATATTTGCAACAACAGACACTGTCATAAGCACAATAAACACAAGCATAACCATGCCTAACGGAACTGACCTTGACTTGGACCAAATGGGCTATTCAAAGAACAACCTGAATTATAGTTACAATTACACTTACAATGCAACAGATTCATCAGGAAACTACACAGTAAATACCCTGATAACTGATGCCAACAACCAGCAAGCCTCATCATCAAGAAGCTTTTATGTAACTCCTAACGTAACCATGAACCTTGCTTCAAGCGGATTGAACAACACTAACATAAAGGATGTTTCAAGCAAGCAAATCCTGCTGTCAGGAACCAGCATAAACGAAGGATTGCCTCGCGGCAAGTATGATGTTGAGTTCACGATAAACTCTGCCCAGTCCATAACACTTGAAAACGCAACAATCAATGAAAGCTTCACTGGGTCATTCAATTACTCCAACTTGGATGAATCAACAGGCCCAAGTGACACAAGAACTCTTGACAGGTTCCAATTGGACAACAACATGGAACTTACAAGGCTTAATGTAACTTACAATTACTCATCCATATTAAGCTCCATAACAAATGAGAATAACATTGGAATATACAAGTGCGATTCAACAGGCTCTTGCACATGGTCTTCATTGACAACAGCAGTTAACTCTGCAACAAACATTGCATCAGCAGTATCATCAAGCTTCTCAGTATTCGCATTGTCAGAAAGCGTTGCTACAGTAACAACAACCACAACAACAGTTGGCGGTGGTGGCGGAGGCTCAAAGGGTTCAAGCACTTACTACGACATGAACATAGTAGCCCCTATGCCATTGTACCTTGGCCTGAACACAAAAACCATAGTGCCGATAAGGATAAAGAACAATGGCCAGATTGGCTTGAGCAACATCCAGATAACAGCCATTCCAAATGAAACAGGCATAACAGTCAGGCCAGAAAGGGCAGCAATACCTTACTTGGATGTCAACCGCGAGCAGACAGTTGACTTTGCCTTTGAGACATCCAATGCAACAAGGTCATACAGCATATCAATAAGGGCAGAGTCCATGAACCCCTCATTGACAGAGCTTGCTTACGTGTACATAAACGCAGGCACCGGATCAATAACATCAAACAAGACAATAATAATAGAGCGCATAAAGTTCGTAAAGGACCTGTTCAAGGAAAATCCAGAGTGCTTGGAACTTAACGAGATAATAAAGCAGGCTGAAGAGTCTTTAAGCGAGGGCCGCTTGGAAAAGTCCATGGCCCTTACAGAAACCGCAATAAACGCATGCAAGGACCTGGTAACAAGCAAGGGCAAAATCTTGAAAATTCCAGGCAAGGCACCTTACACTAAAGCACAGTTTACAGCATTCATAGCAGCAATAAGCATTCTCATAATATCAATTACTTCACTGCTCTGGCATGCCTACTACACAAAAAAACAAAGAAAAAAGAAAGAAAAAGTGATTATGTTCAAAAAACTGAAGCATTAAAAGTTTTCAGAGTCTTCTTCGCTGTTTGAATCTTCGCTGTTTGAATCTTCACTGTACTGGTCTTCTCCCTCAGCCTTGCTTCCTTCCTCACTATAACTATCCTCGGAGCTTTCAGCATTTTCGCTTCCCTTTCCAATTACCTCTGCAAAGCCGACCTTTCTTAAAACTCTTGTCACTCTTACCTTAACGTTTTCATCCTTCTTGGCTCCAGGCACGAATATGACAAATCCCTTTACCTTTGCTATTCCATCACCCTTCTCGCCAACAGCCTCTATTTTTACATCCAGCTCATCGCCAACCTTTATTGGCGCAAAGCTTCTTTGTCTAAAGTTTCCTTCATTCTTATACATATTATCTAAACTCTCCTTTGTATCTATACTATTGAGCATAAGAACCAGTTGAAATATTCCATCAAGTTCTATGCATTAAATACACCCCTGCTCTCCTTTTTAAAACCTTTGTTTTTCTTACTTCATCGTTGTGACATAATGTTAGAGTGCTATTAGAAAGTATTAAAAAATATGCATAAGCCAAATATCTAAAAAATGGAAAGCTCAAATACTCATTCAAAAGAGCAGGAAATACTAAAATATTGGGAAGACAACAAGATATTTGAAAGCCTGAAAAAAAGGAATTCAGGCAGCAAGCCATTCTCTTTCATAGACGGCCCGATAACAGCCAACAATCCTATGGGTGTTCACCATGCATGGGGCAGGACATTAAAAGACCTGTTCCAGAGGTACAAGGCAATGCAAGGCTACGACCAAAGGTACCAGAACGGCTTTGACTGCCAAGGCTTATGGCTTGAAGTGGAAACAGAAAAAGACCTGGGATTCAACTCAAAAAAAGATATAGAAAACTTTGGCTTGGATAATTTTTCAAAGGCCTGCAAGGATAGGGTAAAAAAATACTCCAAAGTCCAGACAGAGCAGTCAATTCACCTTGGCCAATGGATGGACTGGGGCAATGATTACTATACAATGTCAGACAACAACATTCAGTCAATATGGTTCTTTCTAAAGAAATGCCATGAAAACAATTGGCTGTACAAGGGCTACAAGATACTTCCATGGTGCATACGCTGCGGAACAAGCTCTTCAAAGCATGAGATGAGCGATGAAGGTTATGCAGAATTAACCCACCCTTCAATTTATGTCAAGGCAAAAATAAAGGGAAAAAACAACGAATACCTATTGATATGGACAACCACTGAATGGACACTGTCAAGCAACATGGCAGCAGCTGTAAATCCAGACATCAATTATGCAAAGGCCCAAAAAGGCAATGACATTTATTATCTTTCAGAAGCCACCCTGAAAAAGCTTGGCAACGATTACATAGTGATAGACACAATAAAAGGCAGCGACCTTATAGGCATTGAATACGAGTCTTTTTATCCAGACATTGAAATCCAGAAAGGCATTAAGCACCACGTGATACCATTTGAGGAAGTTAGCGACAAGGATGGCACAGGCATAGTTCACATAGCCCCTAGCTGCGGAGATGTTGATTATGAGATAGGCAAGAAATTAAATCTTAAGGTACTCGAGCCAGCTCTTGATGATTTTGGAAATTACAACAAAGGCTATGGCTGGCTCACAGGAAAAAATGTAAAAGAAATAAAAAAAGATATTGTAAAGGACTTGGAAAAACGCAAGCTGCTTTATTCAATAGAACAATACAAGCACCGCTATCCTGTATGCTGGCGCTGCAAAGAAGAGCTGGTTTTCAGGCTTGACTCATCATGGTTCATTTCATGCAATGAAATAAGGCCAATAATGAAAAGAGAGTCATCAAAAGTTACATGGTATCCAGAACACATAGGCAAGCTCATGCAGGACTGGCTTGACAACATGGAAGACTGGAACATCTCAAGGAGAAGGTACTGGGGCCTGCCATTGATGTTCTATGAATGCACAAACTGCAAAAAATTAACTGTAATAGGGTCATTGAAAGAGCTGAAGGAAAAGGCAATTGACAAAAATGATGTTGATAATCTGCCAGAGCTGCATAGGCCATGGATAGACTCCATAAAAATAAGATGTTCATGTGGCCAAGAAGTGTATAGAATAAAAGACGTTGGAGATTGTTGGCTTGACGCAGGCATAGTTCCATTTTCAACATTGAAATATTTCGAAGACAAGCCATATTGGAAAAAATGGTTCCCTGCAGACCTGGAAATAGAGATGCGCGCGCAAGTCAGGCTATGGTTTTACGCCCAATTGTTCATGTCAGTTGTCTTGGAAGGCGTTGCACCATATAAAAGGATGCTTGCTTATGAAGAGGTTCGCGATGAAAAAGGAAATCCAATGCACAAGAGCAAGGGCAATGCCATATGGTTCGACGAAGCCGTTGAAAAGATGGGCGCTGATGTCATGCGCTGGCAATATTGCGCACAAAATCCACATTACAACCTTAACTTTGGCTACACCCCTGCAAAAGAAATAAACAGGCACCTTATTGTAATAAAGAATTTGGCATCATACATAAAGCAGAACTGCGTCAATCCTTCAAAGAAATGCAGTAATGATCCTGCAAGCCTATGGATAATTTCAAGGAAGGAAACCCTGAAGCAAGCTGTTACAAATTGCCTTGAAAGCCTTGAATATCACAAGGCAATGGAATTGTTAAAGAATTATTTTCTCTTTGACTTGTCAAAGGCCTATGTCCAGTTCATAAGGGATTCCTTGGACAATCCAGAAGTGCAAAAAACATTGTATGATTCATATTTTGATGGCCTCGTTCTTCTGGCTCCCTTTCTTCCATTCACAGCAGAAGAAATAAACCTGAATGTGTACAAAAAAGAATCCATCCACCTGCAGGAATGGCCTAAGCCAGACAATAATCTTATAAATAAGGAGATTGAATCATCAATGGAATATTGCAGCTCGATAATAACTGGAATAATGGCAGCAAGGGACAAGGAAAAGATAAGCTTAAGGTGGCCATTGAAGAAAGCAAATGTGCATCTTTACAAGGGACACAGAGGCATGCCTGAAAAATTAAAGCCATTGTTGGATTTGATATTGAGGCAAGCAAACATAAAGGAAATAAAATTCGCCATAACAAAAAAGACAATAGACGAAGCCGTAGAAGGCTTTGCATTCTCTCTTGGCAGTATAGTTTTGGACACTAGAATGACAAAGGCTCTTGAGCAAGAAGGCTATTCCCGCGAAATTCTCAGAAGAATCCAGGACTTGAGAAAAAAAGCAGGCCTGAAAAAGGAAAACAAAATCACCCTTTTCATCAAATCAAGCTATGGTCTTGGCAAGCATATAGATGAAATAAAGAAAAAAGCAGGAATAACCAAAGTCATTCTTGCAGAGGGCGGCTCTTATTCAGCAAAAGAAAAAATAAAGGACCACGAATTCTTCATAGGCATCAACGCACTTGGAAGCTAAAGGCCAATCGCCTTTAAAAAAATTTAACCTTGCAAATGAATCTAAAGGTAAAAAGAAAACAAGTATATTGCCAAATACCCGAACAAGCATCCTGCTGTTATGAATGGCATGGCAGGGTAAAACTTCTTCTTCTCCGCCTTATACAGCAAAATGCAAAGCGCCAGGGTTGCTGATATAGAAACTATTATTGCATTATACAGCCCATAATCCCTTATCAGGACGCTTGAAAACAGCAATGGCAGTCCTATGTCGCCTCCGCCAAGCACAGCTATGTTTCTCTTGTAAGGTATAAGAAGCCCTGCAAACAGTCCTAGTTTTGTCTGAAATTTTGCCATAGTTACCATGTGTTTAGTCACAAACACTGATATTATGTCATAAACTGATATTGCAGCAAGGAACATTAAGGCTATCTTTACGCTCAGCACTGGCGCAAATATTGCAGAAACAGCGCCATACATGAAAATCTCTGTTATGTTGTGTATTACTATATTTCTCTTGACTACCTTGAAAAATGCAAGTGTTAAAGCCAAAACAAAGGCAATTGTGTGGTTTAAAAATGAAGCAAAGGTTATTGAGAGCATAAGCAGCACTGCCAGAAAAAACCATATTTTCCATAAAAAGGACAGCTTAAACCTTGCAAAGATGATGAATATTATTGACGCGATTATTATTGCAGCCATCATCAAGAAAGTCGATTGTACAGGTTTCTCTTCTTCAATTTGCGGCCTTTCCATGCCATAAGGCAGCTCCCTGTCAAGGTAATAATTTGCCACGAAAAGCCCAATCAGCTGCGCTAGAAAAAATAGTGATAGCAGAAGAAAAGTTACCTGGTATGTATGCTTCATCAATGTAATTATGGCCGACCAGTTTAAATTCTTTACGTTAATTCAGCGAGTTTTTCCATATTGCCATTTACACGTATAAAATCATCATCTGTCCTTTCTGTGGTATCCTGCGAATCATTTTTATTTAGCTTAAGTTCCTTTATCAGGATGTCATCCAAAACCCCTGGTAAGTGCTTTGTGCTTCCAATGGCATCACTGACTATCTTGAGCAAATCCTCAGATGGCACACTCATGTCTACTTCCTTGTATATATTCATATTAAGCCCCGTAAACATCTCTCGCCAAATACACTATGTAAATTTCCATAGTCTTAAGCTTCTCCACAATGCTGCCGCAAACAGCGTTGCTTGATTTTTTTGTCAGCTTGTTACACGTCTCTATTATCCTGTCCTTGTTTATTGCAATGGTAAATGCAAGCTCCCTGTCTTTGTTGTAATAAGCCTTTACGGTATTAAGGTACTCCTTCTCTATTAAAGTGAAAACATATACAATCTCTTCAGTTTCGCTCTTGCTTAGCCTTAAAACTTTGAAAAACTTCGCTATTCTTTTTACTTCATCAGCAATCTTCTCAAGACGTGAAACCAGTAGCCATAAGCTTAATAAACCGTCTGGAGATAACCCAAAAAGCTTTGCAAGTTTCAGGTCATTTAATGCCTTCTTTATGAACCTGAATGTCATGAATGTTATTCTGTTGACCTCTGCATCCATTGCATAAACCTTGTCTAGCTTGATGTTGTTGTTTATGTGCTTCGTATCCTCAATCATAGATCTTATTATGAGGTCTATCCTTCTCGTTAGGTCCTCTATTGATATCTTCTCTATGTTCAGGAAATCCTTCAGAACAATATACGACTTGCCTTGGTCTACTATGTCAAACGTTGTAAAATCCCTTACTATATCCCTTAAGTCACTATAATGTTTTGTGTTGATCTGGCCTTGCAGCCTTATAGCATCATACCCTGCTATGTAATTGGCAATCAACTCCCTCCTTAAGTCCCTTAATGACTTATTCATGACATTCATTGATATTGTGCGTGGCTCTTTTTTTATCTCCTTTTGGCTCGGCGTTATTACTATCTCTCCGTTGCCATTCTCATGCAGGTAAATGAAATCCCCCTTTGCAAGCTCATTCTTGTTTATCCATGTCTTTGGAATTGATATTACATATGATGACGTTCCAAAGCTTATTAGTTTTCTTGGTTCCATGCAATGCTCCGGACAACTGTAAAATTAGCTAATCAGCTATAATGCATTGCATTATTTAAAGATTTTGTTACTGTGTATATATAATATATGCTATATATAGATTAACTATATATAAGCTGTTAACATCTTCGGTTTAAGCAGGTAAATTTTATGGGGGTGTTAATATGAAATCCGCAGAGTTAAGCAAAAGAAGGCATGACAAAGATGAAAGCGATGACATTTATTCATCCCTGGACTACATCGAAGAGTTGGAAGAGAATGATGAGATATCTCTTGCAGAGCAGGGATTTATGGAAGGCTACATAGAGGCTTGAAAATGGATATATGCACTGAATGCAATGAACAGATAACAAATCCTATATGCCCTAAGTGCATAGCAAGCTCTGTTGAAGCATGGCTTGTTAAGAACAATGACAATTTTGTTGGCATAATTAAGTCTAGGCTCGGCATATTTGACAGCACGAAAGATGACATTAACTCAGAACTAAGGTGCATAAAATGCAATGGCCCTATTGACATATGCATGTATTGCTCAAGCAATGAGATTTATGATTGGATAAAGGAAAGCAAGGATTTGATCAGCATAAAGAGCTTTCCATTCAGGTTCTAGTTACTTGTTTACCAAGTATTCTACTATGGATGCATATGCAGGCCTGGTTATCAGTATGCCAACTGATATTCCTATTATGCTTGTCAATGCAAATCCTCTTAGCATTCCTGCTCCTGCCCAGAACAAAGGCACCATTGCAACAAACATTGTAGCGAATGACGCAAATATTATTGCAAACGCCCTCTTGATGCGCTGTCTCCAGTTCAGAGCAGCTTCCTTCTCTCCATAAAGCACCTCATCAGTTATTATTATCTGGTCATCTACTCCTGTTCCAACAGCAGCTAATATCCCGACTATTGCAGCAATGTCTATGTTCCATTTTATCATTGCAGCTATTCCGAATATTATAAGTACCTCGCTTAGCATTGTTACCATCATGGGAATTATTATGAATGCCCTCCTGTACCTTATGTAAACAACAGCTGTTACAGCAAGAATAGCAAATATCATTACAAGGAACGTGTTGCTTACAAAATCCTTTCCTAATGTGGGCGATATGTTGTCTAGCTTTGCTATCTCTATGTCAACTGGCAAGCTCCCTGTTATCAATATTGTCTGAAGCCTGTCCATGTTCTTTATTGTATTGTCCTGCGCAGATTTCTGGTCAGTTCCAAATCCAGGCCCGGATATCGCTATGTCTGTTGTTTCCTTTCCTTTCAAGTCAGACCCTATCTGCAGCGAGTCAACAAGCCTTTCATCCAGGTAAAAATCAAGCCTTTTCCCGAGTATGCTGCTGCCCTCAGCACTTTGCACTACTTCAAGTTCCTTTGTAATATCAGCATGCCTTTTAGCAGCCTCCGAGCTAAGCCTTATAGCAAACTCAAACTGGCACTGGTATCCATTGCTGGCCTGGCTGCATTGCCTTATTCCAGAGCAGGACCCATCACCCCTGCACACGAATGGAAGATCCTTTTTGCCACCAACAAAAACTGTCTGGTTTTCTATCTTTGCCTCGAATTTTCCTTGTGCTGCTATCAAGTTCTCTACTTCATCGCTTGAAACCCCTGCTATCTCAACCAGGACATACTTGTTGCCTGACAAGTCCTTTGCTGGCTTTATGCTCACATCAGTAAGCCCATAAACATTAAGCCTGTTCGAAAGCACCCCAACAATGTTGTTTATTGTTGTGTCTGTTGTATTCTCCTCCTTTGGATGCAGCAATACCCTTGTTCCACCCTCAAGGTCAAGGCCTTTGACTATGTTTGTTGTTCTTGCCTCCCTTACTGTTATTTCTGGTTGGCTATACGCAAGGTATGCTATCTCACCACCAGAAGTTGCTATCTTTATCTTTTCCTTTGGCATAACCTTGTCCAAAGCATCAATGTAATCTGTTATGTTATTCACGCTGTAATTGTTTATTCCAGTTATTTTGTCATTTATTGATATTCCCAGAACCTCGCTTCTGATTACAGTAAGGTTCTCATCAAGGCTAATCTTCAATTTGTTTGTTACATTAACGTTAACTGTTGCTTTGTCTGTTTTTATTTTAAGCCCCAACTGCGGCTTGTTAAGGTATGTTATGGCATTTATATAGTCAGAAACTGTGTTTATCTCTGCATCATTTACCTTCAGTATCTTCATGCCTGCCTTTAACCCATTGTCTGCTGCAAGGCTGTTGGCAGAAATGCTTTTTACCTCAACGCCTGATGCAAATGGATTCGGCTTTATTGCAAGTATTGATATTGCTATGAAAAATACCAAAAGCCATACTCTCCACGTAAATATTTTAGCCATTTTTCTCCCTTCTTTCCACATATAGCTTCAAAATGTAAACATTCACAAGCCATGTGCTGAACAAGTCAGCTACAAGCCCCATTATTATTACCAAAAACATTGACTCCATCACAAAGGAATTTGTTACTAAATAACCAATTAACAATGCCCCGATTGCCGAAAATGTCATCGTAGTCCCTGTCTTTATAGATTCGAATATCCTCTCATTAAGGCTGCCAGACGCCTTCCTCTTTAAAATCCTCGTTGTAAGCAATATGTCAGTGTCAACACTATATCCTATAAGCAACAGCAACGCAGCAGCAGTAGGTATCGACAGCTTTATGCCAAGAATGTTCATGAAACCCATGGACACGATTATGTCAAATATTGCAGCGAATATGACTGCTAGGCCAGGCACAAAAACCCTGAATGTTATGAAAACCACTATCGCCATCAGAATAAAAGCCACTATAAGTGACCTTATTATCTGGTATGTAAAAGATGAGCCAAGGCTTGATTCCGTGAACTCAGCAGAAAAATTTTCTTTTGACAGCCTTATATTTAAAAATTCTTCAAGTGCCTGCTTGAGGTTTTCTATGTCCCCCATGTTTGTCTCTATTGTTATTCCTTTTGTTGCAGATGTTCCGAACTCTGTCAACTTTCTTGTAGAAAACTCATAATCAGGGAATCTTGAAGAAAGAAATCCATCAACGTTGGAAGTGTCTTTATCGGTCGTAATGGTTATCATAGACCCCCCTTTAAGCGAAATGTCCCTCTCAATGAAATATCCTGTTGTAAAGTAGCTGTAAAACAATATTGCCAGCATGGTCAGCATTATTGCAATGGGAATAAGCTGCAGTTTCCTTAAGTTGTTTATGTAAAACTCGCCAATATTCATGTGAGTTTTTTTGCTTAGATACATTTATAATTGTTTTGGGTTGATTACTCTGTTGTGATGTCCGATAATTACTATACACTTTTCATATCCCTCATATAAACAGCATAAGGAGTGTACCAAATGGAAATTAAAGATTTTTTATTTCTTTTAACTTTTCTTCTAATCTTTTACTATAGTATAACAATACACCTATAATCACTACAACTAAAAAAAATAGCAAATCGGATTTAGTAATGTTCAAATTATTTGGTAATTGGCCAATTAAAAATACAGATATTATCGCAGTTCCAATTAGAACAAGCACGATATTTTGTGTACTTAGTAAATTATTATATTCTAAATCCTTAATATTCTTCTCTTTTTGTTTATCATCAATCATTTTATTTAACATCTAAGAAGTATACAAAGCCTATTAAGGCAAGAATTGCTCCGACAACAAACCCACTGATAGTTAAATTTGCACCTAATCTGAATATTGGTGTGGTAATCATTAATAAAATTCCGATTATCATTGCCAGAATAGAA
>Ga0209541_10015649_pt1 | contig 11303 bp, 16 predicted proteins | sample RifCSPlowO2_01_FD_184027 | JGI IMG/M metagenome (GOLD analysis project Ga0209541, IMG submission 184027) | Groundwater microbial communities from Rifle, Colorado - Rifle CSP2_plank lowO2_0.1 (SPAdes) (version 2) | ecosystem: Environmental > Aquatic > Deep subsurface > Groundwater | place...
TTTTGACAGGGTTAGGGGATGGCGATGAATTAAGTGAAAGTGTATTAAAATATGGTCTCCCTATAATCGGACAAAATAAATTTGCAGAAATTATCAAAAATATAACTTCTCCAAAACGAGGGCCACTTCATAAGATTGAATGGGAAGAGAATTTTGAAGGGAGATTAGAAGGTAAAATAATCTAATTTTATAAATCATAATACACTAAATACAATAAAAATTAATCTGCCTTGAAGCTCAATAAAGAACTTCTGTTTTCACTTATTATTTTTCCTGTGGAGGCGTCTATTTTTATATTTATTAAATTAAATGTTTCTGTTATGTAAGAGATATTCCATACTGCTTTTTCCAGTTTTTGCAGGACTATAATTATTTTTGAAGGGGTTTCATGGTATTTTTTAATTAAGTCATTTGTTTCTTTCAGTATTTTTTTAATATTTGTTTTTATTGTATCTATTTTTAACTCATATATTTTAGTATTATTATCTTTGAATATTTTTGAATCATTGTTTTCTATTTTTACGCTGTCTGAAACAATGTAGCTTGTTATCTTGTCATCTTTTTCAGAATAGAAGCCTATCTGCCATGGTTGGCCTTCCAATTCTTTAATTGAGGACATCATAAAGAAACTGCATAAATATCCTTTATTTTTAAATTCTTTTGAAGATTCCAGTTTTGCATATGCCTGTTTAATATCTAACATCTTAAACCCTGTTTTTAATGTCTCTTGCCAAAGAATCAATAAATTTTGATTTTTCCTGATTAATTATTTTATTTTCCCTTGTTCTTATTGCAAGCATATTTGAGGATGTTTCTTTGTCGCCTATTGTAACTATATAAAATGGCATTTCTTTATGAGAGTCAACTATCTTTTTGCCTATAGATTCAGACCTTTCATCCAATTCCACCCTTATATTATTATTTTCCAATTCCTGTTTTAGTTTATTTGCATAGGTGATGTGTTTATCTGTTACTGTGATTATTTTAACTTGTATTGGTGTTAACCATAAGGGGAATTTTGCGGCATATGTTTCTATTAATAAGCCCATAAACCTTTCAAATGTTCCTATAATTGCGCGATGAATCATAATAGGCATATGTTTTTTGCTGTCTTTTCCTTCGTAAGTCAAATTAAATCTTAGAGGCAATTGGAAATCTAATTGTATTGTTGCAAGCTGCCAGTCCCTTCCTAAAGAATCCTTGACAATCATATCTATTTTTGGGCCGTAGAATGCTCCATCTTTATGAGCTATTTCATATTTTATTTTATTTTTCTTCAACACATTTTCTAAAAGTTTTTCAGCCTTATCCCATAATTTTATTTCTCCCATGAAGCTTTCAGGCCTTGTTGAGAGAACCATTGAAAAATCAAACTTGAATGTGTCTTTATAGATAAATTTTTCAAATTCTATCACGTTATTTATTTCTTCTTCCAATTGCTCTTCTGCTACAAATATATGAGAATCATCCTGCGACATTTTTCTTACTCTTGTCAACCCGCCTAAAGTTCCTGATAATTCATTTCTGTGCAGAGGAGCGAAGTCAGCTATTCTCAATGGAAGCTCTTTGTAGGAATATAATTTATTTTTATAGATTAAGCAGTGCGAAGGGCAGTTCATCGGCTTTAATGAGAATATTCTTTTTTCTATTTCCATGTTAAACATATTTTTATGATAATGCTCCCAGTGGCCAGATGTTTCCCATAATTTCTTTTCATATAATAAGGGAGTGATAACCTCCTGATAACCGCGTTTTTTATATTGTTCTCTTACAAATTTAATTAATTCATTATATATAATTGTCCCGTTCGGCAGGAAGAAAGGAGCGCCAGGAGAAAATTTATGGAACATGAACAGATTTAACTGCTCACCCAATACCCTATGGTCTCTTTTCTTTGCTTCTTCCATATTTTTTAAATAATTTTCCAGTTGTTCTTTATTCTGGAAGGAAGCTCCGTAGATTCTCTGCAGCTGCTTGTTTTTTGAAGAGCCTTTCCAGTATGCGCCTGCCAATTTCAATAATTTAAAAGCCTTAATTCCTTTGGTGTAATTTATATGTGGGCCAGAACATAAGTCTATAAAATCCCCGTGCTTGTATATTGTTATTTTGTCTTTTAATTCTTTTATTAATTCCAGCTTGTATGGCTGGTCTTTGAATATTTTTTTCGCTTCTTTTTTTGTAATTTCTTTTTTTTCAAATCTTAAGTTTTTGTTTATAATTTCTTTCATCTTTTTTTCTATCTTTTCCAGATCTTCCTGAGTTAATGCGTGTTTTAAATCAAAATCATAATAGAATCCATCTTCTATAGCAGGGCCTATGCCTAATTTAGTTCCTGGGAACAATTCTAATACAGCTGATGCTAATATATGAGATGTGGAATGCCTTAATGTTTCCAGGTTTTGGTCCATATAAATTTCTATTAAAGATAGTATATAAATGTTTTTAGGAAGATTTAAATAACAGAATAATATAGAATTATTATGGTTAAAAGAGGAGTTACTTTCATAGTTTTATTGGTTTTATTAAGCTCTTTAGCTAGTGCTGGGTTATTGGATTCTTTTAAAGGAGGCTTATTTACAGGCGTATGGAATGAATATTTAACAGGCAGTGTTGTTCAGGGAGAAAGAATTATTAATTATATAAGGCCTGAAGGAGGGATTATAGATTCAAATCCTATTTATTTGGAGGTTAGCACACTTAAAAATGCAAAATGTTATTATTATTTTAAATTATCAGGATCTACTGGTTTTTCATATTTTCAATTATTTAAGCTAACAGGAGAAAGCTATCATTATACTTCTACTGAGCTAAAAGATAATAATTATGAAATGAGCATAAAATGCAGTGATTTAAGCGGGAATACTGAAACAAGGAATTATTTTGTAAGTGTTAAAACTAATGGCAAAATAGTTTACAGGTCTGAACCTGCTAAACAAGTTGTAGAAGAACCTAAGATTGAAGACGCTGCTGAAGAGAAGCCTGAGTTTGTTTGTGAAGGCTGTTCTTTTGACAGTGCTTGTTTAAAGAAAGGCAATATAGCCGGGGATTATTATTGTGATGGTGAACTAAAGCCTAGGCTAAAGAACAAGGAAATTTGTAATTTTGAGTATGAATGCTTATCTGGCGTGTGCATGAATAATAAGTGCGGCAAGCAGGATGCCTTTGAAAGAGTTTTAGCCTATTTTAAAGCATTATTTAAAAAACAATAATCTTTTTAAAGTTTGAAATACCTTTTTGTGTATGAAAAGAGCGCTAATATTACTAATTTTAACAGCTGTCATACCTTTTGTGTATGGTGTTAGTTTTGATAAGCTTAATGATGTGGTTTATAATTTAGGGGACAATATTCAATTAACTGGCGTTTTAGATAATTATGGTATTTTAAATCTTGAATTATTATGCAATGCTAATTCCATAGTTTTGGGAACTATTACAGTTATTGATGGCAGTTTTTCAAGATTAATTCCTTTGACCAGCCTGACAGGTGACTGCAATATTAAGGGAAAATTAAATGATTTAAATGGGATTGCTGTTCAAGAGATATCCACTGAGAATTTTAAAGTAAGCAATGAATTAACAGGGGAATTTTATACTGCTTATGATAATTTACAGCTAGGGGATTCATTAAAGATTACAGGCAGTGTAAAGAATTTAAATAACGAACCTGTGGATGGAGTTGCTATTTTTTCTATCAAGAAAGGCAATGATATTTATTTAGTTGAGAGCGCTGAGATTAAGAAAGGAGATATTTTATTTTCAACTAATCTAGCATTAATACCTGCAGGGGATTATTCTGCAGATATTGAAGTTAGTGATAATTTTGGGAATAGGAAATTTTTTGGCAATGCTTTAATGTTTAAAGTATTTAGCAAATTATCTATAGCTGCTGATTTAGACAAGAATGTTTATCTTCCCGGGAATGAAATGATTTTAGACGTCAGTATAATAAAAGGATCTGGCGGAAATGCATCAAAATTATTTACTGCTATTGATATTGAAGGAAATAAATATAACCAAACTGTTTCTAATTTCAGGTTAAAATATAAAATTCCCGGGAATGTCAAGTCTTATAACCACAGTATTTTTATAAACTCATGGGATAATTCCGGGAATACAGGTGATTTCATGGTGATTTATTCTATAGAACCTGTTGCTACTGAAATAAGGATGAATTTGAGCAGTGAGGATATTAATCCTGGAAGTGATTTAAGCGTTGTAGTTGATGTGCTTGACCAAGCTAATGATTTTATGAAGGAGAAATTAAAAATAGACTTAGTTGAAGGCAATAATGTTGTTGAAACTAAAGAAGAACCTTCCAGCGAGGATGTAAAATTTAACATAGATAAATTTGCTAAGCCTGGGATAAGGAAGATAAAAGCTGAATATTTGAATTTGAAGATTGAAAAATTATTTACTGTTAATGAAGTTAAGGTTTTAAAAACTAATTTAGAAGGGCAAGAGCTAGTTTTGTATAATGACGGGAATGTGATTTATGACAACGATTTAATTATCAAAGCAGACAGCACTGAGGTTGTGAAGAAATTATATTTAGGGATAAATAAAACTGTTAAAGTAGATCTAGCTAATTATTTTAGTGAAGGAAATTATACTTTTATTAGCGTTGAGAATACCGGCGATGTGTTTAATGATATTGAGATTAGGGATGAAAGAGGCATTGCTGACAAGGTAGGAAGTGGGTTAACAAGCATTACTGGCGAGGCTGTTTTAAGCCCTAAAAGTGTCGGTGTGTTTAAATTAGGATTTTATTATGTCAGCTTTATAGTTGCAATACTTGCGTTTACGTTTATTGTAATATTTGGCATGAGAAGCTTAAAGAATTATAGGGAGAAAGACAGGAAGACTAAGGAATATGCTGAGGGGCAAAAAAAGCTTAGGGAATTAACCAAGGAAGTCAAGAAAAATAAAATAGATTTTGGGAAATATTCACAAGAAGATATTAAGGACTGGAGAGACAGGACTATGAGGGGATATGAAGAGACTAACAGGGCTGTTAAAAAACAAGAGAATAAATCTGTTTATGATTCCAGGGATAACAATACTAGAGACAGTAATTCTAGAGGCAATGGCGGGAATGCGTTTAGCAATATGTTTGGATAATATTCAATAAAATTAAAATAGAAAGATTTATATATCCAAGGATATCCATATATATCTAGGTGATTTAATTTGTTTTATTATACAAAACATGCTTTAGAGAAGATGGATGGGTTGGGTTTAGAAAAAAGAGAGATTGAAAATATTATCATTAAGGGTATGAAATGGAAGGAAGAACGTAATGATAAATGGCATGCTCAAATGGGCGGCATTGAGGTTGTTTTCATGAAAGAAGAAAACAATTTTATAATCATTACAATATATCTTGCTGGGAGGTCAAAATGAGATGTATAATATGTAAAGGAGACACAATTAAGAAAAAAATTGAATATAAAGAATTAGGCGTCAGTTTGGGAAATTTTAATGCAGAAGTATGCAAAAAATGCGGCGAGTCTTATTTTGATGAAAAGACTGTTGAAGAAATACAACAAAAGTCAAAACAGATTGGTTTATTTGGTTTGGCAAAGAAAGCAAAAGTAGCTGAAGTCGGGAATAGCATCGCTATCCGCATTCCAAAAGAGATTGCTACTTTTTTAAATCTAAAAAAAGGCAAAGAGGTTGTGCTTTTGCCAAAAGATAAACATGATCTATTAATACAAGTTTAGGGTAAAATGAAAATTTTTAACAGAGAAACTTATAATGAAGTTATTGAGATAATGATTGAGGACGACTTTAAATTAAATGAACTGACTAAGAAAGATATACAAGAGGCTAAAAAAAGAATTGCATCTGGCAAATTTTTAACCCAAGAACAGATGATGTTTATGAAAGATAGATTTAAATAAGTCTTTATTTAGTCATTATTATGAACATAGACAAGATAAGAAAGGATTTTTCAGTTTTGGATAAAGTTACTTATTTGGATTCAGCCTGCATGTCTCTGAAGCCAATACAAGTAATAAATAAAATTAATGAATATTACAAAGAATATCCTGCATGCGCTGGAAGAAGCGCTCATAGGTTAAGCAAGAAGGTTGATGAAGAGGTTTATAAGACTAGAATAGCTTTTAAAAAATTTTTGAACTCCAAGAGCGAAAATGAGATTATTTTTACCAGGAATACTACTGAAGGCATTAATTTAGTTGCAAGAAGCCTGGATATTAAAAGTATTTTAATTTCCGACAGGGAGCATAATAGCAATCTATTGCCCTGGATTTTTTTATACAAGAATAAATTAAAAGTTCTGAAAAGCAAGAATAATTATGAATTTGACTTGGAAAAATTAAAAAAAGAGGTTAAAGGCGTTTCTTTGGTGAGTGTTGTTTATACAAGCAATATTGATGGTTATACTTTACCGGTAAAAGAAATCATTAAGCTTAGCCACGATAACAAGGCTTTGGTTTTGCTGGATGGAGCTCAGGCTGTTCCACACAAAGAAGTTGATGTAAAGAAATTAGATGTTGATTTTTTGGCTTTTTCAGGGCATAAGATGTTAGGGCCTACAGGAACTGGTGTTTTATATGCCAAGCAAGAGTTACTTGAAAACATGAAGCCATTTATTATTGGGGGCCATACTGTTTATGATTCCACTTACAATGATTATAAACTAGAGAAAATACCTGAGAAATTTGAAGCAGGATTGCAGGATTATTCCGGGATTATTGGTTTGCAGGAGTCTGTAAAATATTTGAATAATGTTGGTTTAAAAGATATAGAAGACCATGAGACTAAATTGAAGAAATATTTAGTTTCAGAGCTGAAAAATCTTGATAAGGTGGAATTTATTGGTAATTTGAATGATTCTGGGGTGTTAAGCTTTAATATTAAAGGAATGAACTGCCATGATGTTGCCATTATTCTTGATCAAAATGGAATTGCTTTAAGGTCTGGTGCACATTGCTGCCATAGCTGGTTTAATGCACAGAAATTAGATGGCTCTGTTAGGGCTTCTTTATATTTGTATAATAATATAGAAGATTGCAATAAATTTATAGATAATTTAAAGAAGATTGTTAAATATTTTTGACTTTATTGTTAAGGAGAAATCAATTATATTTTTTATTTATATAATTAAAAATCTTTTCAGCAAACTCTTGCGCTGCATTTGGTCCATTAGCAGTAATTAAATTAATATCCTGAACAACATCTTTTTGAACATAAATAACACCTTTTTGTTTTAGATATTCTATTGCAGATTCATGGCAAGTAGCTTTTCTTGATTTTAATAAATCGGCATTTGCAAGTATTTTTGTGCCTAAGCATATTGCAGCTGTTGCTTTTCCCCTGAATGCAAATCCCTTTGCTATATTCAAACAGTCTTTATTTTCATATAATTTATTTTTGTCTATCCCTGAGCCCCCTACAAAGATTACAGCGTCATAATCTTGAGGAGATATTTTTTCTAAAGTAATTTCAGGCGTTGCTACTGCGCTAAGCATTCCTTTTATTTTTTCTTTTGTTGTAGAAGCTACTGTAACTTTAATTTTTTTATCTTCAAAGAATCTTTTTGGTATTAACAGCTCTTCATCCCTAAAATCAGAGGGGGCTATAATCATCAGCACTCTTTTTTCCATAATAATTTAAGGTTAATAAGATTTATAAGCTTTGTTTATTCTTTTAGAGTATGAAAGAGATTACTAAGGAAAAGCTGAATAAGTATGTTAATTTAACAGAAAAAGCCATTAAAAAGGTTAAGATAGTTAAAACTGGGAAGGTGGATTTTGAGAATGCTGCTAAGGATTTTTTAGATATGGCACAAAGATATTATGATGATGCCAATCATTTTATGAAGAAAGGAGATTATGTTAATGCATTTGCTGCTATCAATTATGCTCATGCATGGCTTGATGCTGGCGCTAGAATAGGCCTGTTTGATGTCGGGCATGATTCTGAGTTGTTTACAGTGGACTAATTTTAAAGTAGTAACAAATAGAAAGGTTTATAAAAATATTACCTTTATTTAATTTATGGTAGGTAAAATAGAAAGAGCAAGTAATTTCTTAGGACATTATGGTAGAAAACTTAATTTAGTTGATGAAATAGAAAAAGAAAGGGGAATGATAGCTGTTGTTGATATTATTGGAAGGCTTTTTTAGTTTTGAAAATAGAGGTTTAGACGGTGGTTTAATATTGAGAGCTTATTATTTTAAAGATCCTAAAATGATTTATTATGCAGATATATTAGAAGATGGTAAGATAAATCAAGATTTGGAAATTTGGGGTTTGACTTCAGAAGGGGGATGGCGTAGAAGAAAATTACTTAATCTAAGTACTTTAGAAAGAGGAATATACAAGTTAACATCTGAGGATTTAATTAAGAGGATTCAAACTGTTTTTGCTGATTCTAAGAAAAAATTTATTTTAGAATAGTTTATATTATTGTTAAGTAGTAACAAATAGAAAGGTTTATATATAGGTTCTGCAGTATATATTTTGAAGAAAAATGGGTTTATTCGGGAAGAAGAAGGATAATGGGAAAGTTCCTGAAAATGGAACTGAAAAGGTTAGAATAAAAGCTGACACTAATAGAACACGTCTACAGGACAATAGAGCTGGAGCAATAGAGCTGAAATCTTTAAACTGCGATATGAGTAAATTAAATATTAATGGGTTAGATATCTGGATGACTTTATTTTGCTTGACTCCTTATTGCCAGGAGAAGATAAAAGAAAGGTCAGATGAAGCTAAAGTTTTTGAAGATATGGCTTTTCAAGCTATTAATGATGAAGAAAAAAAGAAATTCCTTAAATCTGCTGAGCAAGCTTATGGCAAGGCTATGGCACTTTATCCCTTAACTGAATTTTTAAATGTTAATTATAAGAAGGGCATACCTGAAGATTTAAATGCCAAACCTGTCAGTATTTCTATAAATGTAGTTGAAAATATTCTTAAAAGAAATAATGGCAAACTTTTAGTAGGCAGAACAAGGGAAGTGAGTGATGATGGAAAATTATTAAGAGTAAATGATATTGCATTAGATGAGATTATTTCACAATATTATAATTTGTTTGAAGAAGCTACCGGGGAAAGACCATTTAATATAAAACTTTTTATTAATAAAGAAGAAGGCGGAAGAGATAATTTAGGCTCTGTATCAAGAACACAGGCAACTGTTTATGGGGATAATCAATCTTTATATATTGGCTGTGATGCTGCTGGAAGGAATGCAACATTATATAATCCAAATTTCAAAAATCAGTTTTATCATCTTTTTAGATATAATAATGTCGGCCAACTTGTTGAACCTGCACCTAAATTGATTGCTTCAAAGGATTGTAATTTTTCATTAGTATTTTTTGGCAAAAAAATTGTAAAATTAGACCATACAGAACATCCGGTTACAGGCAAGGATGATATATGGGGGTATGATTTCATTTGCGCTATGACAAGCCAACCTATTATAAGGGGCATAGAGGATATTAAAGTAGCTTATAAGTTAGATAAGTAAATTAGAATATTTTAAATACTATTATTTCTTTTTAATTTTAATGAAATTGGTGATAAGTCTTGGAGGTTCTATTATTGTACCTAGTGAGATTAATTATAATTATTTAAAAAAATTTGTTTTACTAATTAAGAAATTATCAAAGAATAACAAAATAGTGGTTGTTACAGGCGGAGGAAGCACTGCAAGGAAATATATCAATTCTTTAAGAAAGGATAATTTAAATGAGGATATTTATAGCTTGATAGGCATAGCATCTACAAAATTAAATGCAAGATTAGTTAATGGATTTTTTAACAAGATTGTTGTTAATCTGCCTGATTCTTTACGTGAGGTTGGCGAAGCTCTAAAAAAAGATAATATTGCAGTTGTCGGGAGCCTGGGATTTCAGCCTGATATGACTAGCGATGGGGATGCTGCTCAAGTTGCTGAATATATCAAAGCTGATTTATTTTTGAATTTGACTAATGTGAATGGCTTGTTTGATAAAGACCCCAGGAAGTTTAAGGATGCTAGATTAATTAAGAAAGTTTCTTTTAATGAGTTTTATAAGACAGCAAGAAAGATTGGATTTAAGGCTGGACAGAATTTTGTTTTGGATTACAAGGCTGCTGAGATTATAAGAAAAACACATATTAAAACTATAATTTTAAACGGCCAGAATTTGAAGAATTTATTGAATGCTATTAATGGAAAGAAATTTATTGGGACTGTTATAGAATAAAAAGGTTTAAATAGTATATTTACTTTGTAATATTATGAAAAAGGCGTTATTTGCTGTTTTAATTTTATTTGTATTATTTATCAGCGCCTGCGCTCAAACTCAACCTCTAACAGAAAATAAAGTTCAAGAGGAAACTGAAGTAAAAACTGAAGCTGTTCCTGCTAAAGTCAGTATAAATTTTGATGGGGTATTGCCTACACATATTAAATTAGGGGATAGTTTGGTTTTAACATGGAAAGTAAATTCTGATATTACATTTAATACTGAACATACTGCAGTACATTATGGTTATGACAGAGTAGCTGATGAAGGGCTTACAGATAAGTCTTATACATATTTGTCATCGCCGTATTCTAATACAATTCCAAGAACATTTGAGTCCACAATTAAACCGCTTAAAGCTGGCCCTTTAAGATTAAGAGCTCATGTTAATGTCAATGGCGTTGATTACTGGACTGAAGAAAAAACTGTAAATGTTGATTAGATGAAAGTCATTATTGTTTCTGGTTCTGTTGGCTGCGGGAAAACAAGATTTGCCAAGAAATTGGCTTTAAAAAAGAATTATAAGTATGTTAGTTTAACCGAATTCATTAATAAAAATAAATTATTTGAAAAATATGACAAGAAAAGAAAGACTTATGACGTTGATATAAAAAAATTAAATAATACTTTGATTGAATTAATTAAAAATTCTAAGAAAAATTTAGTTATTGACGGTCATTTAAGCCATTATTTACCTAAAAAATATGTTGATTTGTGCTATATTGTCAAGTGTGATTTGAAGGAATTGAAAAAAAGATTGAAGAAAAGAGGATATAGTAAATTAAAAATTATGGAGAATTTAGAGGCTGAGATATTTGACAGCTGCTACAATGAAGCTGTTGAGATGGGGTATAAGGTCAAGATTGTTAAAGATTGATAATTCGAAAGGTTTAAATATTATTCTACAGTAGTAATTATATGAAAAAATTAATATTTGCATTAATATTATTAACTGTATTTCTAATAGCTGGATGCAGCAAGACTGACGTTCAAGTTGAGGACAATGTTCTGACAGGACAAGTTGTAAAACAAGTTCCA